>Ga0207132_1040_pt1 | contig 29282 bp, 29 predicted proteins | sample Alteio_BWMinHeat_14_FD_153554 | JGI IMG/M metagenome (GOLD analysis project Ga0207132, IMG submission 153554) | Enriched cells from forest soil in Barre Woods Harvard Forest LTER site, Petersham, Massachusetts, United States -... | ecosystem: Environmental > Terrestrial > Soil > Temperate forest >...
AGCCGAACAAGTCGGCTAAAGAGGTCATTTGCCCGGATATTTTAAAGCCAGCAATTTTACCTTTAACAAGGTCCAATAGCTTACCCGGTCATGGTAGGGGTGATCCTTGTCGTCGTGTATTTTTTGGAGAATGGGTTCCGCCCGGCCAGCCTTGCTGTATTCTAAATAGCTTAGACCCAGGTAATATTCAGAATCATCTTTAAAAGAACTGTCGGAAGCAGGAGAGGCGATCACCGTGTTAAATAGCCTTATCGCCGATAAATATTGACGGGTAGCCAGGTAAGCCTGTGCGGTCAAAAACTTCATCTTATTGGTGCTGCTATCCATTTTACTGAAAAGGCCGATTACTACCGCCGGCTTGCCTGCCGCGTAAGCCTGCTCCAGCGCCGAAGTTGCGGCCTCACCGCGCGACAAACTTTCCTGGTATGGCCTATAATTTTCGCTGTATAGCCTTGCCGGCGAAATGGTGACGAACTCATAAACTCCAATTGCCGATAGTATTAATAACAGGCTGGCTGCTACCCGTAAAGCTGGGCGTAAAAGACGATAAACAGTTGCCGGTGGCCTTTGTCCCTCAGCCTTTAACTCGTCCATCATCTCCCGATGTACCGACGCCACCTGCGCCTTTAAGCCATAGCTCCTCACTGCACTTCGTGCAAGCTGCAAATTTTCCAGCTCGCGGCGCACAGCATCATCGGCGGCTAGCAGGGCTTCAAAGAGGCTCAATTCCTCTCCTGTCAACTCACCGCTCAGGTAGTTTATGATGGTTTCCGTATGTTGACTGTTATCGTTCATGTGTCAATGCGTTTTTAAAACGTTGTGCTAACTGCGGGTCGGCAGTTAACATTTGCTCAAGGCTCTTTAAACATTTATATTTTTTATTTCTTAAAACCTGCTCGTTCTGGTAATCTATTAAAGGCAGTATTTCCTTCATTTGCAAATTGTCATAGTAGTAAGCCACCAATATCTTTTTGCAAACATCGCCCAGCTTATCCATCATTGCCATCACCATCCCTTTGGCCTCCCGCCCCTCAATAAAAACGCTGACGTCCTTATCCTCCTCATCGCTGCTATCGTGCCAGGCTGTTTCTCTAACCAGCGCCCGGTTCCGTCTTTTCAGTTCGTTGAGCCAGGTGAACCGGTTAAGCGCATACAAAAATGTCTTGATAGCCGATTCGCCCCTAAACTTTTGCGCCTTTACCACTTCAATAAAAGCTACAATTACCTCCTGGAAAATGTCTTCCGCATCCTGGTCGCTGCCTTGGTTTTGCTTAATATAGCTGCTTAAATAGCGGAAATAAGTCCGGTACAAATATTTAATAACATCGGTACTCACCCGCTGTTCCCGTAGCGTAAGTATCAGTTCCTCGTCGTTATAGTGGGTTAAAGCTTTAATCTTGTTGACCATTAATTAGTAAATGCGGTATCGCAAAATGTAACCGGGAAACCAGTTTATTTGTGGCTTGTACAAAACTGCAAAAAAGCGCCAACTTAGGCCTTTGTCGTTTTCTCGTTTCAAGTCTCTGGCAGGATCGTTGTTCTTTCCGTCCCCGCAGGGTCTCTCGCAGAGGACCCTGCGTTCTTCGCGCACAATACAGCACAGGTCCTGCGGAGGCGACCCAACTGAATCAGAAGAGATCCTTCGTTATTTAATTTAATCGTCACCAGCGCGCTCAACAATATCCCGGATATTCTTATCCAATTGATCTGCCGTTATTTCGAGCAGTAAAAGATATTCTTTGTCCGACTGATAATTCCCTTCTTTTATCAAACTCATCAACCCCATAATAGTGCTCACCGGGCCCCGGATTTCATGAGATTGCATTGAAGCTATTTCCAGCAGTTTTTTATGCTGGCTCCGTATCTTTTCTTCATAAGCCTTTCTTTTAGTAATATCGTTGGCATTAAAAACAAGCCCGGTAATACGCCCCCTTAAACTGGTAGCCGGCGAAAATTCAAACGACCACCACCCGATGCTTTCATCCGGATAACAAATTCTTTTTTCAACAACCGATCTTTCCCCGGCAAATGCCCTGTTACAATTGTCGGTCACCATTTTTACAGAAGAAGGATGAAGAAAATTCAGAATACTGTCGCCGATGACCATCTTTTTTCCAAAAAGCTTTTTGACAAACTGCAGCGATGCCTTATTGTAATCAAGTATAATCATCTCCCTGTTCAATATGATGTAATAGCTATGGGAATGATCAAATATAGTGCGGAATTTAAAGGAAACGTATTCAAGTTCGGCCCGAAGCCGGTCAATTATTTTTTGGTCCTTTTCAGGTTTTGTCAGATGCGCAGTTTTTGAAGACACCCGGCTAACCAATGTTTTATAGTATTTTGATTTAAGATGGCTAAAAGCCATCGGAGCCGCATATCTAGCCATCACTTCCGCATTTGATTATCGTTCGCATTTAGGGGCAATGCTTTAAAAAAGACCGGACTTGGTAAGAATTTTAGTTGAGCAGTTCAACTGGTATAAGGTCCGGCTTAATTACAGTAAATGTAGGTTAAAATTAGTTAATAACAATTGTTATAAATACCGTTAAATCACCCAATTTGACAGCGTTGACTTTTGTGTCGCGGCGGGTCTCTCGCAAAGAATCCGGCGTACTTCGGCCATAATGCAGCGCAGGGTCCCGTGCCGGGACAGAGTCCGCACAAATTGTAGCGTTCAGGAACATCTATCCGTATGGTTTCCATAAGTCCGAACCTATTATGAAATCCGCTGATAAACCTTCCGTTCTGCCTTCGGGAATTAGTTACGTTTCCTTGGCGTTAATAATGGTTACAATGCTGTTCTCCTGTAAAAAAGAGACCGCAAAAAATGAACGCTCAGGGCCGATAAAAAATATTTATTTAGCCGGTTGGAGATCCTATTATCCGTCCAACGAGGTTGCCGTATATTGGAAAAACGGTGTGATGACCGATCTTACCGATGGCTCAGCCTATATAACAGCCAATTCCATAGTGGCGTCCGGATCGGATGTTTATGTCGGCGGCAATCAATATAACGGCCACTCTATAGCGGTATACTGGAAGAATGGCGTGATGGCCACACTGAGCGATCCTTCAAAAGATTCCTACGTGAGTTCAGCAGCAATATCGGGCAGTGATGTTTATTTTGCGGGCTATGAGAATGACGGCAACCGTAACATTGCTAAATACTGGAAAAACGGCCATGGGGTAAACCTGACTTCAGGCTCGTACGATGCGAGATTATTAGCCATCGCCATATCCGGCAATAATGTATACGCCGCGGGCTGGGAATCAAACGGAACCGTTGAGGTTGCAAAATTCTGGAAGAACGGAACGCCGTTAAGCCTAAGCGACGGATCAAATAATACAGAGGCGGGCGGTATTGCGGTTTCGGGAAACGATGTGTATGTTTTGCTGACTGCATATATACAGACTGATACTTGCCTTATGTGTGCCAGAGCGGGGGCGGCCACACCGGTTTCCATGATCTGGAAAAACGGGTCAATAATTGAAACAACAGGTCAAAATCAGGCGTTTAGTGCGTTAGCGGTTTCAAATCAGGAGCTTTACGTTGCCGCGGGCTTTGGAAACGCAATGGGTTATTTTAAAGATGGGGTTGCCGTTCCCTTTACCAGCGGACCTATCGAGGGACAGGTATCGGAGATTGCTATCGGAGGCGCCGATGTCTACGTAAGCGGCTACGAAAACATATCGGGTCACAATGTTCCTGTTTGCTGGAAAAATGGCACGCCCCAGTTGCTGACGGATGGAACAAACAATGCTTACGCTACCGGAATTTACCTGGGTAACTGATTTTTTCGCCCCCGTGTGGGTATATCACCAGGGACTCATTTCTAGGTATACTTAAGCACAGGGTCCAGTGCCGGTTTAAGTTTACCCATAAAACTTGTTTAGGCGGATATTATCGCCGATTTTACCAAACGTTCCTCTGGAACGTATTTGTGGCCGGTTATTTTTCTACCAACCAAACATCCCGATGGGACGAAAAATAAAAAAGCGTCCGCCACAGGCGGACGCCTCGTTGGTAGAAATCGATCCAAAAAGCCTTGTTACGTTCCGTAGGAACGTTTGGTGCATACCGCATTTAAGTTAAGGAGGTGGATCAGAGTGCTTATATTTTGTGGGTAAACTTAAACGTGCCGGAGACCCTGCTGAGGCAGAAAGATTAAACCCAAAAAAGCCTTTAGACTTACGACTAAAGGCTTTTGACTTTATTGGTGGTATCAGGTGTGCTCGAACCTAATCAGTGCAAAAATCCGGAATAATTTAAATAATATCCGCGACAGGCGGATGAACAGCTCAATAATAAAGTTGGCTTTTTGGAGGAGGCATATTAATGCTCTACCGCTGCAATGAGCTCATTGATCGCTTCAAGATAGTGGCAGCCGGGCTGATTTTGACTCTTCATTTTTCCTGCAATGCTGTTGATCACCTGTTGAATTTTCTTTTCGGCAGCAATTACCGGACATTTATTAGGATCGCCTTTTAATTCAGAAAAATGCTGCATATACAGATAGCTCAGCTTTGATTTTATTGCATTAAGGGCGGGCGCGTTTTTACGCATCAGGTACCAATCTAAAAAATCTGCGATGTTTTTATTGATAATTTTTTCTGCCTTTGGGATTTCCATTTTTCGCTTCAGCAAAGTTTCGTCATTAATCTTTGAAAGCGTATCAATATTTACCAGCGTTATATTCGACAGTTCAGCGGCAGTTGGCTCCACATTGCAGGGAATGGAAAGATCGATGATCAGTTTTGTGCTTTTACACGCTAGCTGTGATTTTAAAATAACCGGCTCAGCGGCGTTGGAAGCAACCAATATGATGTCCGAACTATCGATATGCTCCGCCAATTGATCTACCCGGGCATGTTGCAAACCTAATTCAGTTGCCAGTTCCACTGCTTTTTCTTCCGACCGGTTAATGAGCATAATATTTTTTGTACCCAGGTAATCAACCAGGTTTTTGCAAGTATTGCGGCCAATTTTCCCTATCCCCACAACCAATATCCTTTTGCCTTTGCAAGTTTTAATGTTTGCCTTTATATACTCAATCGCGGCATACGAAACGGATACTGTGCCGCTGCTTAACGCAGTCTCATTACGTATTTGTTTTGAAGATTGTAATACACTGTTCACCAATCGTTCCAAAAAGCAATTTACGAAATTATGCGATTTTGCAAACTTTACCGCCTGCTTTAGCTGGCCGGTGATTTCATAGTCGCCTAAAATCTGGGAATCCAACCCGGCGCCAACATCAAATAAATGCTTGACCGCATCCATCCCATTTTTTATATAGGCTATACTGGTAAAGGTTTCTGCATTTCCTGTAGTTTGGGTGCACAACAACTCGACTAGCTCACAGGCATCGTCGGCGAAACCGTAGATTTCCGTCCGGTTACAGGTTGAAATGATAAATAATGAACTAAGGTTATAAACCGGCGCCAGGTCTAAAATATTTGCGTACCGGTCATCGTCAATAGCAAACATTCCCCTTATGGAAGTATCTGTTTTTCTGTAATTTATGCCCGCCACAAAGAATTTTGAAAGCTCATCCGGTAATATAGGATTCATCTGTTAAATTTTATCGACAATTATTAATTCCGGTGTAAAGATTCATTAATAGCACTGATTTAATGCTGATACCTGTCATAGCGATAAGTGATCTTTGTCATAATATTTACTTATTTCATTTTAGAGGGGAAGATCATTAGCGGAATTTGTTGATTGTTCAGCATCATTTTGGTAGTGCTCCTGTGAAGCAGCCGCATAATAAATGAATGCTGGTGATGCACCATTGCTAAAAGGCCTGCCCCGCTGTCCTTATAAATCCGCATGATGTTTTCAACAATATTATTGCCTTTTATCTCGTGGTAAGTGACCTTTGGATAGTTCAAACTGGTAACTTGTTCTATCAGGATGATCTCCTGGCCTGACGATGCCGCAGTTTTATCAGGATGGTTGATGTGTACAATCTCCAGCTCAAAATTTAATAACTCGCCAAGTTTAACCAGGTAATGAATGGCTAACATATCCGATTTGTCAAAATTGGTCGCAAATATCACCTTGTTCAATAGGTTAAGGTTGATTTTTGACTCCACCACTAAAATCGGGCGACTTGATATTTGAATTACCGAATTCAAATCGCTGCCAAATAAATCGTCTTCATTCTGATCATCCTTACGGGCGCCCATTATTATTAGCTCAATATTTTTCCGGCATATAATTTCAGGTACAATGGCGCCAAGTTTACCTTCGCCGTTATCACAGTAAATCAATGGTTTATAGGCCTTTGCATTTAACTGGCCAACAAACTGCTTAAGCTGTGAGGCCAACCTATTTAAATTATCCCTGCTGTCGTCGTCCCCCCAAATAACTTCATCCATCATCCATGGTTCAGCTACAAAGGGCACCATCGCATTAGTGGCGCACGTATTAAACAATAATAAATTGGTATTAAGCTTGCTGCTAAGTGTTGCTCCCAACTCAGCTGCTTCCTCTGCGTTTTTTGAGAAATCAGTCAGCACTAATATATTTTTCATGACCACTGAATTTTTTGATTTCCAAATTTTGAAATACCTGCCGGTAAAAAGAATGACCCCAGTCATTTAAGTTAAGTTAACCATCACCATTTAAAATGATTTGTATCATTATTTGACGCGTTGTGAATAGTGAATTTTACACCGAAATTAAATTCCACGAGATGAAAACTTTACTTATAGCAGCTGACTTTTCGGCAAATGCCCGGCATGCGGCTGAGTACGGCTATCAATTCGCCCAGCAGGTAAAAGCCGATGTAATATTATTTAATGCGTTTATGATTCCGGTGGAGATGCCGCAAGCCAGCATAGGAATGTGGCCCATGTACGAGTACGACGAAATAACCCGAAGCTGCGACGAAGACTTAGATGCCTTAAAGCAACACCTTGAAGTGTTGAACAACTCGGGCTTTAAACCCGAAATTAGATGTATTGTTGAGCCGGGTATGCTGCCTGAAGCAATCGAAGATGTTTTGGCAACGCAGGAGATCAGCCTGGTGGTAATGGGCACCCATAACCGCAGCGGTTTGAGCGGGTTAGTTTTAGGGAACCACGCACGGCGCATGATTGATAACACCCTTCACCCATTGCTGTTGGTGCCGCCACACGCGAAATCGCGCCCCATAAAGAAAATTGCATTTGCGTCCGACCACCAAAATCTTGATGACGACCTGCGTTCGATATACGCGCTGATCGATATGGCTAAGTTGATAAATGCCGAGATCCTGTTGAGCTTTGTTCTAAAGGCACAAGGTAATTCGCCGGTGTTTGAAAAATACTTAAGGAAGCTTCTGCTCGACCTGGGCAACAAAGCGAATTTCCCGCATATTTACTACCGGGTCATTTGGGATTCCAATGCCGAAAATGGGCTGGATTGGTTATGCGATCATGGACAGATCGATATGCTCGCTATGGTGCATAAGCCGCATAGTTTTTTCGACAGGCTAATAAAAGGCAGTCACACTCAAAAAATGGCCGGTCACATAAGTATTCCTTTATTGGTTTTCCCGGGAAAAGCATAAAAATTAATTACCACCATGAACTGACGCAGGTCACTTATTAAACCGTTGCTCATCATTCTTTATAACCTGAGACTATAACAGCTTTGTACAATAAATTTTTTGTCATGAAAACAATAGCAGAAGATTCGGAACTCGAATCTGAATTACAGGAACTCTACATCGTAAGTAACCATTGGTTATCAGACATCCATTTCGCAGAGGATGAAATGAGGTTTTTTAAACAGGTGATCAACAAATATCTGGTTACCCATACAGAAAATAATGGCTCAGATGAGGTGAAGCGGTTTAATGAGATGATCGTGCAGCTAGCGGCAACGGCGTTGTCTCTTAAAAATAAAATATCGCACGTTTTGAAAGTTATCGAACCTTTTATTAAGGGGAAGGATGACAAGATTGGCCTGGACTTAATAGAGAAATTTGCCGCCCTTGAAACAGAAGTCAAGGTGCTGTTCGAATCAGTTAAACAGATCAAGAAATCTTTGTTCAGCTTCACCGAGGAGTTGATGAGGGTGGATTGTGAGAATTTTACGCGCCAACTTTAATGGATGAATGTACATCATAAAAATATTGACATGTCGGAAGTAAATTATATAACGGCCGACGAGGCGATCAGAATTGTAAAACCAGGCGACCGTGTTTTTATCCATGGAAGTGCCGCAACGCCAGTTTGCCTGGTTAAGGCCTTGCAAAACAGGCATAACGAGTTGTACAATGTTGAATTAATAAGTATTACCACTTTGGGCGATGTTAACTTTGACCAGCCCGAACATCGTAAATCGTTTTACTTCAATTCACTTTTTGTCTCTGCTGCAACAAGAAATGTGGCCAATAGCGAAGACGGTGATTATTTGCCCATCTTTTTAAGCCAGATACCGCAGCTGTTCCGCAAAAACATTTTACCTATTGACGTGGCCCTTATACAGGTCTCGCCGCCGGACGTCCACGGTTATTGTTCATTGGGAACTTCAGTTGATATTGCACGTGCGGCTGTAGAAACAGCTAAGTATGTGATAGCCCAGGTTAACCCCCTAATGCCCCGCACCCATGGTCAGGGCTTTATTCATATCAGCAAGATCAACGCGATGGTATGGCACGAGAGCGCGTTGCCGGAAGTTGATTATTCGCGTGATGCAAATGATATTGTTGAAAAAATCGGCTATAATATCGCTTCGTTGGTAGAGGATGGGGCAACGCTGCAATTAGGAATAGGAAGTATACCCGACCAGGTTCTGAAAAACCTCGGTAACCATAAAAACTTAGGCCTTCACTCCGAAATGATCTCTGATGGCATTATTCCCCTCATTCAATCCGGTTGCATCAATAACAGCCGGAAAAAGCTAAACGTGGGCCGGTCGGTAACGGCATTTATAACAGGTACCTGCAAACTGTATGATTTTGTAAATGACAATCCGGCTATACGTGTAATGGAGATCAATTATGTTAACGACACCAGCATCATCAGGCAAAACCCCAAGGTAACAGCTATAAATAGCGCGATAGAAATTGACCTTACCGGGCAGGTTTGTTCGGATTCCATTGGCACCTACCAGTATTCAGGCATCGGCGGCCAGATGGATTTTATACATGGTGCTTCCTTATCTGATGGCGGAAAGCCCGTTATCGCCTTACCTTCGCAAACCAGTAAAGGCATCGGCCGGATAGTTCCTTTTTTGAAAGAAGGCGCCGGCGTAGTGACAACCCGCGGACATGTACACTGGGTGGTGACAGAATATGGCCTTGTTGATCTTTTCGGAAAAAGCCTTAAACAACGCGCCAGGGCGCTGATTGAAATTGCACATCCTGATCATCGGGAAATTCTTGAAAACGCGTATTACAGGAGATTTGCCAGTGCGTTGATTGTTCATCCTTAATAAATAAAGGGGCAATTTTTAAAAATTTCCCTCTTATTTAAATGCATTATGGTTATCCCGCAGGATTTAATTTCGATTCTACGCACTCAATTTAAAAACTGACGCAAATCACATTTTCAGAGTTTGGTTATCATTCTTTAGGCGGCCAAAACACAGCAGTTTTGGAATTATCAATATATTAAGAGATGATAAAAGGCTCTACTGCTGAAAAAACACTTTGCTACCACTGCGGGGATGATTGTTTAACGCAAGCTTACGTTGTTGACGAAAAGCACTTTTGCTGCCAGGGGTGCAAAAGCGTTTATTCAGTGCTTTCAGCCAGTAAACTCTCCAATTATTATACCTACAACAATTATCCGGGAACAAACCGCAAACAAACAGATAAACGGTTTGATTATTTAAGTGATCCGGAAATCTTAGCGAAGTTGGTAGATTATGCAGATGACAAGGTCGCTATCGTAACGCTCTATATCCCCCAAATTCATTGCAGTTCGTGCTTGTGGCTGCTTGAGCAATTGCACAATTTAAATCCTGCTATTTATCATAGCCGTGTTGACTTTTTGAAGAAAACCCTTCATTTGAAGTTCGATGTCGAAAAGATCAGCCTGCAAAAGGTGGTTGAACTACTTTTCGACATTGGCTACGAGCCGCTGATCAGCCTGCAGGATGTGATAAAGGAACAGAAGAAGCCTGCCAGGGATGGACTGGTAAAAAAAATAGCGGTTGCCGGGTTTTGCTTTGGGAATGTAATGCTGTTGAGTTTCCCCGAATATTTTGGTATATCGGTTTCTGAGCAGTCATTCAAACATTTTTTTGGACTGATTAACCTCGTATTTACCCTGCCGGTGGTGTTTTACAGCGGTCGCGAATACTTTGTCTCGGCCTGGCATAATTTACGCAACCATGTGTTGAATATTGATTTTCCGCTGGCGTTAGGTATTGCCGTTTTATTTGTCCGCACAGCGTTTGAAGTTTTTAGTCACACGGGCGCCGGTTTTGCCGATACGCTTTGCGGACTCGTTTTCTTCTTGCTGATCGGGAAGTTTGTACAGCGAAAAACCTATCATCACATCTCCTTCGAGCGCGACTACCGTTCATTTTTCCCCGTAGCCGTTCAGGTTTTGGAAGAAGATAAAGAAAAGCCCGTTCCCCTGGCAAAACTGAAAACAGGGCAGCGCATCGTTATCCGGAATAATGAGATTATACCTGCCGATGCGATATTATTAAAGGGCGACGGGCTTATCGACTTTAGTTTCGTCACCGGCGAATCGGTTTTGGTCAACAAAACACTTGGAGAGATCGTCTATGCGGGGGGGAGACAGGCTGGCCGAACCATTGAGCTGGAAGTAGTGAAGTCGGTTTCGCAAAGCTACCTTACCCAATTATGGAATAACGAAGCCTTTACTCGCAGACATAATAACCGGACGCAAATATTTAGCGAAAAGGTGAGCAAATATTTTACGATTGTGCTGCTGGCTATTGCCGTTACGTCGCTCGTTTTCTGGCTGCCTTTCGACTACCGCCGGGGATTAGCTGCGTTTACCGCAGTGCTGATAGTGGCATGCCCATGTGCACTGGCGCTGAGTACGCCATTCACCATGTCGGCCGCGCTCAGCATTTTTGACCGGAATTTTTTTTACCTGAAGAATACGAGGATTGTTGAACAAATGGCGGCTGTTGATACGATTGCGATGGATAAGACAGGCACCATCACGATCAGCGAAGACAGTAATGTTAAAGTTCATGGAGATTTAACTGATCGGGAGAAGCAACTGATCTACACGGCTTGCTCCAACTCAATTCACCCCTTATCGCGGATGATATGCAAATACCTCGGTAACCTAAAAAAACTTCCGGTAGCAACTTATGCGGAGGTCCCCGGAAAAGGGATTTTTGCAACAATCGATGGTCATGACCTGATGATAGGCAACGGCGCTTTGCTATTTGGATTTGATTCGAAAAACGAAAGTGTTTCCTGCGTGCATGTTGCGATAGATAAAAAACACGTCGGTTATTTTTCGTTTTATCATGAGTACCGGGAGGGGATAAAGGAAATCGCTTTGTTAGCTTCATCGTACCGGCTTTACCTGCTTTCGGGCGACCAGGATCATGAAAAAGAAAATTTGGTAAAATTCTTCGCCACGCCGGGTGACATGCGGTTTAATCAGTCCCCCCAAAATAAGCTTGACTTTATCCGCAAGTTGCAGGACGACGGGCAAACGGTAATGATGATTGGTGATGGGCTAAATGACTCGGGCGCCTTAAAACAAAGCAATCTTGGCGTAGCTATTACCGACAATGTAAATAATTTTTCGCCGGGATGCGATGCCATTCTCGACGGACGATCATTCAGGAAAATACCATCATTTCTTCGTTTTTCAAAAAACACGGTCAGGGTAATTCACTGCTCATTCGGTATTTCGCTAACCTATAATGTAATAGGCTTGACCTATGCTGTAACCGGAAACTTGTCACCATTAATAGCCGCAATTCTGATGCCATTGAGTACCGTTACTATCATTTCGTTTACAACGCTTGCGACTCATTTTGCAGCAAAAAAATGTAACTTATTATGAGTATTATTTATTTCCTTATCGGCTGCAGCGTGATGCTTGCGCTGGTCTTCCTTGGGGCCTTTTTCTGGGCCCAAAACAGCGGTCAGAATGATGACCTGTACACACCATCCATCCGCATTTTGCTTGACGAGCCGCAAAACCAGGAGGAAGAAAAATGATCATTGTCATTTTTTGCGCCGATCAATGTCATTCCGGTGCAGAGCTTGCCCCGATAATTTTACGCCATCAATAAAACACAATATGGAGCCTGAAAAATTTTACTATGACAACAAAATCGTCCGGAACTTCGGGATAGCAACGGTAATATGGGGCATAGCCGGAATGACGATTGGCTTGCTCATCGCTATACAACTGTATGCTCCGGGCGCCAACATGCACAACCAGTATACCACGTTTGGCAGGATACGGCCATTGCACACCAACGCAGTAATATTCGCTTTTGTGGGCAATGCCATTTTTATGGGGGTATATTACTCGCTGCAGCGCCTGTTAAAAGCGCGTATGTTTAGTGATACCCTAAGTAAGATACATTTTTGGGGGTGGCAGCTGATCATCGTATCGGCATTGATAACGCTGCCTTTAGGCATTACCACATCGCATGAATATGCGGAGCTGGAGTGGCCAATTGACATCGCTATTACTATCGTTTGGGTTGTATTCGGTATAAATATGTTCGGCACTATCATTAAGCGTCGCGAGCGCCATTTGTATGTAGCCATATGGTTTTACATAGCCACGTTTGTCACTATAGCAGTTTTACATATTGTTAATTCAGTCGAAATTCCGGTGACTTTTTGGAAAAGTTACATGGTTTTTGCCGGCGTGCAGGATGCCCTCGTTCAGTGGTGGTACGGGCATAATGCCGTGGCATTTTTTTTAACCACACCCTACCTGGGGATGATGTATTACTTTTTGCCAAAAATGGCCAACCGGCCTATCTACTCTTATAAGCTAAGTATTCTTCACTTTTGGGCGCTTATCTTCATTTATATATGGGCCGGGCCGCATCATCTTTTATACTCAACATTACCGGGCTGGGCACAGTCGCTGGGAGTGGCATTTTCTATAATGCTGATAGCGCCAAGCTGGGGTGGTATGATAAACGGATTGTTAACGCTACGCGGCGCCTGGGATAAAGTTCGCGATGATGTAGTGTTAAAGTTTATGGTTGTTGGCCTGACCGCTTACGGTATGGCGACCTTTGAAGGACCTATGCTGTCGCTTAAACAAATAAATGGCGTAGCACATTTTACCGATTGGATCATCGCCCACGTGCATGTAGGGGCTTTAGGCTGGAACGGATTTTTAACCTTTGCAATTTTGTACTGGCTGATACCGCGCATCTATAATACCCAGCTTTATTCTAAAAAACTTGCCTCATTTCATTTCTGGATCGGGACACTCGGAATATTGTTCTACGTAATCCCGCTATACTGGGCTGGCTTTACGCAGGGATTAATGTTAAAAGAGTTTACCCCTGAAGGCCAATTGAAATACAGCTTTTTAGAGACAGTATTACGTATTGTCCCTATGTGGGTTACCCGTTCGCTGGGTGGCAGTATGTATTTGCTTGGCGTGGTGATTATGGCCTATAATTTAACCCGTACAGCACTCCAGGGCAAATTGGTAGCTAACGAGCCGGCTCAGGCTATGGCGTTGGAACCTGTTAGTTCGGTAAAAAGAGAGAACAGCTGGCACCGGCGACTTGAACGCCGGCCCATACAATTGATGATCGCTGCCTTATTGGTGATATTGATAGGGTCATTTGTTGAGTTGATGCCTACGCTTACCATCGCTTCAAACATTCCCACTATCGCCAGCGTGAAACCATATACGCCACTGGAACTGCAAGGTAGAGATTTATATATCAGGGAAGGGTGTTTGGGCTGCCATTCGCAAACGATCAGACCGTTCAGGTCAGAAACGGAGCGCTATGGCGAATACAGCAAGGCCGGAGAGTTTGTGTATGATCATCCTTTCCTGTGGGGTTCCGAGCGAAAGGGGCCTGACCTGGCCAGGGTCGGCGGCAAATATCCCAATGCCTGGCATTTCAATCACCTGATGGACCCACGGTTGATGTCGCCGGGAAGTATCATGCCTGATTATGACTGGCTCATAACCCAGGACCTGGACACCACTACGACGATTGCAAAAATCAACGCAATGCGGAAAATTGGCGTGCCGTATCCCACAGGTTATGAGCATAAAGCCAACAACGATCTTGATATCCAGGCCAAAGCCATTGCCGCCGATTTGGGTGAAAACCATATTAAAGTTTCAAGCCGAAAGGAGATAATTGCTATAACCGCCTATCTGCAAAGGTTAGGGGTTGATATTAAAGCAAGTAAAACAGCAGGTAAATAAAATCATCATGTTCGACCAATTTGTAAAAAACGTCTCCGGAGAGCAAATGTATTTGATTTTCTCCTTATGGATATTCCTGGTATTTTTTGTTGTGGTATCGATCCTTTTATTCATTACCAAAAAACAACATACCGACCGCATGAGCGATCTTCCGCTGGAAGACGGAACGACTAATTCAATTCAAAATTTACAATTATGAAATACCTGCGTGTAACTGCCCTGTTAAGTTTAGCGATGCTTGCACAACCGGTTTTTGCAGACGACGAACATAGTCTGCTTTCCGGTGATACTGAAAACTATCTTGGTTATGGCCTGATAGTAACGATGTTCCTGCTTTTTATAATAGCCATGATGGTTACATTAAGAGCGCTTAAAGTGTTAACCCGGATTTTATTAAAGTCGCAAGGGGCTTCGGATGAAGAAGTAGCTGCTGAACTAAACCCGGCTAAAAACAAGGAAACGAAACGGAGAGGCGAGGTATGGGAGAAAATATTATCGCTAAAACCTTTATCGGAAGAAAAAGATTTGTTAATTGAACATGAGTATGACGGAATACAGGAATTGAACAACCCAACACCCGCCTGGTTTATGTATTTGTTTTATGGCACTATCATTTTTGCAATAGGGTATTTACTTAACTACCATGTTTTTATGACTGGTCAATTGCAGTATGACGAATATAAAACCGAAATGGCGCAGGCCGATGCCGATCACCAATTATATTTAAGCAAAGCCGCTAACCGCGTTGATGAAAATACGGTTAAGCTTGTTAACAACCCGGCAGTTATCGCGTCCGGACAGGCAATTTTTAAGACGAATTGCGTTGTTTGTCACGGCGATCATGGGCAGGGCGGTGTAGGCCCAAACCTGACTGATGATTATTGGTTGCATGGCAGTAAAATAAACGATCTGTTTAAAACAGTAAAATATGGTGTATTAACCAAAGGTATGCCTACCTGGGAAAAGGTTTTATCGGCCAAACAGATATCAGATGTGGTGAACTATGTAAAGACGCTTCATGGAACAAATCCTGCAAATCCAAAGGCGCCACAAGGTGTTCTGGAAGCAGATGGCGACAAAAAACTTGCATCAAACTAACGTATAGATGGGTTCATTACTTAATGCAGACTACGGGGGAGAACGAAAATGGGTGTACCCACTAGTTCGAAAAGGCAAATACTACAAGTGGCGTAATCGGCTTAGCTATGTTTACCTGGTACTTTTTTTTAGCGGGCCGTTCATCAGGATAGGCGGACAACCTTTGTTGCTGCTGAATGTGATAGACAGGCATTTTGTAATACTCGGACAGGTATTTTGGCCGCAGGATATTTACCTGTTTATGCTGGCATCGCTGGTGTTTATTGTCTGCGTAGTGTTGTTTACCATTGCCTTTGGCCGCATCTTTTGCGGGTGGATATGCCCCCAAACCATTTTTATGGAAATGGTTTTTCGCAAAATAGAAATATGGATTGAAGGCGATGGTAACCAGCAAAAAAAAATTAAACGCAGGCCCATGGGATAAGGCAAAAGTAAGGAAGAAGCTTACAAAAAATGTTTTGTTCCTGTTGGTGTCTTTCCTTATCGCCAATACATTTTTGGCATACATCATCGGCAGCGAAAATTTAATAAAAATTATTATTGAGCCCATCATGGTGCATTGGGTTGGTTTTGGTAGTATATGCCTTTTTACCATTGTTTTTTACCTGGTTTATAGCCGGGTTAGGGAGTTGGTTTGCACCGTGATATGCCCGTATGGCAGGTTGCAGGGCGTGTTGATGGACGAACACACTTTAGTAGTTGCTTATGACGATGTGCGGGGCGAGCCACGCGGAAAACTGGATAAAACAGGGAATTTGGGCAGGGGTGATTGCGTTGACTGCAACCTTTGCGTAGCCGTTTGCCCAACCGGGATTGACATACGGAAAGGCACGCAACTGGAATGTATTAACTGCACCATGTGCATTGATGCCTGTGACGAGGTGATGGACAAGATCCATAAACCCCGAAACCTGATCGGCTACTTTTCTGAGGAGATGATCCGCTCTAAAAAGAAACCCTCGTTTACCACAAGGATGAAGGGCTATAGCAGCGTGATAGTAGTATTGATGACGGTATTGTGCTATTTTATATTCAGCCGCACTGATATGGATATTACGGTTATGCGCAGTGCAGGCATGTTATACCAGGAACAGCCTAACGGCTATATCAGCAATATTTATAATGCCGATATAACCAATAAAGCCAGTGTTAGCCGCACCATCATATTGAAGCCCGTCGACCCGTATGTGCAAATAAAATATATTCAGGCCCCTGGGGTAATTACCAAAGGGAATGATATAAAAACGGTTTTTTTTGTATTCATACCGGTCAATAAAATCCACTCGTTAAAAACTGACGTTAAATTACAATTGATAGCGGGTAATAAAGTAATTCAAACCATTACCACTGAATTTGTAGCACCACTAAATAATTAGAACGATGAATTGGGGAAAAGTGACCATTTTGATTTTAGTGACATTTGTCCTTTTTATTTGCGGGATGAGTTATTTTATGTTCAGTTCACCGGCCGACGATTATGACCACCAGTATTATGAAGACGGATTAAATTTTGATCATGATTATAACCGCGAAAAGCAAGTTATTGCCGATCATGCGCAGCCAACTATCGTTGTTGATACATGTTGCATAAAACTTACATTTCCGCAACTAATACAAGGCCATATTAAAATGTTGCGTCCGTCAAGCGATGTCCGTGATACCACGTTTGTGCTTGACAACAAAAATGGTAGCCCTATTGAAATATTGACCCGGCATCTGGTTAAAGGGAAATGGCAGCTTGTATTAGACTGGAAAAGCAATCATAGGGAGTATTTATACCAACAAGAGGTTTACATCAAATGAGCAATAACTCACTGGCTTTTTTTATAGGTCTTTTTGGCAGCGTACATTGCATTGGCATGTGTGGTCCGCTGGCCTTTGCTATTCCTGCCTCCGAAAACAAGTTGTTGCTTGTCTTTGACAAGGTGCTCTATAATTTCGGCCGGGTGCTAACCTATTCGTTGCTTGGTTTATTGATAGGCTTTGCCGGCCGGCAGCTCTGGATATATGGCGCACAGCAAGTTATCAGCCTGGTAAGTGGGTTGCTGATTATACTTGCCGGTATTACCCGATTTTTTAAATTGTCGGTTGCAGGAAGCGGTATTTTAAGCCGCTTATTTTCCCCTATAAATAAATTATTGGTCTACGCATTGCAACACCGCTGCGGAAATTTTGCCGTAGGAGCGATCAACGGATTATTGCCTTGCGGATTTGTTTACTTAGCACTGGCCGGAGCGCTGACTACTGCCTCGCCACTTACCGCGGCAACATATATGCTTTGGTTTGGGCTGGGTACTTTCCCGCTGATGCTTATTGCGATGATTGGCACCGGATTTTTCACTCCCGCAATACGGCGCCGTATCAACAGGGCAATTCCTTATCTAATGGTTTGCATCGGCTTTTGGTTTATTTTACGAGGACTTAACTTAAATATCCCGTACCTCAGTCCCCCCAAACAAACAACCGGGCTTAGCACCTGCCATTAACAGGTTAGGACATCCTGGTGTCAAGAGAACTTACGCACATACCATTCTTGTGGATGTTTCTTATCCCTGTAAGTGCATTTTTTTCAAGATTGATCGGGTTGTGGATCGGCAAAAATCACCGTTGTTCCTATTTTATTACAGACCCGCATTTTATTTCGGTAGTAACGCCGCACACAAATTTGAAGTCCGTACGGTCCGACGAATTATTTAAGGCTTAAACTGAAGAATTCTGTAGCGTTGATCTTTAAACCGCCATACTGAATAGCTGGCTTTCGGGTTTCTTTTCCCACAACCTGGCGTCAAGCGCCATGCAAATGTTCCGTAAGAATCTTTTACCTGCAGGGGTTACCTTTATTTCGGAAGGAGTAAGCCAAACCAGGCCATCCTCGAGCATCGGCTTCAATCTTTCAAAACCTTCAAACAAGGCATCGCAATACGGAGGGTTTCCTTTCCAATTGGTTGCACCCTTGCACATCAGGTTTAGAATATGCCGCCTTAGCACCAGGTCCTCGTCATTTAGCAAATGCCCCTTAACTACCGGTATCACGTTGTTGTTAACTGTGCTGATATATCCCTCAACGGTTTTAACATTCTGTGCAAAAGCATACCACGAATCGCTTATCGCTGATACCCCAAGCCCTATAAGCAATTGGGTGTGCTGGTTGGTATAGCCCATAAAGTTGCGGTGAAGGTTTCCGGAAGCTTCTGCTAATGTGAGCGAGTCGGTCGGCAAAGCAAAGTGGTCCATACCTATTTCCAGGTAACCATAATGTTTTAGCAGGCTGCGCCCCACTTCGTAAAGTTCATTTTTTTCTTCGACATCCGGCAAATCGTTCTCGGTGAAAAGCCGTTGGCCGGGCTTTATCCAGGGCACATGGGCATAACTGTAAAAAGCAATCCTGTCGGGCATCAGGTTTGCTACCAAATTCATCGTGTCTATAAGCCCGCCCAGTGTTTGCAGCGGAAGGCCGTAGATCAGGTCGTAGTTGATGGAGGTGTAGCCTAATCGGCGCGCCTCGAGCGTAACTTCAGCCACCTGCTCATAACTTTGATGCCGGTTAATAATCGCCTGAACTTTTGGATCGAAGTCTTGGATGCCGAGACTGAGGCGCCGAAAACCAAGTTTGTATAAAGTATCCAGATGTACGGCTGTTGTGTTGGCTGGATGTGCTTCAAAACTAAATTCGGCCGAAGAGTGAATGGTCGCTTTTGCCGTTATGCCCTTGATCAGCGTGGCCAGGTTTTCCGGGCTAAAAAAAGTCGGCGTTCCGCCGCCCAAATGCAATTCGCTGATAACCGGCTTTTCACCCATTATCGCCAGGTACATTTCCCATTCTTTTAAAATAGCTTGTATATACGGTTGCTCCACGCCGTGGTTCTTAGTTATTCGGGTGTTGCAGCCGCAGTAAGTACAAAGGCTTTCGCAGTAGGGTAGATGGATATAAATGCTTATTCCTTCCGTTTTGTTGCTTTCTGCGAACGACATTTTTACAGTCTTCTGCCACTCTTCTTCGTTGAAGCGGTCGTTTTCCCAATAGGGCACCGTGGGATAGCTGGTATAACGGGGGGCGGCAACGTTGTATTTGTCAATCAGGTGGTCGGGCATGTTAAGTTTTATAAAATGGCTGAACTTTGTTTAGTGGCGGTATGCCCGCAGTTTTTGTCGCAGGTACAGGTATCTTCCGCGCATTTATTTTGTTGCCACATATCCAGTTTTTTTATCGTTTGATCCGCGATCTCCTGCAGGGCCTCACGCGTTAAATAAGCCTGGTGAGGAGTGATGATCACGTTGTCGCGTCGAAGCAGATCGGATAGCAGCGGATCTTTCACAAGGTCGTTTTCATGATCTTCAAAAAACAAACCCTTTTCAAATTCATAAACATCAAGCCCGAGATAACCTATCAGTCCATTATCGAGCGCTGTTAACACATCCGGCGTGTTGATGATACCGCCTCCTGAGGTGTTTATTAGCATCACACCCCGTTTCATCATGTCAATTGTGCTCGTTTGGAGTAAATGATGCGTTTGCAAAGTTAAAGGGAGATGGATAGAGATGATATCCGAAGCGGCCAAAAGGTCATCAAGGGAAACCCTGGACAGGAAAGGCACATCATCTATAATACTTTGATCATATCCAATAACCCGGCAGCCCATTCCATCGAACAATTTTGCGGCTTCCCTGCCGGTATCGCCCAGGCCGATGATCCCAACTATTTTACCCCAGAAATTGAAACCGATAAGTTCATCATTCCTGAAATCGAAATGATGGGTTTTATGGTCCGCTTTTATCAACTTTCTGTTAAGCGCAAACGCAAGCGCTACCGCATGTTCTGCAATGGCTTTGGGCGAGTAAGATGGAACGTTTGACAATTTAATGCCATACTTTGAAGCGGTTTCTTTATCGATGTGATCGGTGCCTACTGAACGTGTAACGATATATTTTATACCTAGCGCGGCCAGCTTATCGATAACTGTTTCAGATACATCGTCGTTTGTAAACACGATCACCGCGTCTTTGCCGGCTGCATACGCCGCAGTATCAACATTTAAAGGATTTGATATGAGCGTTATGTCGTGTTTCTTTTGATTGGCCTTGGCAAGGAATTCCTTCTCAAAAGCTCTTATACTGTAGGCAACCGCTTTCATTCGCAACTAGTTAATTAAACAAAACTATTGCAAATGCCCGGCCGGCCACTTGACCGTCGTCAGGCGAAAAGGTGATGTTAGTCAGTTTTTCATCCGTTCGAGCTTAGAGAGGTTGAGAACGGAGATCGTGCCCCCTTTTTTATCGATAAGTCCTTCTTCTTTAAAATCCGATAAAGTACGGCTGACTGTTTCTGTAGCAATGCCTGCCATCGCAGCAAGATCTTCGCGCGAGATCTTAAAACTATCTGAACCGCCGGCTCGGCTAGTTGCCAGCTTTACTATCGTTTCTGCCATTCTCTTTCTCACCGAATGATAAGCCATTTGGAGCAGTTGCTCTTCCTTTTCGCGGACATCTGAGGCCAGGAGCCTGATGAACTGCCGGGCAAGATCGGGATATAAATTTAAAAGCTCGTCCAACTGGTCTTTGGGAATGATGCATAGGGCGCTGTCTTCCAATGCCGTTGCTGTGTCCGAATAGGGTTCGCCTGAAAGCAAAGCCTGCACCCCCAGGTATTGGTCATCTCCGAAAATGCCTGTCATCAATTCGCGCCCGTCTTCGGCCAGTTTCACGGTTTTAATTCGCCCGCTTAAAACAATATACAATCCATTCCCTTTATCTCCGTCATAGTACAGCACCTGGCTTTTTTTAAAATGACGGACCTTGCGTTCTTGTATCACTTTTTTTAGCTCAGCCAGGCCATTATTTTTAGCTATCAGGCCATTCAAATTATCCAGTGAATTGCTATAGTACTTTTCTTGCGTCTCTTTTTTTTTCAGCCTGCTTTCAATGGCATTTAACAGCTCCATATCGTCAAAGGGCTTGGTCAGATAATCATCAGCGCCCATTTCCATGCCTTTACGCAGGTCGACCCGCTCGGCCTTTGCTGTTAGAAAAATGAATGGTGTAGCTGCGGTATCCGGATTTTTATTGAGCATATACAGCACTCCGTATCCATCCAACTCCGGCATCATAATATCGCACAAAATAATGTCGGGCAGGTTCCTTATGGCCAGGTCGACGCCTATTTTGCCGTTATGGGCATCGTACACCGTGTAACCTGCCAATTGCAGTATCTCGACGATATTCTCCCGTATATCGTTGTTGTCCTCAATGATCAATACTTTTTTGCTCATATTATCGGAAATGTAATGGTGAATAACGTACCCTGGTTAACATCGCTCTTAAATTCGACCGTACCGTTCATCAATGCCGTATAGCGGGCCACAATATTAAGCCCCAAACCAGTACCCGGTATATTGCCGGTATTGTGTGCACGAAAAAATGCTTCGAATAAGTGCCTCTGGTCGGTTTCTGGAATACCTATCCCGTTGTCTTTTACAGTAACAATGTAATTCTTATCATTAATTTCGCTATTAAACTCAATAAAGGTGTTTTCGCCGGAGTATTTAATAGCATTGGCCACCAGGTTGAAAATACAATTTTTTAATAAATTAGGATCAAGGTGCACGATACTGCTTTTACCAGTATGCTGGTAAATAATATTCTGATTTTGTTTGGCCACAATTTGCATCTCCTCGGTAATCTCTTCGGCCAGTTTAACCAGGTCGAAATCGGTAAATGAGGGCTCTACTTTACCTACTTCCAATTTTTCGAGCGAGAGGAAGTCGTTTAAGATCGTGGTGAGGTTACCCACCGCGTTTTTAATTTTATTGACATGTTTAGTGATATTCTCATTGGTGAAAGGCTGGGCATATTTTTCGATGAGCGAGGCCGACAATTGGATGGCGCTCAAGGGTGTACGAAACTCATGCGAAGCCATCGAAACAAAACGGCTTTTCAACTGGCCCAATTCTTTTTCCTTTTCTAACGATAGGCTCACGTCTTCTTTTGCCCGCTCCAGAGCTTTTACAAAATCTTGTAGCTTTTGTGTACGCTCTTCAACTAATTCTTCCAAATGAGCCGCATATTCCTTTAATTTTTCTTCAGCTTCCTTTTCGCGACTTAGGTCATGGATAAAACCAGTGTATATCTTCCTGCCTGAAAACTGGACTTCGCTTACACCAAGCCGAAACGGAAAAGTTGAGCCATCCTTCTTTAAGCCGGTCACCTCGCGGCCAATACCAATTATGTGTGGGTCGCCGGTATGCTGGTATCGGTTTATATATTCATCATGCTGGCCCCGGTAAGGTTCAGGCATTAACATTTTAATGTTATTTCCAATTACCGCTTCGGGATCATGCTGAAATAGTCTGCAAGCTGCGGGATTAATGCTCTCCACGCGGCCCCGCTCATCAATAGTTATGATACCGTCAATCGCATTTTCAATTATTGCCTTTAGGAGGGCGGCATTTTCCATAATTAATCCGGGTTTCACATTTATGATATTTATCACAAATGTCTTTTATCACTAAAAGTAAAAATATAACACACTTCATCCAAAAATGTGACACTTATCATTTTTTAATTTTGGAGACATGGTTCAAAATAATGATAACCGTCAAATCCTTAACTGACCAATGTCACGCTGCATCTCCTTGAAGCACCGCATATTTGGTGAATGAATAACTAAAATTATGGAAACAAAAGCCTCACTTTCATCCCGGTCAATACAATTTTATGCTGTTGCGGTGCAATGGGCATCAGATCTGAATTTTTTCAAAATTGAAACGGCTTTTTTTCACCGGCTGCTTGAAGACCACTTCAAAAAATTGCCAGGAATTCTTGAGCACCTGGGTAAGGATTCAGAAAAGCTTCGGGCACTGGACGCCAATATCCACAAAGTCGAAATAAAATTGGGGCTTCAGCTAAGATGGATCGAGATGATGACGGAAGATGTAATACCAGAGGACCCAGGGTCCATCGCTGCCGAGCAAGTTCAACTGGAAATGCTAATGACCGAACTGTCAGCCCATTTCCGGGAATTGAAAAAGCATCTTTTCGGCATCGTTGACGGTGGGCCAAAAGTTGCGGACGTGGCGATACCATAGTCAACTAAACCAGCATAGGCTACTTCCAAAAAGCGCTGACACAGTTTGATACCAACATCGACTAATATAGACATGGGACGCATAACCTCATATGGGCAATTACAAACAGGCCGATATTTGATAACCGTCATGAGACTTCAACAGGCAACTTACAAACTTTACAGAGAGGTTAAACGCAAAAAATCCTGAAGTTATGAAAACCATCCTTGTAATCAACGACAATTCACCGGAAGGTCTCCACGCAGCAAAATTCGCTCTGAACATTGCTCACAAGATGCAGGCAGCTGTACTACTGGCCAATGTTATACCTGTGGAGCAGTATGCTCAACAAGTTCTGGCAGCTGAATCTGCTGAAAACGCAGCGGAGCATGCTAATGAAAGATTGGAGCAACTGACCGGGATCAGCCAGGCATTTAATGGCTTCAAACCTGAGATTTCAGAATTGGATATTTCTGGAATGGACGCCGATGAATTGGCGCAAATGATAAACAAAAACGACGTCCTAATGGTGGCAAAAGGCACGCCGGACAATTTGCCCGTTTTCAAAAACAAATTAAATGTACATACAGTGCTCAACAAGGTCCGGTGCCCCTTGCTGCTCATACCTGAAAAGTGGCGAATAAAGAACATTGAGCGGATTGTTTACGTGGCCGATATGCGCTACTGCCGTACGCAGATCGTAAATTTACTGGCTGAAATGGCCAGGGCCTGCGATGCGAGTTTATCTGTTGCACACCTATCTGCAAAAGGAATACCTGACCTGGAGGAAAATTATGCAAACAGCATATTTAAAAAGGAGGTGTATGACCGACTGAGCTATAAATCAGTTTTTTTTAACAATATCCGGGAGAAAGACCTGGAAAAAGCGATCGATGTGATTATTAATGGCATGCATAATGAATTACTCGCGCTGATAAATCATCGTTTTCATTTTGAGGAGATATTTGGCCGATACTTAACAGATGTACTGCCGCCAAATATTACCATTCCAGTACTGATCTTTCCGTACTAACGAAACTGGCCTTTTCTAAGTCTTAATGCTTCAGTTATCAGGCATAAGTTAAAACCGATTTTGGACTCAAAACTGTCGGCTTTTTATCCTGTTCCGACGGTAAGTATTGATCCTTTCTATTTTTCAGGTGTATTAGCTTCTATAGGTGTGTCAACAATTACACTAAATGATTTTCTATTTATTAATATACTTACACCGAATATCCCCAGGCTTCCATATGGAATGGTTTATTTGTAACCGGTTCTTTATTGTACATAAATACATTATAAGGATTTCCATAAAAAAGGCTATCCCTAATAGCGACGGTTTGTTTAGCAGCTGATAAATTCTCTGGGGGTCTCCAATATTTATTTTACGGAACGACGCGTTTCGCTATACAATTGAATATTTCGCATAGAAAGGTTCGATGATCATAGTTTTTAATGCGTCTTCAGTAGTCCTTTACACAAACCTATTGAGTTTGAAAAACGCTGATGCGATACTTATAGAGTTTTCATTAATTTAACCTGTTTAGAATCATATTCTAACCTGATCCATATCATTTATTTTAAAAGAAGGATTGTTCAACTTTACAGTATTAAATGAATTTTGATGAATGAAAATAATGGAAGAGCAGGATAATTTAAGCCTCCTTTTGGTATTACAACTAAATACATAATAGCTGATGAAGAAAAGTTCGATTTTGGGGCTCATTGTAATTGCTATCGGCATAGCAGTTATTCTCTGTACTTATTCAAGTTCAAGTACTTATGGTACAATTAGTGATGTCAAAAAAACCGCAAGCGAGTTACAGTTGATTTGCCATTTGGATAAGCAAAAAGCTTTTTATTATGATGCCGTTAAAGATGCCAACTACTTTTCTTTTTTTGTGACAGACTCTAAAGGCCAGGAGTGTAAAGTGGTTTTTATCGGTACAGAGCCCCAGGATTTTGAACGATCTGAACAAATTGTACTTACCGGACAAATGGTCGGCGATCAGTTTCATGCGTCAAAGATCCTTATGAAATGTCCTTCCAAGTACACGCAGAATAAAGTTTAAACCTGGTGATATTTCCGCAACCCGTACCCCCTCGCGGCCTTTGCTTTTTAACATTATTGGTGATAGAAAACAATAACAATTCGATCTAATTTCTTGATGTCAAATTCTTTCATAGAATTCTCCACGCCATGTAAGTTGAATTCATCTTACGCTCGTTGCCAAAGTACTTGAATGCCTTATGATCGATAGAATTACTTACTGGTCATCGTCATAAGAGACTTTTATTATATAAATATTTTCTCCACCTGTCAAGGCTAAAACCGTTGCTGTCAAGTTCCTTGAAATTTAATCTAACAATATTTATATCAAGAATGACCAAAACTTACTTAAGAATCGGATTGACGAGAATTGGCAATAGAGTGTATCCATTGTTGTACCCAAATAAACAAAAAACCCCTTAGAAATGATCTAAGAGGCTTTTTATGTGGTATCAGCTGGAATCGAACAAGCGACACAAGGATTTTCAGTCCTTTGCTCTACCGACTGAGCTATGATACCGCCCGATGGGGCTGCAAATGTAAGGTTTTTTTTATTTCGACTTAATTTTTTTTGAAAATTGTTGGGGGGAAGTTGTAAGAGTTGTAGTACTAATAAAGGTTGTATTAAATTTCGGACCTCTGCAACCAATACAACGAACACCCGAAAAACAGACCAAACATTCCAACTTTTCAACCTTACAACATTAAATCAATAAAACCTATATTTGAGAAAAATACTATGCACGCATAATGATTGCACAGATTCTATTTATCATCATCCTGGCCTTTGCGATTTTTTTATTCAGTAAAAATGTAAGCAAAATACGCCGCAACATTTTGCTGGGCAAAGATACCGACCGATCGGACAACCCCACCCTACGGTGGAAAACAATGGCTAAAATTGCGCTGGGGCAAACAAAAATGGTGAAACGGCCTCTCGCTGCCGTAATGCATTTTTTTATTTACGTGGGATTTATCATCATTAACCTCGAGGTGATGGAGATCATGATTGACGGCGTATTTGGTTCGCATCGTATTTTTTCAAAGCCATTGGGAGGCCTATACGACCTGCTCATCGGCGGCTTTGAGATCCTGGCGATCCTGGTGCTCGTGGCCTGCGTTGTGTTCCTGGCCCGGAGGAATATCGCCCATTTAAAACGCTTTAGCGGCGTGGAGATGACGGCATGGCCGCGGTCGGATGCAAACTACATCCTGATCACCGAAATACTGCTGATGACGGCCTTTTTAACCATGAACGCCGCTGATCAAAAGCTGCAACTATTAAATTTTGGTCATTATATAAAAGCGGGGAGTTTCCCGGTAAGCCGCTTCATCAGCCCACTATTGCCCGACAGTGCAAATTCGCTGCTAATAACTGAAAGGGTTTGCTGGTGGTTCCACATTCTGGGGATTCTGGCCTTTTTAAATTATCTGCCTTATTCAAAGCATTTTCATATTCTGCTGGCATTCTCGAATACGTATTATTCAAATCTGCATCCAAAAGGCGGGTTTACCAATATGCCATCGGTAACCAACGAGGTAAAAGCCATGCTCGACCCTTCGTTCGTACCCGAAAGCACCGGTGAACCCGGGCGATTTGGTGCAAAAGATGTAACCGACCTTACCTGGAAAAACCTGATGGAAGCATATACCTGCACCGAATGCGGCAGGTGCACCTCGGTATGTCCGGCAAATCAAACAGGGAAGCTGCTATCGCCCCGCAAAATTATGATGGATACCCGCGACAGGATCACGGAGGTTGGCAACAATATTGATAAGCATGGCAAAGACCACCAGGACGGAAAAACCCTGCTGGATAATTATATAAGCCGCGAAGAGCTATGGGCCTGCACCACCTGCAATGCCTGCGTGGAAGCCTGCCCGGTCAACATCAACCCGCTTGAAATTATTACCGAAATGCGCCGGTATATTGTAATGGAAGAATCGCAGGCGCCGGCGAGTTTAAACAACATGTTTGGCAACGTGGAGAATAACGGAGCGCCATGGAAGTATAGCAGCGCGGATAGGTTTAATTGGACTGATAGTCATTAGGCATTGGTCATTAGTCATTGAGTGGAAGTTGCCAATGACCAATGACCAATGACCAATGACAACAATGACGAATTTATGAATGAAATAAAAGTCCCCACCATGGCCGAAATGACTGCCGAAGGCAAGCAGCCCGAAATATTGTTTTGGGTGGGTTGTGCGGGCAGTTTTGATGAGCGGGCGCAGAAGATCACCCGCGATATCTGCAAAATATTGAATCACGTGGGTATCAGCTTTGCCGTGCTTGGCACCGAGGAAAGCTGCACCGGCGACCCTGCGAAGCGGGCAGGAAATGAGTTTTTGTTCCAAATGCAGGCAATTGCCAATATACAGGTACTGGACGCTTACCAGGTAAAAAAGATCGTTACCGGCTGCCCGCATTGTTTTAATACACTCAAAAACGAATATCCGGGACTGGGAGGCAATTACGAGGTGGTCCACCATTCGCAATTGATCCAGCAGTTGATTGACGAGGGGAAATTAAAAGCTGAAGGCGGCGAAAGCTTTAAAGGCAAGCGCATCACCTATCACGATCCCTGTTATCTCGGCCGCGGAAACAACGTTTACGAAGCACCGCGCAAAGCTTTGGAGATTTTGGATATTGAGTTGGTTGAAATGAAGCGCTGCAAATCCAACGGACTATGCTGCGGCGCAGGGGGCGCCCAAATGTTTAAAGAACCCGAAAAAGGCAAAAAAGACATCAATGTGGAACGTATGGCCGACGTACTGGAAGCCAAAGCCAATATAGTAGCGGCCGCATGCCCCTTTTGCATGACCATGCTAAGTGATGGTGTAAAACACGAAAACAAGGAACAGGAAATACAGGTGCTGGATATTGCGGAGATAACGGTTAGGGCCAATGGGTTGTAGAGAAATGAACATGCAAAAAGGCTGTCATTTCGAGCGCGAGCGAGAAATCTTCTACACCTGACATTACCGCCTGCATAGTTCGGATGCGGGGCGTATAAGATTTCTCCCTGCGGTCGAAATGATATTTTTTTTGTTTAGTAATGGTTAGCTCGGCAAACTCAACCTATAATCCCTTCGCCTTGAAATAATTGATCGCCTCGTGCAGGCTATCCAGCCGTTCGGGTTCCATATTTTTAACGGGGATATCAAGTACTGTGGTCATCGAGTCAACATCACCATGCCGGTCATTATACGTTTGCACAATAATATCGTCGGCATTGGTTTTAAAATGCAGGGTGCCGTTTACAGTGCTCCCTAAGTAATCAAAGTCACTTAGCTGGTGCAGGTTGAAGGAATAGTATTCCTGCCTGTTTTTTGCGTACGTTTTACGCAGGCGGATAAAATAATCACTGGTTAATGTCAGCTCAACCTTTTTAAGTTTTGGATCCGCAGCGGCATCATACGATTGTGACAGGCAACGGTTCATGTACGCAAACCAATCCTGTTCATCGGCGTGGTATTTGAACCCGTAAATAGCGAAAATTAAAATAGCCAGGGGCAGAGCGAGAAGCGCTTTTTTGAATCTCATTATAATTGGCTTTTTAACGTCAACGAAGGCGCTGAGGTTATCGTATCTTAAGATGACAACAAAATTAAACCCGAAGTTAATAAAATGCATAAATTTGTGAATGCAATTTTCAGAAAATTCGCGCGTTTGGGTTTACCAGGCCAACAGGAAACTG
>Ga0207132_1041_pt1 | contig 29055 bp, 19 predicted proteins | sample Alteio_BWMinHeat_14_FD_153554 | JGI IMG/M metagenome (GOLD analysis project Ga0207132, IMG submission 153554) | Enriched cells from forest soil in Barre Woods Harvard Forest LTER site, Petersham, Massachusetts, United States -... | ecosystem: Environmental > Terrestrial > Soil > Temperate forest >...
AGAGATCGGCCTGGCATGCCCGGAGGAAATCAGTCTGCTCGGGTTCGACGATTTTTATTGGGCCACGCTATTACGGCCGAGGCTGACGCGACTCCTGTTGCCCACCGAAGAGAACGTAGTTGCCGCGCGAAGGTAGTAAGAAAGTTCAGCGACAAGATCCCCACGCCCGCTTCATGGGGAATCGCTGCACTCCATGGGGAGCGAGAGGCTGCCCTCTTTTTTGTGCAACGCTAACGTTAGACGCTGATTGCCGCCGAACGATCGTTGCTTTGCCCAACTGGCCAGGAGTTGACGGCCCTGGCACGGAGGAGGAACGCACCGATTCCCAACAATAGAAGTATCAGAGCGGTGCCAAGGTACTGGCGTTGCTCGGGAGTGGCTGCGACATAGATCCACCCTGCGAGCGCCACAATTGCCGGTAAGGGATAAAGCCACATGCCATAGGGGCGGTGGATTTCCTTGCGGTACGTGCGGATGGCGAACAGAGCGAATATCTGGGGGATGAACTGGAAGACAATCTGAATGATCATCAGAGCCGAGAGCAACCGCTCCAGCGAAAACCAGCAGAGGGGAACGGCCAGGGCATTGATGGCCAGAAGCGAAACGGTTGGAAAACGGCCCGTGGGATGGACGCGGCCGAACACTTTAAAAAAGTTCCCCTCGGCACCCGCGGCGTAGAGGATTCGGGAGTAACCCAGGCTCATGGTGAAAATTCCCCCGAGCGTCGCCGCCAGTATCAGGCATGTCATCACCGAGGCCGCGCGCGAACCGTACAACTTTCCGATGAACTCTGACACCACTGCGTGAGAGACAGCGGCATCGCGCCACGGAATCGTTCCGATAATCACCACGCTCATGGAAAGGTATAGCACCGCGACGATGAGGACCGAGAACACAATGGCCCGGGGGATATTCTTCGCGGGATTCTTGACCTCGCCCCCGAGGTAGGTGATGTTGTTATAGCCGCCGTAGTTGTACATCGCAATCAACGTGGCAGCCGCCAGCCCGTAAAAAAACGACTTCGAGGGATGAAACGCGTTAGGCGGAAAATCAAATGCCATTTTCGTGTTGATGTCTATGAGGCCGGACCCAATTACCCAAAACATGGCAACCAACACCACGCCGAGCATCACGACCGAGTAACGCCCCACCGCTTTGATGGGACGATACAAGAGAAATGTGATGAACGCACAGCTGGCGGCGGCAAGGGCCCCCACGCGGGCGTGGCTTAATCCAGGGAAGAAATAGTGGGTATAGTCGGCGAAGCCGACGCAGGCAGCCGAGATGGCAAGCGGAGCGACAAAAATTGTTTCCCATAGAAAGAGGAAAGAGAACAGATGACCCCAGGTGCGTCGGTTAAAAGCCTCGCGGAAATAAATATACGCCCCGCCAGCTCCAGGCATGGCCGCTCCCAGTTCGGCGTAAACCATCCCGTCGCAGACGGAAAACACTGCGCCGAGAAACCAACCGAGTACCGCTTGGGGCCCGCCCATCGCGGAGAGGATCACGCCGATGGTAATGAAGGGGCCGATGCCGATCATCTCCAACATATTCACGGCAGTGGATTGAATCACGCCCATGCCGCGAACAAGTTTTTCGGTAGCTCCCGCGAATTCGGGGGGAAGGTGGGGTGCAGAGTTTCCGGCCAAGTCAGGCGTCCTGGACAAACGCGATATCGAGCCTCGAGCGGGCACTATAGCAGCGTGACCGGGAAGCGGCAAGGAAAAGAAGTGCGAAGAAGTGCCAAAATACTGAAACGTTTCGGCATAGCATAACGCTTCCACGACGGAAGAGAAAGCCGCGTCCGATCGCGAACCTGCGAAACAAAATGGGCGTGGACAAGCCGTAGAACGTTACGTTAACCTGCGGGGGCTTTTGCGGATGAAGGCTTATGGCACAGCACACGAGAAGGGATGTTCTGCTGGCAGGGCTGGCTCTCCCCGGAATCGCCGGCGCTTTTTGCTGCCGTGAGCCAGTTGGCGACGATGGATCCTCAAAGCCGAAACGATTCGAGGAAACCGCTGGATTCGAAGTGCCCGATGTTGTCGCCAGTCATCCCTTGGCGATCCTCCCTCTCGGAAGCCTGGAGTTCCACGGCCCCCACAATCCTCTGGGATCGGACTCCATCATCATTTCTGGAATTGCAGAAAGGGTGGCCGCGCGGACCTCCGGCTTGCTGTTTCCCACAATTCAATTCACACAGTGTCCCGCGCATACGGCGCATTTTAGCGGAACCATGTCGGTTCGCCCCGAAGTTATGACCATGTACTTTGCGGATGTATTGCGCAACATTGTCCACTTAGGATTTCGGAAGGTCTTCCTGCTCAACGGGCATGACGGCAACATCGGGGCGGGCCGCGGCGCGATCGCGCAAATCGCCGATGAGATGAAAGACGCGGCGTTGCTCTTTGCCAGTTGGTGGGAGTTTCTTCCGAGCGAAGTGATGAAGACCTTGGGCATGTTTCATCAGGCCAATGGAGGTCACGGGCACGGCGGACCGCTGGAGACCTCCGCGGTCGCCGCGTTCCGGCCTGATCTGATTCATCTAAGCAAGGCGCACGATCTTCCCGAACCGCCTGACCTCTCTGGCGGAGCGCCGTATTTTCTGCAAAAATCCACGGCGACAAACTGGCCAGGTTATTCTGGACAAGTGAGCGAGGCGTCCGCGGAAAAGGGTAAAAGACTCGTGGAAATCAGCGGGGAGGGAATCGTAAAGCTCATCGAGAATTGGTTGAAGCACGACGAAGTCCCCGGGAGCTGGTAGTGAGTCGGAACCAGGATGCCATCGTCATGCGCAAAGCGTAGTTCAGCCGCGCTGAATGAAACAACGGGGGGAAGCGAGAACCGTGACGGTCCGCAGGATATTGAGGCGCTCCATCTTGGGTACCTGCGCTTCCTTGCTCTTTTGTTTGACGCTAACGATTGCCGGCCCCCAGAATCAATCCTCACCTCCAACGCAACGGCCTTCCTCTGCCGAACCGCTCGCCGCGGCGCAATCCTCTCTTGCACACGGAAATGCAGAGGAAGCCATCCGGTCTCTCTCGAGCTATCTTGAAACTCGTCCTCAGGACTCCGATGCAAGGATCCTGCTTGGGCAAGCGTACGCCCTTGCCGGGCAGAACGACCGCGCTGAGCGAGAGTTCCAAACTGTTTTGCAAAATGCGCCCGAGAACTACGTCGCTCTTGCGGCACTCGGCGAGATCTATGAACGAGCCGGCCAGCCGGAAAAGGCCGAGCCGATGCTGGCGCATGCGGTAAGGGCTAGCCAGGGTGTTCCGCAGATTCGAACGGAGTGGGCGACTGTTCTGGTGCGCCAACACAAGTACACGGAAGCCCAGACCGCGCTAGCAGGTCTCTCGCCGCCCAAGAACCCTCAAGAACGCATCGGATTTCATCGCCTGAAAGCCTCCGTGGCTCTGGGACTTGGAAATGCCTCGGCCGCCGCCGCAGAAATGGAAAAGGCTCTTGCCCTGAGGCCCACGGATTCTGGGCTCACCTTGGCAACGGCTGTGGCAGAACTGCAATCTGAGCATTGGCAGCGCACTGCAAGTTTGGCAGAGCCAGTATTTTCCCGTACCCGCGATCCCCAAGCTGGCCTCGTTCTTCTGGAAGCACAATTGGGGATGCATGGAGATTTCCATCAAACCCTGGAGTTGCTTCGCGCAACACAGCTGGCTTCCTCAGAACAGTTGCTTTTTCTGCAGCACTTAGCCGAGATCCTGATCTCTCACGGTGCCTACTCCGAATCCATTGAAGCGCTGGAGGGGGCGGCGGAGATCGACTCGCATCGTGCCGACTTGCAGTTCAATCTGGCTCTCGCTCAGTTCCGGGCGGGCCGCCCGGACGATGCCGTAAGAAGCGCGGAAAAGTGCAAGACGCTTGACGACAACGCCGATCTCGAAGACCTGCTCGGAGACATCCAAGAGTCGCGTGGTGACAACCTCGCTGCCGTGCGGAGTTATCAGGCCGCGGTGGCACTCGCTCCGAACGAGGAAAAGTATCGTCTCTCGCTCGCGGTGGAATTGATCCGCCACAATAGCTTCGAAGCGGCCAAGGCTGTGCTCAAACAGGCAGAGGATCTCGAGCCAAAGTCCTGGCGAATCCCATTGGCGCTGGGCATGGTGGAGTACTTTGCGGGAACCGAGGAGGATGCCACCCGCTTTCTTTTGCAGGCGGCCGAATTCGCGCCGGATCCCCAGCCTGCGTTGAAGTATTTGGGCGACATTCAGATGGACCGGGCCTCCACGCCCAATCCTGCCGCGCTGGCACGGCTATGCGGGTACGCCGACCGCCAGCCGAAGGACGGCAATACGCAGTACTACTGCGGTGCTTTGCTCTTTCGCAAAGACTCTGCCTACGGATACCAGACGGACGCCGAGGAAATTCTGCGGCGCCTGCACGCCTCAGCGGGTCTCCTCGCAAATGCCCCCGGCCCGCACTGCCAGCTTGGTAGAGCCTACCAATGGTTGGAACGCTGGCAAGAAGCGCTTGACGAATCCGAGACCTGCGCGCGCTTGGACGCGAACTCTGCCGACGCGCACTACCGCCTCGCCCAGATTTACCATCACCTGGGACAACCGGAACAGTGGCAAAAGGAGATGAAACTCTTCGAAGCGGCCTCCAAGCGCCTTGCCGATGAGAACGCCCGGCGCGATGAAACCATGAAAACCTTCCTCTACACAATCCAGAACAGGACGCCGGACCGTAGGTGAATGTGGTCCGATGTTCAAGAAAGTCCACTGTTTTCCCAACTGGATCAGGGAGCGGACTTCTTCACCGTTTTGGGGGCGGGGTGAGAACCCACGCGCTGAGGATTCTTCGCAAGACTAACCATGTTGGCGAAAATGCGGTACGCGCCCGGAACACCGTCGGGCATCTGGCGGTAGAAGGCGTAGGCATTATAGATGTAGATGCCCCTCCCATATTTTGCATAAACAAGGCCGCCTTTTTGGGGCGCTTGACCCGGATCGTGAGTTTCCAGCAACGGCTCGTAGGCTGCATCCCAGCTCTCAAGGAACTTCGAGCCGCGCTCTTCCACCCAATTCTCAAAATCCTTGGTGGTGATTCTGTTGGGCCAGGTAAAAACGGGATTAGTCGGAGCCAGGATTTCGACCTGGGATTGCTCGTCGGTAACTTCTTCCGGGTTGGAACCCATTTTGTAGGGATAGGGACCGTAGTTGTGGTCATACTCCGGCGTGTTGTATTGAACGATGACCACGCCGCCGTTCTTCACGTATTCCAGGATGCGGCCATTATAAATTTTAAGATCTTCACGGACGGCATAAGTGCGCACGCCGAGAAGGATGGCGTCGAATTCTGAGAGATTTCCGCTGGCCAGATCTTTTTGTGTGAGGAAATGAACGTTGATGCCGAGATTTACGAGAGATTGTGGCATGTCATCGCCGGCGCCCACGATGTATCCGACATGCAAGCCCGAAGCAACCTTGACGTCCACCCCGGTCGTGCGATAAGTGGAAGCGCGGTAGAGATTGTAGGGACGCAAACCCGGGAAGCCGATCGTGTGATAGCCCTCTTTGTACTCGCGGTCGTTATAAATGGCTACCGCGGTAATGGCGTACGCCTTTTCCATGAGCCCCACGGGAGTGATGTGGAAGTTGAGCGTCTGATCGTCCCCGTCCTTCGACGTTGAAAATTCCTCCTGGGGTGCCTTCCAGCCTTCCGGTAAGTCGAGTTTTACTGTTCCCTTTGCGGGACCTTTTACATTGCTGTGAATGTTGACCGTCACTTCGAAGGACTTGGCGCCCAAGGGAACAATTCCTGCCTGCGGAGCGATGGAAACAGAAATGGCCGGGCCAGTGATTAGCGGTTCGAGCACCGTTCCCGGGCCCGTGATGCGCTTCACCGATTGAACCACTTGTGACAATTCGAACGGCACGCCGTCGAATACGAAATGCAATCTGGCAGACAGCGGATAAGGAGCCAGCGATAAATTGAGGTCCGTCGGCTGCTGAATATCATAATAGGCTTGCTCGATGTCCGGGCGAGTGAAATAGGGCCGTGTGAAGCGCGTGTTGGAGGCAGCTTGCACTGTGAAGCGCACATCCGCGGACTGGTTTCCCTTGAGGGTGCCGCCTGTTTGCGTCGCCGGGTCGATGGTCCATGGCTCATTCGCCGGAGCTTCCAGTACCGCGCTTTCCAGTTGCACGGAAAGATTGGTTGGGTTCGTTGCGTGAACTTTGACCCAAAACGTTTGTCCCGGGATGGCCACTTCGAAGGTAGGCTGATTTCTGAGGAAGCGTGCGAAAGGGCCGGTCGGTTCTTTCTCGGGAGCTACCGTCGCAAGCACTGAAATCCCCAGCGATTCGGCGAGAGCATTGCCGAACTGGGACTGTTTCACTTTTATTTCGTATGCCACGTCATACTTCGAATCGGGCGTCAGGCCGCTGCTGGCGACCTTTTCCATCAGCTCGCTCGTCCGTTTCAGGCCGGCCGCCAGTGTCGAAGCGATGGCTTCGGGATGCTGGGCGGAAAAATCATTCATGGCTTTTTCCACCAGAGAATTGATCTGAGACAGCCCCTCTTTCAGGAAAGCGCTGTCCCCTCCTTGTGCCAGGCTCGCGATACCCATAAGCGAAACATCGATGCCATCAAAGAAAGACGCCTCCTTCTCTGAAACGGAGACCAGAGACGCAAACCGGTGATATGGACTCATCTCCGCTTCGGCCGGGGGTAAGCCCGTGCCGCCGCTCTGCGACTTCTGCTGACCGAGGCCCAGTCGAGATATCTGCGCGTACGTTAGCCCGAGCAACGGGTTGTACTCACCTTCGGGAATTTCTACCGAAGCCGAAAGCGCCCCCTGGATGACAGAGTCGTCCGCATAGTTGCGAAATTCGGCAGGATAGTACTTTCCGTCTGCGTAGTCATAAATCCCCTTGTCGGTGACAGGGGAAAACGGCACACGGGCATAGTCCTTCATCGCCTTCCAGGGGCGCAGTCCCTCTTTGATCTGCTCGGGAAACATCGCTGGGTCACCCGCCGCCTTGAAAGCCTCTTGCGCCATCTGTCCGGCAACCTGGTGATGGCCATGTCCATCCGTACGCCCTCCAACGAAGACGGAACTGATAACGAGAGGGCGCGTCATGCGGACGACACGCACAACATCAGCAAGCACTCGATCGTGTCCCCATTTCTCAAGAGCCTCTTCTTTGGTCTTGGAGAAACCGTAGTCGCACACCCGGGTCCAGAATTGTTGTGTTCCATAGTAGCGATCGGCCGCCAAAAGTTCTTCCGTGCGCACGAGGCCTAGCGCGTCAAAGTAATCAGAAGACATGACGTTGGCGCCGCCTTCGCCCCGGTTGAGCGTCAACAACGTGACCCGTCCTCCTTGCCCGCGCGATTCATAGGTCAGCATTCCTCCGTCCTCGTCGTCGGGATGCGCCGTCACCATCAGCAGACTCGCGCGCGTGTGGAGTTTTTGCAGGCTCTGCCAGAGTGCGGCGGCGCCGCGGTCAAGAGCTAGCGGTTCGGCGGCCGGGATGGGCCGCGAACTGACAGCGTTGGGCGATTGCGCTTTCGCAGGAAGCGACCGACCCAGAAAAGGCACGGCGATGCCCAACACGGTAAACAATATGGAAGCTATCTTGCTGGATCGTGATGTCATTCTCCCTCTGCCCATTCTGAAATATCGAGTTGAGATTTCCGCAGCCACAGGGATCGCCAGTCCCATCGAGGGTTTCTGAATACGTGTCGGGCATGCAGTCCCTAACGGCCGCAGCTGCCAAACTTCGGCTGGGGGCCTGCCACGATAGGCGCTGTGAGGAACCGGACTACGAACTGCGCAGCGTCTCGAATTTGTTTGAGGGCGCGGCGCTCGGCATCAAACCTCCGTATTTTCGTTCGGAGCAACGGCATTGTACGTCCGCAAAGGGGTTTGTCAACACAAAATACCAAAACGTTTTGGCATCATTCATCAATCCGCAATTCGCGGCACGTAAGCCGGCGGGTTTTCAGAGAAATTACCTGCCCTCCCCCCAGTATTTAGGCGCTTCTCGCGGAACAATCCTGCGACCACCTGTTTCCATGCGGCTCCTGTCGTCGCCGGCGAAATTTATTCGAGTGCGATGAACTCTCTTCCGCACACACAGGACGGATCCTCGTGTCCAGATACTTAGCCCTGGCGGGGGATGCAAGACGTGGGGAGAGGCAATAGAAAAATGGGCTTGACAAGGAATTTTGCTGGTGTTAGAAGTCAACGATTCGTTACCGAATCGTTTCGGCACGCTTAAGAGATGGGGTTTCACAGGGGGACTCTGGAGTGGCCGCGTCGCGTTTGCTGTCCCTCCCTTTCGTGTCGATCTGGTTTGGAATAGGTGTGAGGCACGGTGAGCGGCGCGGGTGAACCCTCGAAGAAACCAATCCGCTGGGGAACACCAGGTTCTCGGCGAGCTGGCTTTTAGAGTGCACGGGGTGGAGTGGAGCGTTTCGTTTCCTTGTTTCTTTCCAAGCGAGTGACGGCTGCCCGACTGGTTTCGTATCGAATTGCGTCAAAGTTTGGGAACTGCTCTTCGAATCTGAAAAGTGGAGGCTGCAATGGACCGAGGGATGGGAACTCTGAGATTCCTTAACGGGGTAATGTGGCTTGGGGTGTTGCTTGCCATTTCTGCTGTGCCTGCGTTTGGACAAATCGATCGTGGTGCCATTGAGGGTAGGATTCTGGATTCCTCTGGTGCTGTCGTGCCCACGGCAACTGTGACAGTCACCAATAAGGCTACGGGTGTTGTGGCGACTATCCCTGTCAATGAGGAGGGAGAGTATCAGGTCCTAACATTGATCCCCGGCACGTACTCAGTGAAGGTGGGCGCCGCCGGCTTTGAAAGTATTTTGCGTGACAACATTGAATTGCACGTGCAGGACCGCCTTTCCATTAGTTTTGTCCTGAAGGTTGGGTCGGTGACTCAGCAAGTAGTGGTCGATGCCGGCGAGCCGATCCTACAGACGCAATCGGCCGACGTCGGAAGTGTTGTGGATGAGCAGCACGTGAACGACCTTCCTCTCAATGGACGTCGTTACGCTGATTTGGCACTCTTGGAACCCGGCGTAGACAAGTTTTATGGTGCGGCTAACCCTGCGCCAGACCGGTTTAGCGTCAACGGGAACCTCGAACTCCAGAATAATTTCCTGCTGAACGGAATTGACAACAATTCGTTCTCCGAAAACCTGCAGGAGTTCTCGGTGCAGGTGGTGCAGCCGCCGCCCGATGCCTTGCAGGAGTTTAAGATTCAGACTCGCACGTACTCCTCTGAATTCGGCAATTCCGCGGGAGCGGTGGTCAACGCAACCATCAAGTCAGGCACCAATGAATACCACGGAGTTCTGTTTGAGTATTTTCGGAATAAGGTTCTGGACGCAAACTCCTGGATTAACAATACAACCGGTCAGCCGCGCGGCGGCTTCACGCAGAATCAATTTGGTGGCACGATCGGCGGGCCGATCGTGAAGAAGAAGCTGTTTTTCTTTGGAGATCTCGAACGTTTCACCAGCCGGCAAGCCACTACCGTCGAGAGCACGATTCCGACGCCCCTGATGGATGCGGGCAATTTTACGGAATTGCCCTACGCTTTGACCAATCCACAGGTCTCCGGCCAGTCGGGCTGCTATGTCGGAAACGTCATCCAAGCGACGAGCACAACCGGCCAGACCTGCTTCGATCCCGTCGCTAAAAAGCTAATGGGCTTGGTCGCTGCCACAGCGATTCCGAATATTCCCTCCGCGGTGGCCGTAGCCGGGCAACCTGGGAGCTGGACGGGTGCGCCGAACTACGTATTTGCGACGTCGGTTCCCGATGACGTGTATTCGACGGACGGGCGCGTCGATTACACCGTTGGGCCAAAAGATCAGATATTTGGGAGCTACAGCTATCGGCATGTGAACCGGCAGGACCCCTTGTGGACCAGCAATCCCTTGATCGGCAACGGCAACTTCGCAACACAGTATCGCTGGCGCCAGCAGTCGATCGCGCTGGGTTGGACGCACGTCCTTTCAAACTCACTGGTCAATGATGTGCGATTCGGCTTCAACCGGGACTACGCGCATAGCGATCCCAATGGTTTAACTCTTGGCACTTCCGAGGCCCAATCAGCCATTGGTCTGACGGGCGTCCCGGCTGGGCCGTCAGACGCCGGCATACCCGCGATATTCTTCACCGGTCTAACGACCATAGGAACGGCGGCGTGGCGGCCTCAGTATCAGATTTCGCAGGCGTGGAACCTGGTTGAGAACCTGAACTGGCTGAAAGGCAGTCATAGTTTTAAGTTCGGGTATCAATACCTCAGGCGGTCCGACAATTTCTTCGACATCGAAGCCCCGCAGGGTCTTTTGATCGAGGACGGAGTTGCCACCAGCAGTTTCAATATCGGCCTTCCCGATTTGCTGCTGGGAGACGCAAATATCGTCATTTTCACCACACCCCACGTGGTCCACTATTTTCAGCCCGGACACTCCTTCTATGCCATGGACACTTGGAAGACGACTTCGAAACTGACCCTTACTTACGGTCTCCGGTACGAACTTTTCGCTCCACTGATTGATAGGAATAACCAGACCACGAACTTCACGCCGGCCAACGGTGGGGGGCTGGTCACCGCCGCGAGTAATGCAAGCGGTTGGTACGATCGTGCGCTGATTCATCCTGACCTGAAGAATTTCGCTCCGCGCCTTGGTTTTGCGTATCAGATGATGCCGCGACTCGTCTGGCGCGGTGGTTACGGAGTCTTTTATCAGCATGAGAACCGCATCGGTTCGGAGTCCTTGATTCAGCTAAATCCGCCGCAGTTTCTTGATACCCAGCTAGGTTCAGGCCCCCTGAAACCCGTATTTGAGCTGGCAAATGGGTTTCCTTCGGCCATTGTTAGTTCGCCGCCACCCCCCCCGAATCAGCTGTATGGGCTCCAAATACGCGCCCAGGATCCGAACCAGCGAACGCCTTACGTTGAACAGGCCAGCTTTGGCTTGGAATATCAAGTCGCCAAAGACACGGCGCTCTTGGCCACCTATGTTGGCAATTGGGGCCGCAAAGAGGAACGCGTGCGTGATTATAACCAGCCGACGATCACGGGCTTCGATACGGGCTGCCCCGTTTTGCAGTATCCTTACGCCAACCTGACCACCGCAACAACCGTTGACACCTTTGTGGGCGCCGGTCTTCCTTGCGCCAACAGTAGCCAACATGCGTACTTGGAGACCGCCACGAATGACGGCAATGCGGACTACAACGGTCTCGAACTGCAGTTGAAACAAAGGATGTCCCGCGGCTTGAGCTACTCTCTGGGTTACACCTTCAGCCACGGCCTCGCCAATTTCCGCGACAACTTGACGGCCGGACAGTTACCTCAAAACTCCTACGACTACGGTGCGGAGATGGGCAATTCGGTTTTCGACATTCGTAGCCGTTTTGTCGGGAATTTCATCTGGGAATTGCCGTTCGGTCAGGGCAGGCGCTTCATGTCAGGTGCCGGTGCAGCCGCACGCTGGCTCGGCGGATGGCAGTTCAACGGAATCATAACGCTGCAGACCGGAACTCCGTTTTCAGTCACTGCCAGTAATGATGGCTTAGTGGACAGCAATAACCCCGTGTATGCGAACTGTATAGGGGATCCATACGCGGGCACGACAAGAAATCACAACTTGTATACAACCACGGGGTTCATCATCAATCCGGCGGCGTTTTCGCAGCCCGGTCCCGGGCAATTCGGTACCTGTGCTCCCTATCAGTTTTACGGTCCCGGAATCCAGATGTGGGACCTGAGCCTGTTCAAACAATTCAAGTTCACGGAAAGATATCAGTTACAGTTTAGAACTGAATTTTTCAATGCCTTCAATCATCCCAACTTCGCAAATCCGAGTGCGAATATTGGCTCGCCAGGTTCGTTCGGAAAGGTCTCTGGCACGCTTGCACCGATTTTGGGGACCGATTCGGGCGGGCCAGGTGATCCTCGTGAAATCCAATTCGCACTGAAGCTGTACTTCTAGTATCGGGCGCGGGAGCGGCGAGAGTCGCTCCCGCGTCTTCTTTTGAGCGTTCCTGAGAGGAATATCACATAGGATCAAACGCTCTTCAAGGAGGCTAATTGGCGTCCACGTGTCGAGCAACGGCGGCGCAGGCCATCATCAAGTTTCTGAAAAATCAGTATGTCGAGCGGGACGGAGTCGCGCGTCAGTTTTTCGGCGGCTGCTTCGGCATTTTCGGCCACGGCAACGTAGCGGGAATAGGCCAGGCACTGCAGCAGAATGAAGACTTTCCTTATTACCTGAGCCGCAACGAACAAGCCATGGTTCACACTGCCGTGGCCTTCTCGAAAATGAGTAATCGCCTGCGTGCGTTCGCCTGCACGTCTTCGATTGGTCCGGGAGCGACCAACATGGTAACCGGGGCCGCTACCGCCACGGTGAACCGCATTCCCGTGCTCCTGCTTCCGGGAGACATATTCGCACGCCGCAACGTCGCGCCGGTTCTCCAACAACTCGAATCTCCGCAGACGCAAGACATTTCCGTCAACGATTGCTTTAAGCCCGTCTCCCGCTACTGGGACCGGATTTCCCGGCCGGAGCAGCTCCTGAGTGCCTTGCCCGAGGCCATGCGGGTCATGACTTCTCCTGCCGAGACCGGAGCGGTGACCCTCAGCCTTCCGCAAGACGTGCAAGCGGAAGCGCTGGAGTGGCCAACCGCTTTTCTCGAGAAGCGAGTTTGGGGTATTCCCCGGCCGCGGGGAGAGGCGCGAGTCATTCGACGCGCGGCCGACATGATTCGCTTGGCCCGCAAGCCGCTGCTCCTTGCTGGCGGAGGCGTGCTCTATTCGGAAGCTTCGGCTGCCCTCGCCAAGTTCGTTGAACAAACAGGAATCCCTGTCGCTGAGACGCAAGCCGGAAAAGGATCGCTCTCCTACGATCACCCGCGGTGCTTGGGGGCCATGGGTGTAACGGGAACACCTGGAGCCAATATCCTAGCCCGCGACGCCGACCTGATCATCGGAGTTGGTACGCGCTACGCGGACTTCACCACCGCTTCGAAGACGGCTTTTCAGAATCCAGACGTCAAGTTCATCAACATCAATGTAGCCGAGTTCGATGCGGCCAAGCATGCAGGGCTGCCGCTGGTTGCCGACGCTCGAGCGGCACTTGAGGAGCTTGCGCAGCTCCTTGAGGGTTATCACACGCCTTTCGAGTACCAAGAGGGTGTCCGCAGTTTCCAGCAAGCTTGGGAAAATGAGGTAGACCGGCTTTTTGATCTTCGGCATGGGCCCCCGGTCAGCCAGAGCGAAGTCATTGGCATTGTGAACTCCGTTTCGGCGCCGCGTGACGTGGTTGTGTGTGCCGCCGGCAGCCTGCCAGGAGACCTTCACAAATTATGGCGGGTCAGGGACCCCAAAGGTTATCACCTGGAATACGGCTACTCCTGCATGGGTTATGAAATCGCAGGAGGCCTGGGGGTCAAGATGGCCGCGCCGGATCGTGAAGTTTACGTCATGGTCGGCGACGGATCCTATTTGATGATGGCCCAAGAAATCCACACATCCATTCAAGAAGGATTCAAATTGAACATCGTCCTGCTCGATAACCACGGATTCGGCAGCATTGGCGCCCTGAGCGAATCCTGCGGAAGCGGCGGTTTCGGCACCCACTACCGGTTCAGGAAGGACGGAAAGCTGGAAGGAGACACCGTAAACGTTGATTTCGTCGCCAACGCCGAAAGTCTTGGCGCCACGGCTTTGCGCGTCCGCACACTCGATGAACTAAGACAGGCGCTCGTCGCCGCGCGCGCAACTCTGCGAACGACTGTGACCGTGATCGAAGTGGATCGGAGCGCCCGTGTCCCCGGCTATGAATCCTGGTGGGACGTGCCCGTCGCGGAGGTGTCGGAAATGGAAATTGTCCGCAGCGCCCGCGGGGCCTATGAAAAAAGCATCAAGCGAGAGCGGCACTATTTTTGATGCCTCGAAACAACACGGATCACGGGCTAGTCGGGAGTAACTAAATTTGAGGCAACGGGCACCCTTTCTCCGGGAGGTTGACATGGCAGAAACTTGTTACGCGCAGGAGGTATTGATTCATCCGGTTTCCATCCCACAGGACAAGTCCGGTGTCCTCGTCTCTGTCACACGGGAGCGGGCAAACTGGAAGACCATCAGCTTCGCCGTGCGCCAGCTCGTTGCTGGACAGTACTGGCAGAGCAGCACTCGAGACGAAGAAGCCGCTCTCGTCGTCCTCGGAGGAAAAGCCACGATCGACTGGGGCGAAGGGCCACGAGAAGTTGGAGGACGGAAGGACGTTTTCAGCGGCTATCCGCACGCCGTATATCTGCCGAGCTGCACGCCTTTTGAAGTCTCCGCGATCACTGCCTGCGAATTCGCGGACTGCCGCACTCCCTCTTCCGCCCGGCTCCGTCCTCGAGTCATAGCTCCAGCGGATTGTCGCGAGGAGATTCGCGGCGGCGGAAACTGCACTCGTCAGATTGTCGATGTCATTCGTCCGGAGTTTCCCGCCGATAAGCTCCTGGTCTGCGAGGTTTATACACCCAGCGGAAATTGGTCGAGCTATCCTCCCCACAAGCATGACGTCCACAATCCTCCCTTCGAGGTGGACCTCGACGAAACCTACTACTACCGGATCAGCAAGCCCGAAGGATATGCATTCCAGCGCCTGTACGACGCCGCGGGAACGCGCGACAACACCTTGACACTGGTCGATGGCGATTTGGTGCTCATCCGAGATGGCTACCATCCAGTCGTCGCCGCACATGGATATGACGTGTACTACCTCAATGTGCTTGCTGGCAGCGCGCGTTCCATGGCGGCCAGCGATGATCCGCGCTACGCACACCTGCGCAAGACCGCTTTGGAGCGCGATCCTCGTGTGCCCTTGGTTCGGCCCCGGCCACTGGACCGAAGTTCGTAGGCAGGGCTTTGCGATGCGGCGGCCCGCGGCTCAATCTCACCCTGCGACCCGCCAGTTTGCTTCGCCGCAGCACCGCAGAAGCGCGCCAGGGATTTTGCACCGCGCAAATGGAGTCCAGGAAAGGAGAGATCGGGAATGCCACATAAGATCGGAATCGTTGGAGCGGGAGGTGTTGCGAGCATACATGCCGCTATTCTCGCAAAGGATTCCCGCGTCAAGCTTCAGAGCTTTTTTGACGTCGAACTTCCCCGCGCACAAGCGATGGTCGGTAGCTTTGGAGCACAGGCGGCCCGATCGATGGATGAGCTACTCAAGGAATGTGACGCCGTCTACGTTTGTACGCCGAATACCACTCACGAAGAAGTTGCCATGCGCGTTCTGGAAGCCGGGAAGCACGTTTTTTGCGAAAAGCCCTTCGCGTTAAATCTGGAGTCTGCCACCAGGCTGCGCAACCGGGCTGTCCGCTCCGGTCTTGTCTATCAAGTGGGCCACAACCGCCGTTTCGCGCCAGTCTACAAAATTCTTAAAGGCGCAATTGAGAGGAACGAGCTCCGCCCGCTTTCCGTCCACGCCAAAATGAATCGCGGGGAACTGGTTAACCCGCCCTGGGTGTGGAACGCTGGCCTCACCGGAGGCTTTTTGTATGAAACACCCGTTCACATGTTCGATTTGATGACTTTTTTCTTCGGCAAAATCGAGTGGGTGCAAGCGGCCGCGCGCGCACACGAGCATGACGAACTAGACGATTTTTCCATCCTGCTCAGCTTCCAATCCGGCTTGCAGGCGACGATGAAAACCTATGCGCACGCCAGCTGGCATTTTCCTTTCGAACGCTTTGAGGTTTACGGAAGGCACTCCACGTATGAGACCTTCGAGATGGAGAGAATCTCCATAACGAATGGTTTGGAAACCAACACCACGACTTATGATTTTTCCCTCGCAACCAAGCACGAGAAATGGGGCTACGTAGAAGAAGACCGGCTTTTCGTCGACGCCCTCGAAGGCAAATCAGCCGCGCCCGTCACCGCCGAGGACGGCCACGACGTCGTCGAATTGATAGAAGCTTGCTATCTGAGCGCTAGGGAAGGGTCGCGGGTGCACTTGGACGCACTCGTGAGGAAACTCTAAAATGGATACATTCTCCGAGCGAATTCACTTTGCCTCAGCCCCCGTCAGCTGGGGACTGCAGGATGATCCCGGTCCCGCCTGGGAGCAGCCCTATGAGCAGATTCTCGAAGAAATCGTTTCCGCGGGCTACACCGGGACGGAGTTGGGACCCTACGGTTACTTCCCGACCGATCCGCGGCTTTTGAATAAGACCTTGCAACGGCTCGGATTGACCCTGCTGTCCTCCTTCGTTCCCGTCCCGATCACCGATCCCTCGCGAATAGAAAAGGTAATCGAACATGTCCGCAGGGTAGGTGCACTTCTCTCCACGTTAGGCGCCAGGTTCCTTGTTCTGTCCGATTGCCAAACATCCCACCGGCGGGAAATCGCGGGCCGTGTGCCCGTTGATGGAAGCAAATCTTTGACTCTCGCTCAATGGAATCAGGTGGGAGCGGTCATTGGCCAAGTCGAGCACACGGCTGCGGAATTCGGCCTCCGTCTTGTTTTTCATCCCCATGTCGCCACGTTTGTAGAGAATCCCATGGAGGTGGAATGTCTTTTCGACGCACTCGGCGGCACGCAGGTCGGTCTGTGCCTGGATACGGGACACTGTGTTTACGGCGGGGGAGATCCCGTGGACGAGGCGAAGAAATATCGCTCCTTACTGCAGTACGTACATATTAAGGATGTGGACGCCCGCGTTCTGGGTGAGGCCAGGCGTAAGAAGCTTAACTTTGAACAAGCGATCGGCGCCGGCGTGTTTTCCCAGGTCGGAGCGGGGTGCATCCACTTCCAGAGTTTCTTCCGATTCCTGGCCGAAAGCCGGTATTCGGGATGGGCGATCGTGGAACAAGATGTGCTCTACGGCAAGAGCGCTGTTCCTCCGGTGGAGAGCATGCGCGCTAGCCTCGGTTATCTGAAAAACGTGGTGTCCAATCTTGAGCCCGCAAGCCAATCCGCGGCAACGCGCGCCTGATGTGGATCAGCCATCAGACCGCATGAACTGGCTTACGCGGCTTGAAGCTTCATCTGCTGTCCGAACGCCCGAAGGTACTCCGCTAACACCTGCTCGGCCACCTCTCGCGTGCCGACCAGGGGATTTTTCTCCAGAGCGGCTATTGCCATCTCGCGCGAGTGCTCCACCGATGCCCGCACCGCAAGGCGCTCGTATTCTTTAACCTGCAGCAGCAAGGGGAGAACCGCTTCCGGCGCGCGCCCCACGGGGGCCACTTGAACACCGCGCGAAGAGACTTGGCAGGGCAGCTCGACCGCGTCATCAGGATCGAGATCTTCGAGAGCTCTGCCGTTGCGAACCGTAAGAGGAATCAACGAAGGCGTCTCCGCTTGCAGCGCCTGCAGCACGAGCAGGGCAATCCGCTCGTAGCCGGAAAACTCCGAGTAGAGTTCTTGATTTTCCTTGCGTCCCTCGCCCGCCGTGGCCTCGATGCTAAAGTAAGAGGCATTTCGCTCACGCAGGTAGTGTTCATAGATTTCGATTAGCTTCGACTCGGGAGCCTGCGCCAGCGTTTGAAACAGCCGCTTGTTCATGGCGGTGATGGCCTGGCCGCGCGATTGGCCGCTTTGTTTCGTATTCTTGTACGCCGCCTGCGGGAAGTAATAGAAGTAGAGGTACTCCGTAGGCAGCAACCCTAGTCGTTGTATGAACTTTGCGGGGAAAAGCCCGTGCCGATAGCATCTCTGAATGATCTCCGGAGAAGACAGCACTTTGGGCAGCAGTTCCGCGTCCCGCTCATCGCGTATGGACCGCACCCAGCCCAAGTGATTCAGTCCGAGATAGTCGAAATGCAGTCCGAATGGAGTTCGGTCCAGCGCATGCGCGATCGCTTCAAAGGTTTCCAAAGGCGTATCACAAACCCCAATTACATTGACTCCGGAATGATTCAGAAGTCCCTGAGAGATAATTCCGACTGGATTTGTGAAGTTGATGATCGTCGCCCGGGGAGCCACGCGTTCGATCAGGCGCGCGTATTCCAGCATGGCCCCCAGATTCCGCATGGCGCACGCGAAACCACCTGCGCCCACGGTTTCTTGGCCGACTAGCCCGTGCGCAAGAGCTATCGTTTCATCCTGTACTCGCGCATTGATGCCACCCACGCGAATGCTGGTGATGACGTAGTCCGCTCCTTCAAGGGCATGCTCAGGATTGGAATGCACTTTGAGATGCGCGTGAAGTTCGCTGCGCTTGCCCATCGCTTCCGCGACCCGCTTCATTATTTTCAGGCGCTCCGGATCGGTATCCCAAAATGCCAGCTCGTCCAGCTGTACGCGGCCGCGAAGGCCTGCCAAGCCGTGGACCAGGAGTGGGGTCCTAACCCCCGCGGCTCCGATGAGACTGATCTTCATAATGCCGTTATGTCCTCCCGAACGATTTCCCGGCGAGCAATTCCGATGCGGGTCGGAATTCGCCCTGCCCTCCCGCAACTCCAGTTCAGCGGAGCTTCTTCATCAGCTGGCTGAGCCTCTTCCGCGTCGGCAGGGCAGAGGATCCGCCTGCCTCCGTTGTGGCCAGGGCTCCGCATATGTTGCCAGCTCGCAAGCACTCCTCAAGCGGCCATCCGGCGAGGTAGCCGTGAAGAAACCCGCCGTTGAAGGCATCACCTGCCCCCGTTGCATCCACGGTGCGCACGCGAATGGATTTCACTCGCAAAATCTTTCCGTTGCGAACGGCCAAGGAGCCATCTGGACCAAGCTTGACTACAGGAACTCGCACCCAGCGGCCCAGTTTCCTGGCCGCTGCCTCAACTGTCTTTTCACCGGTCATGGCTCGCACTTCCGGCTCATTTGGAAACGCAAATTCAAATTCCTTCAGCAAGGACGGCAATCCGGGAGACGCAAACACATCGGGGTTCCACCCCAAATCCACGGACATCGTCAAGCCTGGCTTGCGAAGTTTGTGGATCGTCGGTTTCCACACCTGGGGAGGCCACAGGGCGCACGCCATGTGCACATGACCTGCTGCCCGCAGCTTCCCCTGCACGGCACTCCGGTTCAAGAGTTTTTCCAGTTTTAGATTGATGGTGTCGTGAGTAAGCATCATGCGATCGTCACCGAAGGCCGCACAAACGGTCATCGCCGTTGGCAATCGCGTGTCGAATTCACAATCCTCGGTGGAGATGCCGCTTTGGACCAGCTTTTGCCACTCCGGGCTCGCGGGTGCGTCTCGTCCAACCCTGGTGATGACTTTAGTCGGAGTACCCAAACTCGCCGCCACTAACGCGGTCGTGGCCAGACCGCCACCCGGAAATCGCGCTAAACTCGCGGTCTTAACCTCTTCGCCCATCCGGGGAATCCTCGGGAGGTGGTAGAACACCAGATCAAAAAAAAACTCGCCAAAGACCACCAGGCCTTGGGCGGAGGCGGGAGTCATCACGCTTTGAATCTTAGCAGAGTTGCTCTAGCAGACAAGCAAGCGTGTGAAAATACCGAAACGTTTTGGTCTTTACTATTCAGAGTCAGAGGTGCCCCGGATGTTCCCCGTATTGTGCAAGAAATGGATTCTGCCGCAATTCGAACTTCTCCGATTAGGGCCAAGATGGCCAAGCGCACGAGAACGAACAGGAGTACGCACAGTCTCAAAACCGCAAACCGGCAGGACACCAAGGAACTCCCGCCCGCTTCCTATTCCGACGCAACCCGAACAAGCGTCCGGTAGATCATCTCCGTTCCCTGTTGCAGCGACTCCACCGGCACGCGCTCATCGTTGCCGTGCATGCGCGTCAAGTCTTCCGCCGTGATCGGAAACGGATAAATCCCATAAACAGGAACTCCTCGGCTTCGCCAGGCGATCGCGTCTGTGCCCGCTTGAAAGAGATAGGTTGTGACCGGCCTCCCCGGCCAAATCGCGTGAGCGCCGCCTTCTAACGCCCGGTAAAGATCTGTGTTTTTGCTCGACGGCTGTAAACTCGCAGCCTGCCTGACAAGCCCCTCCAGCCGCGCGCCTTCACGGCTGTCCCCCGAAGGCAGGGAAACCTCTACGTGTGGGTCGCCCATGGCTCCTCGGATGTCGGCGATAAGCTTTTGCAGGTCGGTTCCAGGAATAATCCTCAGATTAAGAGTCGCCTCCGCCGAGCCGGGAATCACGTTTCCCCGAAATCCCGCTTTGAGGAATACAGGCGCGATCGTGTTCCGCAAAAGCGCATGCAGCAATACGTTCTTGCTGATCTCTCGATCCGCCTCACGAATCACATTCGGGTCCTTGCTGCTCAACAGGTTTTGAAAATACGTGGACAGAGGAGGCTCGCTCGTTTTTGCGAGCGTTTCGAAAAATTCTCTCGTGCTGGGAATCAACTCTACTGGCGTTTCGTAATCCGCAAGCCTCGCCACCGCCTTGGACAATGTGAAAATGGCATTGTCGGGTCTAGGCATCGAAGAATGCGTCGAAGTCCCGTGGGCCGTAACGATCAGAGGAATGGACAACTTGTCCGCCGTGGAGATGCTCACATACTGCACTCCACCCCTCGCGTCCTTCATGATCCATCCGCCCTCATTCAAAGCGAATTCGCAATCCATCAGGTTCCAGTGCGATTCGGCAAGCCAGCTGGTGTTGTAGCGGCCTCCTTCTTCGTCCGCTTCGGAAAGGAGAATGACATCGCGATGCAACGGGACATGATTCTTCATCAACTTCATGACCGCCTCGGCAAAGACAGCCAGGCCGCCCTTGAAATCGATCGCGCCGCGCCCATAGACGTAGCCGTCCCTCACCTGGCCGGCGAAGGGATCGCTGCTCCACTTTTCTCGCTCCACCCCGACGACGTCCGCGTGCGCCGCGAGCAAGACGGGCTTCTTTGACCCATCCCCTTTGATTCGGGCAATGAAATGCGCTTTTCCCGGTTCCGGGGTAGGAATGATTTCAACTTCGAAGCCGAGCGGGCGAAACTTTGCCGCCAATAGTTCCGCCAAGTTTCCCTCATTCCCAGGGGGATTGCTGGTATCCACCCGAATGAGCTCCATCAAAAGGTCCGCCGTAGGATTCTCTTTGCGCTGTGCTGGCACGTCCCGAGCGAGACTCAAGCAAATTGCAGCCCCGACCGCCGATTTGAAGATTATGGATGCATTCATTTTCCCAGTTCTCCAGAGTTTATTTCAGAAAGTCGAAGGCCTTTCCTTGACCAGTTTAAATCCCTCATGGCCTCCACCCCATACACTCATTTCTAAAATCGGATTCTCTCAAGAATCAAGCCCTCCACGGATCAGGGAGTTAGATTACAACGTTTCAAGCGCACTCATTTTTGAAAGGTGCTTCTTTGCACGGCCGAACACAGACTTTACGGCTCGGTTCGCGGGAAGACAAACGTAATTATTTTCCACACACCAAACAACTCCTTTTGGATAGGGCGAGTCCTTATTGGGGAGCGCGCTACGGATGACTGTCCCGGCGTCGGGCCAAGTTCTAGCCATCGCAGCATCGCCTCGACAACCTCGGCCTCTCCAGGACGGCGACTAAAGTCGAGTGCCTTCTTCAGAGATGCTTGCTGGAAGCGGGCGTAGCGGAGTGCTGTGACGGTGCATGAACTTGAGGACGTTTCCGTCGGGAGTTAGGGGCTCGATGCGCAAGGTGTGCCAGAGATCGTTATTGGAGACGCGAAAGCGACGGTACGTTTGTGCGGGGACGGCCCCGTTACGGTGGTCGCGGTGGTCTGAAAGAAACGCGAGAACCTCGGCCATCTATTGGCGGGACCCCATGGTCGGCTTGCCGCGGTACTTGGTTTCGACTCTAAGGCTTAGCGCGGTTCGGAAATTCCTCTTGGTGCTTTGTAAGAGATATTTCCAGGCGAGCACGATACTCGTCACGATCAGCGCCATTCCGCCAACGCTTAGGATGATCACCGTTAAATCCCACGCCGGGCGATGCCAATACAGGAATGGAAAATCAAGATCGTGGAGACCCTGCCAAAGCCATCGCTCATAGCGGCTCCGATTTGTGTACCGAGCCTGTATGAGAGCGGTTCGCGGATTTATATATAGCCAGGTGTGGCGAGAATCCGTGAGCCTCACTCGAAATATTGGAAGCGGTTTCCGATGGCTATAGTCGTAGTAATAGGTGTCGTAGGCTCTGAGCATCGTACTTTCTAAAGGAGCCGCATTCCCGGCGGCTCTGCTGGCCGCTCGCGCCAAGTCGTGAGCAGGCATTTCTGAGAAACAGGTGTCGGAACCACCCAGACCTGATAGCAACCTCATCTCGGACCCATGATCTCTCGCAAGGTAGTATGGCTGGCCTTCAAAAATGATCATTTCAAGTTCCACCGGCTGAAGGCATCTCTGAAACAACCTGATAGCGGGAGCGGGCGCCAAACGAAAGGCTTGCGGATTTAAATCGGCGCCCGCAAATGCTCGGATTTCCGCCTCAGTGGGATCGGGACCCGGGCTCCAACGTCCAGGCGTCATAGTGAAAAACCCACTTATCATCCAGGTCAAGGTGAACAAGCCAAAAAAGCCGGCGAAATAATAGTGCCAGCGCTTCCACCCGGCGTAGGGAATGTAAGAGTTGGCATGACCGGGGACCCTGAAACGGCGTGATGGTGAGAAGCGAAGTATGCCCGCTGTGATTCCTGCGATGCACATTACGATTCCCCATGCGGAGGCGGTGATCATCACGCCGCGCCAGAGTGGGCCGTTAGCGCGTAACGAACGAATGTACCACCAGTGCGGAATAGCTCCACACCAGGCGAGAAATCTGCTGCGGCCTGTGGTGCCCAGAAAAACGGAACCGGTGGCTTCCGACACGTAGTATTCCGTTCCGTTGCCATCCTCTGCAGCTACGAGTTGAAACGGTAGATAAGCACGAAACGTCGGATCAACCGTCCACTGGTCGACATCCGGCAACTCACGGATTACGTGCATCGCTCGCGAAGGCAGTTTTTCGTAGGCCGTCGCGACTTGAACTGCCGTGGACGGGTCCAAGCTACGCAAGACCTCGCCATCGTCTGCAAATACTGAAATCCACTTGCCTGACGCGGGAAAGAAGCGGAAAACCGGACGGGCGCCGACCATCCCAATCGTGATTCGCAATGGAGAATCGCTTTGCTGCAACTTCGCCCAAGCATCGCTAGGTGAAAGTCTGACCGTTGAAAGGTCAAGCTGCGCGAGATGCGCTAAACGGTCCGCCTCGGTGAGTTCCGGCATGCTGGCATACATCATCACGACGCCGCTGAGGAACCAGATGGCGAAAAACAAACAGAAAAAAATTCCCAAATACCGGTGCCAAAGAATCGCTTGCTTGACCAGCCACTTCATGCTCTCCGTCAGAAATGAAACCGGACGGCCCCCGATGTATTGATTAGCGGCCCTGGATGGAGGTGCGTGTCGTTAATGGCCGCTATAAAGTAGTGCGTTTTGCCCAAGAAGTTGCCAATAAATACATCGTATTCTAGTTTACGTCTTCTGTACGAAACCCCGGTGTCCCAGGTGGTGAATCATCCCGCCGTTAACTCTAACTAAGGGTGCTCGTCGGGAGGGGGCCCCAGCTTGAGCCACGCCTGACGGGCGGCATCGTTTCCGGGGTCTATTTTCAAAAGGCGGTCGAGAATTTGGTAAGCGTTATCGACATCCTTCAACATGAGATAGGCTCGCGCAAGGTCCAGGTAAGCCGGCCTATAAAATGGCTCGATTTGGATCGATTCTTTATATAGGTCGATTGCTGCCATAACTTGTCCCTGCTGGAGTCGAAGGTCGGCCAACTTACTTCGAACCTCCGGAGATCTAGAACCGAGGTCGATGGCTCTTTGCAAAGCATCGGCTGCGCGCGCTCCCTCGCTCGGTTGCGCGACGGCCAGAATTAGCCCATAGGTAGCTTGAACCTCTGCGTCGTCCCGAAGCTCCCCCGCAGCCTGTTGCAGCACTGCAAAGCCTTTTTGCCGGAGTAGCGGATAATGTCCCGCCACTTGAGGATACGCAAGAGCCAAACTCCGCAAATCCGGTTTTGCATCTTCAAAGCCTAGTGGTCTGGAATCGTAGACAAGCTCTTCCGGGGGCGCCGGCGAACCTTGATCGCGGGCCTGTAGATTCTCCGAAGGATCGCTAAGAATCCGGTGATCTGTCGCAGACGCATGGCTGATATTCTCGAGCTGCTGTTTTGGCATGTGGCACGTCACGCAACTGTCGGGCGGAGAAGTGGATTGTCTACTTGCAAAAGGCGCCCGGCAGGACTCGACCTTGTGGCAAGTGAGGCATCGCTCGCGGAAGTCCTCTGCCGCCTCGGCCCCGTGCAATTGCACATGCGGATCATGGCAGGTGATGCAACCGAGGCGCCCTTTGCTTGCGATCGCACACCGGCTCAGTCTTAGCTGTTCAAATTGATCCAGAGCAGTGAATCGGTTTCCCTTGACCTTTGCAGGAACGGAAAAAATGGCCACCACTTTGTCCAGCGGTGTTCCGGGCCGGAAGTCGAGATCGTTTTTCCCCGGCCGCAGGACCCGGGCGTCGCCGAGGAAGTGGCACTGCGCGCAGACATCGTCACGGATTTCCGCGGGCATTGTGGCGGGGTTAACAATGGCGTAGTCGATCGGACCTCCAAGGGGAGCGCCCTCCTGGCGTTGTTTGACATGGATCGCGCCAGGACCATGACAACGCTCACAGCTAATGCTCAGAAATCGAAAGGGAGGTTGCTGAAAGTGGTTCGGTCGGTCCGGAACGAAGCGCGGTTGTCCAGTATGGCAGTCCACGCATAATTCGAGAACCGGGCGCGTGAAGTCCCGGAACAAAGACGTTTCATATCCCGGGGAAAGATCCCACCCATTTGTGCGCGTGTAGAAAGAAATCGGTGAGACGAAGAAGGCATCGCCCTTGCCGACCAGATAGCTCTTACCGACCTCGCCTGTACCCACAATAAAGGCGATCTCATGTGTCTCGGAAAAAACAAGCTGGCCCTGGGCGTCGCGCTGCGATTCCTCGTGGTACATTTTGCCGTTGCGGGTGTAAACGCTATAGGTGCGGTTCAGGGTACTGCTGAAGAAGGTGACGGGCTTTGCCAAAGACTGTAGATCGTCCGGAGAGGGAATCGAAGCCGATCTACCCATCGCAGTTTGTTTGAAACGTTTGTATTCAACGGAGTGGCACGATCCGCAAACCTGGTCGCCAACATACTCCACGCCAGTTTGCGTGTTCAGATAATGGGCTCGCGCGGGTTTTTCGGCCCCAAGTTCCTGGGGCGCATCGTGGGCTGGAGCTCCGTGAGAGGCTGCAAGTGTCAGGCAGATTGCCGCCAGGACAAAGCTCCACAGTCTGCAAGAGTGATTTGAGCGCCGACGCAAGGAAATCAGCTTTGAGAGTTGGCAAGTCGCCAAATCCTTGTTCGAATTGGGTTTCTTAATCTGATGCCAGACAGACACCGGTCACCGTGGTGCTACGCGGTTTTGTATTATGGAACAGCGCACTGATTTTGTACACTACGCGAATGGTGTCGATGGTGGCGGCGGTCCGCCAGATGAGGAAACAAATTACCAGCCCAATTCGTGAAATGGACGGCGACTGAAGACCAAGGCCAAGTGCCGGTTTGCTGTTTGTATAAGGCCCACCGGTGAACAGTCTCGCGGCCGTCCCAGTACGTACTTCCGATTGTGGGGAAGCATCGTGGTCTAGTCGCGCTTAAACTTTCGCGCACGGATATCCGGTTCAGAAAGTTCGCCAACTCCACGTAACAATCGGCGCCGCCACATTCCCGAACAGTCATGCTGGGCGGACAGCTTTTTCCCTGTCCGAGTCCAGCAATTCCAACGTTTCCACTTCTTGTGCTTGCCGTCCCATTATACTGTACTAGGGTATATTATATTGAGAGGACGAAGCGAATGGCGCATACAACGAAGGACAAAGGGAAACTGCTAAGTCGTGTTCGGCGGATTCGGGGACAGGTGGAAGCCATTGAGCGAGCGCTCGATGGCGACCAGGAATGCTCCAGCGTGCTCCAGTTGATGGCGGCTTGCCGCGGTGCCTTGAACGGCCTGATGGCGGAAGTGCTGGAGGGCCATATCCGATTCCACGTCCTCGATCCGAAATCTGGCAAGAACACTCCACAGGTGGAAGCGGCCGAAGAACTCATCGACGTTGTACGAACCTACCTAAAGTAGTGGCGCAAAAGCTTAGGATTTTGCAGAAATGGTGACTCCATCATGACCCCAGCGGAATTGAAACAAGCCGAAGCTGTAGGGAATGCCGAAGAAGCCGAAAAGCTCCCCTTAGATCACGCCGACCATGAAGACACTCACGACCACGAGCATGCGCTGAATTGGCGGGAGATCAACCGCGTCCTGTTCGTGGCTGCGGCGGCAGCGGCCATCTGGTTTCTAGGTGGCGCACGGAATCCCTACGTAATTGGTATCGGCGTAATCTGTGCGATCGTTGGTGGTTTCCCGATATTCCATGAAGCCTACGAGAACATCGTTCAGCGCCGCATGACCATGGAACTTTCCATGGCTATCGCCATTGTGGCCGCCCTGGCGATCCGTGAAATCTTCACGGCCCTCGTCATCACCCTATTCGTTCTGGTTGCCGAAATTCTCGAAGGGCTCACGGTAGGGCGCGGGCGCACCGCAATCCGTCATTTGGTCGGTCTTTTGCCCACGACCGCCACGGTGCGCAGAAACGAATCCTGGCAAGACGTTGAGACGAAGGAAATCGCTGTTGGCGAAGTCGTTCTCGTGAAGCCTGGAGCTCGAATTCCGGTGGATGGCCTTGTTGCCGGTGGCCACTCTTTCGTCGATCAGGCAACGATCACGGGCGAATCGATGCCTGCGGAGAAGAGCAAGGGAGCGTCGGTGTACGCCGGAACGATCAATCAATCCGGTGCGCTCGAAATCCGCGTAGACCGAATGGGGCGTGACACGACATTCGGCAAGATCATTGACGCGGTGGAGCGAGCAGAAAAATCGCGTGCTCCTATCCAAGGAATTGCGGACCGTCTTGCGGGCTATTTGGTTTACTTTGCACTCGGAGCCGCTGTCCTTACATTTTTGATCACTCACAATGTGCGCTCGACTATTTCCGTGGTCATCGTTGCTGGTGCCTGTGGCATTGCCGCGGGAACACCGTTGGCAATTCTTGGTGGGATTGGACGCTCCGCGCAACGCGGCTCGATCATCAAGGGCGGCCTTTACTTGGAATCGCTCGCGACCATCGATACGATTCTTCTCGACAAAACGGGAACTCTGACTTACGGCACCCCTGAAGTAGGCGATGTTCGTCCCGTGGACGGAGTTACGGTTGCTTCCCTACTGCAAGCGGCGGTGACCGCGGAATCGCGGTCCGAGCATCCAGTCGCGAAGGCCATTCTGAAGAAGGCGTCAAACCTGGGAATCTCCGGTGAAGAGCCCGAAAAATTCGATTACAGGCCAGGGAAAGGAATCGTTGCGGTTTGTCGCGGCACGGAAATCATCGTAGGCAATCGGCTCTTTCTCGAGGGACACAGGATCGCACTCCCAACCAACGCGGTCTCGAAGACAGATTCGGAGATTTTTGTAGCGCAAGAAGGCAAGTTCCTCGGAACTCTGGTCGTCGCCGATACGCTTCGGCCCGAAGCAACGAAGGCGATACAAGATCTCAAATCGATGGGATTGAAGACGGTCCTTCTCACGGGGGATTCCAGGGCTGTGGCTGAAAACATCGGAGGAAAACTGGGCGTGGATGAGATTTGTGCTGAACTTTTGCCGGAGGACAAGCTTGCATTCGTTAGCCGGCTCACGGCGGCGCGGCACAACGTCGTTATGGTGGGTGACGGAGTCAATGACGCTCCTGCTCTGATGAAGGCCACCGTCGGCGTCGCGATGGGCGCTGGTACCGACGTTGCGCGAGAGAGTGCAAACGTCGTTCTCATTGGCAATGATCTCTCAAAGCTCGTCGAAACTCTCGCGATCGCACGGCGCTGCCGCCGCACGATCATGCAGAACTTTGTTGGAACGCTCGTCGTTGACAGCATCGGCGTCGGCTTGGCCGCCTTTGGATTTCTAAATCCTCTTTTGGCGGCTTTTATCCACGTTTCCTCGGAAATGACTTTCATCCTGAACTCCGCCCGGTTGCTTCCGCCAGTCTCTTCGGCGCGGGGTCTGGTGCGCGGACTATTTTCGCAGTCGTCCGCGGTCGCACAGGACTAGGCGAGAATTTATGTCTGCTGACTCGACACATCCCCTAGCAACGAAGCGGCTCGTTATTGGACATCTCACGGTCTGCCAAGGATGTTGCTGTGGAAACACCGAAAACGGTAGACCTGCAGTTCCTGTGGATTGGCTTAAAAAGGAGTGGCGCGCCAGAGGGTTGTTGAAGCGCGTTCAACTGACAATCAGCGGCTGCCTGGGACCGTGTGATCTGCCCAACGTGGTCACCATTTCGAACGAGAGCGGCACACAGTGGTTGGGGGAAATAACAGAATTCGAGCAATACCGGGATCTCGTTGACTGGGCGACTCGATCCAGGGACGCCGGTGCATTGCTGCCCCTTCCGAAGGAATTTCAACGACACACTCTGCATCCGTTTCGCAAGTAGTCTGGTCGGCCAAGGCCCGTGTTCCGACTACTTTAGGTAAGTGCGGACAATTTGAATCATGTCCTCGGCGGCTTCCTCGGCAGATTTCGAATTCTTAGGCATATGGTTGATGATGTGGTCTTCCATGAGTTCACCCATCAAGCTGTTGATCGCGCCACGGGCAGCAGCAAGACGACGAAGGATCTCGGAGCATTGTTCATCGCCGTTCAGGGCCTTGAGTACAGACTCGAGCTGGCCGATGACTTTCTTGGTTCGATTTACCAAGTCCAATTTTTCTCTCGAAGTGTGTGACATTTTTCTTGACTATCCTACCCGGCTAGGGTATCAAGGAGAGTGCCTACCCAGTAGGGGTAGGGTAGGAGCTAGGGAATAAGTATATTATGGAAATGACATCCAAAGAACCTGAACCTCCAGGTAGTAGCAATCCACCTGGAACTCCGTGATCGGCGAGCATAGCACGACGCATTCCTGAACTCCCGCTCGCTCTCCCGGAACACACAAGACCAGAGCGAGTGGGAAACTCTCCTGTTTCTGCAGAGATCCCCAACT
>Ga0207132_1042_pt1 | contig 29012 bp, 22 predicted proteins | sample Alteio_BWMinHeat_14_FD_153554 | JGI IMG/M metagenome (GOLD analysis project Ga0207132, IMG submission 153554) | Enriched cells from forest soil in Barre Woods Harvard Forest LTER site, Petersham, Massachusetts, United States -... | ecosystem: Environmental > Terrestrial > Soil > Temperate forest >...
GCCCGCTTCCATACAGCTTATGTGACGCTACAACTGCCTGTCCAAAGGCAGGGGCCCCCCATGCTGCCTAGCGGGCTTATCGTAAGCAGGGATAATCGCCCGAGAGGCTGGCATGACGATTGAACAACAGGTTGTCGAAAAACTCCGCGATTTGCCTCCTGAGAAGCAGAAGGAAGTGTTGGAGTTTGTGGACTTCCTGAAAGAAAAGAACGGCAGCGCGAAGGAGCCGCTCCGTAGCCTGCGCGGGTTATGGGCAGACCTGCACATACACATCACGGAAGAAGATATCGCCGAGGCCCGTCGCGAGATGTGGGGCAACTTCCCACGAGACATCACCTGATGCCTGCTGTTCTCGATACGCATGCGGACAATCTGGTATCTACTCAACACTAAGAACCTCTCAGAGACGGTTTTTCCGCTGATTGATGGCGCAGCGCCAGTGGTGTGCCGACCTACATTTCAGCCGTCTCGCTCGTTGAGGTTGTGTACTTGGTCGAAGGCGGGCGCATCCAACTCGACGTCACTCTTGCCGATGTTACACACGTTTGCAGAGAATTTGCAGATTTTCCAGCACCGTTTCACCGCCCTCGCTCCATGGCTTTACGTGATCGACATGCAGAGTCACACCCTCGCCTGGTCCCGCTCCGCACAGTCGACAGCGTGCGCGATCCCGCATGATAACAAGCGCACGCAGCCTCCAGTTGATGTTTCGAGGTGTCCTCCTACCGGCTTTCTTTGCAGGCACCAATTCACCTTCGTTGGCACACCGACACTGGGCATCCTTTCCGCAGCAAACGATAAAATACCGAATCGCGTCAAGGTCGGCTGCACGCTAAGTACCGGCTTTTTTCCTGGAATCCAGATAAATTGTTCTGGCAGAGGGTGATGAAGAGAGGACTTCAGCAGAGCTTCAGTCGCGCAGCTCCTCGAAGAAATGGAAGATGAAGCTGACCTTGTCCACCTTGAGGACTTCTCCGGGTGCTGGAGGCCTTCAGCACGGCGAAGCGTCTCCCTTAAGGGTGCAGGTCAAAGTTCGAGGAGAACCCGCGGTTGGTGAACCGGCCGGGAGACCAGAGCCGCAGTTTATCTGTTGGAAGGGGTCGGCGGAAGCCCTGTAGGTAGCCACTATGATCCTGCTGTCCGGGGTGCGATAAAAGCCTCCCTAGGCCCACGGCGTCTAGGGGAAACTACCCTACTGCAAATCAGGTATTCCCCCCATTGGTATCCAGTAGAGGGCAGTGTTAGTTTTTTCAGTTGGACTCTGCACTTGGTGCCGGTTCAGTCGCACTTTAGACGCTGTTCTGTTTTGTGATAATGCCGCGAATGCCACGCATACTAGAATGGATTAAGAGCAAGAATTTTGTGGGTTTCAGTTGCTCTGAGTGTAGCTGGAGGTTCAAGGCTTCCGGCGAGGTCGCTGGCGATTCGCTTGTTGAAATGGTGAAGGAGTACGAAACCCAGCGTGACAAAGAATTTGCTGCCCACGTTTGTGTAAACCACCCACGGCCCAAAAGAGCCAAAGACCCTGCTGAGCCGGAAAAAGGCAGATACTGGAAACTGTGACCTAAAGACTAAATTTGCCGAACGGCAATTTTATCCTTTTATCTTCTATCTTCTTGTGATGACAGGGATCGGGGCCGAAAGTCGTGCTCCCCAATCTACACAGTTGGTGATGGTTCAGCCTGAAATGGAAAGAGGGCGCTCTCCGTTAGTGAGTATTCCACCCTTCGGGCTCATTGTAGCTCCACCTCGTCCATCCGTCTCAACTTCCGGTTTGCCCGTGATCCATTCGCTGGACGGCGTCGGGCAGGATCACTTCGCGAGCGTCGGAACTTCCGAGTGCCAAAGCTGGACAGTCGGTACCCTTGGGAGCGCAGGCATGAATCCCCATTCCACTCTGCCCAGGATACAAGGAGTGTGAATCGGAGTAGTTATCGTGGACTGGGCGTGACGGCAATCGGCTGCGGTTTCAGACCCAGGGCCACGTCCAGGGCGGCGTCGGCGATTTGGCCGCGCCCCTTACCCAACCAATCGCAATTGGTCATCAAAACCACAGCTATCTTCTTTGCCGGAAGCAGCACTAGGAAAGTGGCATAACCGAGATCGCCGCCGCCATGCGAAACCGTAGCTTGCCCGCGGTACTCGCCCAGGAACCAGCTAATGCCAACGCCGTCGCTGTCGCTCAGCTTGTGAGCGGGCTTCCACATAACGTCATAGGTCTGTTCCTTCAGGATTCTCCTACCATCCAGCTCGCCATGGTTCAGATTGGCCAAGGCCCAGCGTGCCATGTCCTCTACGTTGGAGTGCAGATTGGAACTGGGCGAATGCATGCGATTGTAGGGATAGACCTTGCTGGGGAAGACGTGGCCGTCCTTGTCGCGCTCGTGTCCCCAGGTCATCAACTTAGGATCGGCCTTCTTAATCAGCAACGTGGAGTCCCTCATCTTCAACGGCGTGAGGATGTGATGCTGCACATAGTCGTCAAAGCTCTCTCCCGAGACTTTGGCAATCAGATCGCCCAGGACCTCAAATGCCATGTTGCTGTAGCGGAAGTCTGTACCAGGCGCAAAGATAAGCTTCTGATTGCTCAGGCTGCGGACGTAGCGCTCGAGTGCACCATCATCGTATTGCGGCTTATCCCACTCGTAGTCCTCGACGTCAGGCATGCCAGAGGTATGGGTGACCATCTGGTGCACGGTTATGGTTTGGTAGCGATCATCCGCGACGCGGAAGTAAGGCAGGTACTGCACAACCGGGGTGTCGAGATTAATTTTGCCTGCCTCCACCAACTGCATGATAGACGTGGCCACGAACGTCTTTGTGATGGACGCCATATGGAACAGCGAGCGTGGCGTGACGGGATCGTGGTTGTGGATCAGATTTTTCACGCCAAAGCCGTGGGCGTAGACCAGTCGATCGTCCTGGATGACGCCGATAGCGAATCCCGGCATCTGCTGCCGGTGCACGAAGTCTTCGATCAGCGGCTGCAACTCATTACGGTAACGTTCAGCTGGTGCCTGGGCGGCAACTCGAACGCTTATCACTGAGGCAGCAATCAGGACGAAGCAAGCCAGAAGCTTGTTAATCATGCTCGGGGAAGGCATTAGTGATCGGGAAATCGCTCCGGGTTTGATCATTTGGAACCTCTCGGGCCGGCTGTGATTTTAAACGCCTTTGTGATGCTAGGCCAGTTCGCGGATTGTCGGCATTACTGGCCAATTTCGAACGGCCGGTCACCATGGCGAGGGGTCGTTGGTTAAAAAGATTCGTAAGGCCTGGCGCTCTTCCGGCAACTTGCTGCCACGATTCCCTCGCCGGCTCGTCTTCGGGATCAGGCCCAGGTAGCCGCTACCACACTGTGCCTCCGCTCTCCTGTAGCTGGCAGTCCAATACATTGAAAAGCAATATCTCTTTTTCTTGTCGCCATTCAGAGGCAACCGTTTCGTGTCCGCTGTGGATGCGCTGCCGTCTGTTGCATCAATCCGGACAAGGTACCCACGCCAGGGAAACGGGCATGGCTGACAGATCCTGCGGCCAAGTCGACCGGCGGCAAGTTAATCGTTAAAACTGTATTTCCGACAACGTTATGCTTTCGGCGGGAGCGCAAGGCATGGGCCTGGCGCGCGCTCCACTGGGTTGCCGCTCCGCGAACCGGCAAGTTTATGCTTTGGCGGCGGCAACATTATCCCTTGTGGGACAGAAACTTCCATAAGCCTTCCCCGAAGGCAATCTGGCGAAGAACTGGAAGCACGCGGCGCAGGCCGAACGCCAAGAGATTGGAACTTTCCAGAGGGGCTTTTGTTCAGTGAGGCTTTACGATTCTTTGAACCGGGAAACAGCAAACTGCAAAACATGGTTTTTGCTGGGATTTTGCAGGCTATTGGAGAGGCAACGGATTGGAACGACTTTAACGCAAAATTCACGAATGGTCGGGACGACTGGATTTGAACCAGCGACCTCACCCACCCCAAGGGTGCGCGATACCAGGCTTCGCTACGTCCCGACCGAACAACTGCGAAGTGGGCTTTGCAGCTTTATCAGGCTATCACTTGCGTTCGAGAAGCGTCAAGAAAGCGCGCAGCGTATCCCGCAGGTCCAGCAACATCTTCCGGCTCAATAATTGCGCTGCTCCGTCCGACGCACTTCCGCTCGCCGCGCCGCCCGTCGCTTCACTCTCGCCCCCGCCATTCTGTTCGCGCAAATGCCGCCGCGCCCCTGCAATCGTAAACCCCTCGTCATACAGCAGCCGCTTAATCCTCAGCACCATCTCCACATCTTCCTGCCGATAAAGCCGGTGCCCACTAGGACTCTTCACCGGCTCGAGCATGGGAAACTCCGTCTCCCAATACCGCAAAACAAACGGCTTCAGATTAGTCAGCCGGCTGACCTCGCCGATGCGATAAAAATCCTTCTCAATCGTGGGCTGCGCTGCGGTGGCGGTGCTAGGCATCTCGAATTCCTAACGGCAGGGGACGCCGCTATCGTAGCAGTTTCCCCCATTTTCCAGTAGGGGCACAGCACGCGGTGATTCATTCCTCGTCTTTGTTCTTGCGGGGTCGCGGCTCGCGCTTCCGCAATCGCTGCACGAAGCGCACCGGCGCTCCAAGGAACGCATACTTGGCTCGCAGCTGATTCTCCAAAAACCGCTCATAACTAAAATGCATGGGCTCTTTTTGGTTGCTGAAAAGCAGAAACGTCGGCGGGGCCGTCTTGGCCTGCGTAATGTAATAAATCCGCACCGGCCGCGCCTTAGGCGTGGTCCCGCGCTGCAAATCGACATCTTCCTTCAACCAGCGGTTCAACTCCGGCGTAGGAATGTGCCGCCGCCGCGCCTCCGCCACCTGATCGATCAACGGGAAAAGTTTCCCCGCTCGCTCCCCAGTCTTGGCGGAAAGAAACACGATGGGCGCATAACTCAAGAATTTCAATTTCCCGCGAATCATTTTTTCGTAATCGAACGCCAGCTTCCCCGAATCAAAATCCTCCGGCCGGTGCCGCTCCCCAGCAGGACGCCTCGACTTACCCTGCGCGCTGTCCGCATCGCGGGAAGCCGCATCCCGCGCCGCCACAACCGCCAAGTCCCACTTATTAATGACAATAATGACCGATCGCCCGGACTCCTCCGCGTAGCTAGCAATTTGCGCGTCCCCCTGGGTCACTCCCTGCTCTCCATCCACCACCAGCAACGCCACATCGCACCGCTCCAACCCGCGCCGCGCCATCACCACACTCAGTTTCTCCGCCACCAAAGTCGTTTTGGCCTTGCGCCGGATCCCCGCCGTATCCACGAAGCGGTAGGTACGCCCCTCGCGCGTCACCTCCATGTCTACATTGTCCATGGTCGTTCCCGGAATCGGTGAAACGATCGAGCGCTCCTCCCCGGCCATGCGGTTCAAAAGCGTAGACTTCCCCACGTTCGGCCGCCCGATAATCGCCACCTCGACGGCGCCCTCTTTCTCCTGTTCCTCTTCCGATTCCACCGCTCCCACTTCTGCCAGCGCAGCGTCCAGCAAATCGTCCACCCCGGTACCATGTTCGGCAGCGATGGGAAACACCGGCACACCCAGCGAATGAAAAACCGCTGCATTCACTTCCTGCGAAACTGCATCCACTTTGTTCACCGCCACCACAAAAGGCTTCCCGGTAGTGCGCAGCAGCCGCGCCAGCTCCTGATCGAGAGGCGTCACGCCTGCCTGGCTGTCCACCACCAGTACCAGCAGCGCGGCCTTCTTAATGGCCACATGCGCTTGCCGCAAAATCTCCGTCGGGATCAACGCCTTGTCGTCCGGAACAATCCCCCCGGTATCGACAATTTCCAGCGACTTCCCGCGCCACTCCGCCTTGCCATAAATCCGGTCGCGCGTAATCCCCGACTCGTTGGTCACAATCGAACGCCGCGTCCCCGTCAACCGGTTAAAAAGCGTGGACTTGCCCACATTGGGCCGTCCCAAAATCACGAGCGATGGAAGTATTTGCGTCATGTTGTTAAAGCGGCGGGCGGACCATCGAGAACCGCAACAGCGCTCGAACCTCTCACTCTACAGCATCCCACGCGATTCCGCTTATCTGGACACTCAGCCGTCCTCAGCCGAGTGTAAGCAATCCTTCAGAACGAGTTCTGCCGGCGCCCACCCCTCCTGAGAAAAAAGAAGCGCCCCGGCAGAGGCAACCAGGGCGCTTCCGTTATTGTTTTACGCAGCCGTTAGAAAATGATCTTGACGGCCAGCTGCATGTTAAACGCTTCGCCAGGGCCGATGCCAGGAGCGCCGTTGAAGTCCCCAATTGTATCGGTCACTTTCCCGAATCCGCTTGCCGTCGTGCATTGGAGTGGATTCGTTGCCGCCGCGTTGGGTGCGCAACTGCTGCCCACGGATCCGGGGCCGGAAGCAAGGTTGATACGGTTAAGGAGATTGAAAATCTCGGCGCGAAGTTGGACCCTGACCCTCTCGGTGATCGGGATGTTTTTAATAACAGAGAGGTCCACATCTCCGTAGCCGGGGCCGTAAAACCTGTTGCGAGCCAGGTTTCCAAGCCCCGTGCAAGCAGTATTGGGGCACGCAAACGCCGCGGGATTCCACCATTGTTCTCCGCCATTCGCGGCTGAGAAGGTGTGTGTAGTTCCGGCGTACGGGTTGCCAATCAGGTTCAGGCCCAGTGGAACTTCGTCCGACGGCTGGCCCGTGTGGAAGTTCCACAGACTGCTGACCTGCCATCCGTTGACAAGCCGGTTGGACCATTCAGGAGCCCAAGACGCTTTCGGAACATCGTAGAGGAAACTGGCAGTGAAAAGGTGCCGGGTGTCATAGTCGCTGTTGCCGTAGATGGATTTCGGATTGAGGGTCGGAGGGATGACCGCGCGATATTCACTGACCTCATCCAGGGAATGCCCCCAAGTATACGAGTACTGCGACGTCAGCCCGTGCCATGACCGAAGCTTGAAAGTGGTTTGCAAAGCGTTGTAGTTGGAGGTGCCCACGCTGTTAAGTTGAATGATCGAACCAAAATTGGTTCCGGCCGTCGGCTCATTCAGCATGATGTTCAATTTTCGTCCTTCGCTGCCTACATAACCGATCTGCCAGACGGCCGCGTTGCCAAAGCTCTTCTCAACCTGCAAGCTGTAATTGTAGAAGTATGGCGTGCGGAAATTCTGGTCTACGGAATAGACGCTCAGCCCCGAAACGTTCGTGCAGGTGGGGTTGGAGCAAGGCGTTACACCGGCAAAGATTGATCCAGGGGTGTTAACTTGTCCCGCATTAGGTGTACCGACGGGGCACACTCGTCCAGGCACCTGCACCGCCTGCCAGTTATAGGAAGTTTGGCCGCAAAATTCCGTGCTATAAACCGAGACGGCATGAGGACCAAAGGGATTGTCTTCCAATCCATCGGCCGCCCCACTCAGCGGAGGACGAAAATCGAGGAAGGGGTTCATGTTGATTTGATCGTAGAAGACGCCGATTCCCCCGCGGACAACTAGATCGTTTCGTGATCCTGGCTGATATGCAAAGCCCAAGCGAGGCGCGAAGTTGTTTTTGTCCGCCGGATAAATAGAACTGAGGCCGTTGCCTTGGACGGCGAGCCCCTGGCCAGCAATGTAGACCGCGAGGTCATTCCCGTTGGTGCTATGGAGCGGTCCAAAGTATTCGTAGCGCAAGCCAAGACTCAAGCTCAGTTTCTTGGTCACTTTCCAGTCATCGCCGGCGAAGAAGTTGAAGGCGTTTACCTCCACGAAGCGTTCTGGATTACCGACCGTTATCGTCGAGTTCGATACATCGCCGGCCAGGAAATCGGCCAAAGCTTGCGCGGTTGGTAGTAGATTGGAATTAAACAACGCTGTGCATGCGCCAGTCGGAGTCGCAGAGCCGCATCCCGTGGCTCCGGTCCAAGGTCCCTGAGTTCCGTCAAAGACAAACTGCCCCGTCCCGCGGCGATGGTAGAACTCATCCACGTGAGCCTGCCGGATCTCACCGCCGAAGCGCATCTGGTGATCCCCGGCGCTATAGGAAACGATATCCGTTAAATGCCAGGTGAGGTCGCTGCGCCCTTCCGGAGGCGTGATGCCAATCTGTTCAAAGCCTGCCCCGCTCGCCGTCCCTGAAGCAGGGGAAATCACGATATTCGGTGCCCCGAAGATGGGCGTCCCGTGATTGGTTGCGTCGGGACTGAGGAACAAGCCCAGAGCTTGGGTATTGAAGCCGTTGTTGAAGTCATGAAAGAGCTGGTTGAAGTAGTTCGCGCCGGTGAGCAGTTGATTGGTCAATTTCGAAGTAAGAGTCGAATTGAGCACCAGCGAGTAGTTAAAAACATGAATGGGAGCGACCTCGAAATAGTCATGCAAGTTCGAACTGGCCGTTCCCAGAGCTGGACTCCCTCCCGTTGGGGCGGTCTGGCTACCCTGTCCGCCGAACCATCGGAGGGAAAGGCGGTGCTTATCCGTGATGTTGTAATCGACCTTGGCTACCCCATTGTAGCTATACCCCGTCGAGGCGATGGGGCTAAAGAAGTTATCAAGGGTAGCCGGAAGGCTGCCGATTATATTTCTTGGCCAAAAGCCGCTGGGGCCGATCAGCTTCGCGGAGAGTGAACTCTCGGTGACGGGAGCGTACGAGCCGTACTTGCCGCCAGGATTATTGAGCAAATCCAGCGCTTGCGTGACCCAAGCATCGGAAGGATCAGTGGCTTTGCCCGACAACCCTATAATGTATTGTTGTTTTTCATAACTGAGAAAATAAAACGCCTTGTTCTTGATGATCGGACCACCCACGGAGAATCCGTAATTCTCGTTGCGAAGGGGAGGCGCTTTGCTACCCACCGTGGGAGTGAAGAAGGGCGAGTGCGCGCCATAGTACTCATTCCGATTGTAGTAGTAAGCACTCCCGTGGATCTGGTTGCCCCCGGATTTGATGACTAGGTTTACCGTGCCACCGGCGTTGCGTCCCGCTTCCGCACCCGACTGTGTCTGCGCCGAGAATTCGTCAATCGAATCGATGGGCAGCACGATGCCGGCGATGCCCGAGACGCCTCCCTGGTTAACCGCAGGGATGTTGTGCCAGAAGTCGTTATTGTCCACGCCATCAATCTGCCAGTTCATTTGATTGGGGCGCGTGCCGTTCAGCGAACCGAATCCGCCAACAGAATAACCGCCGTAGCCCGGCGATACCGCGATCAACTGCGTAAAGTCTCGTCCGTTTAGCGGCATATCCGCGACGACGTCCGACGTGATCGTCGTGTTCTGCGTCGACGTCGTGGTGTCCAGCGACAAGGCCGCAGCGGAAACTTCTACCGTCGTGGCCTGCTGCTGAAGCGAAAGCTTGACGGTCAGCGTGTAGATTGTTCCTGCAGTGACTTCGACCTTGTCCACGGTATAGGCCGGGAAGCCCGCGGCCGTGACGGTTACCTTATAGAAGCCCAGCGGAATATCCTGAAAAGAGAACGCTCCATCGCTTGTCGTGACCGTGTTGTGCTCAATGCCGGTGGAATTCTCCGTGGCCTTCACGGCGGCATTGGGAACGGACCCGCCGGAAGGATCCGACACCGTGCCGTTGATCGCGCCGCGAAACGTCTGCGCACCGCTCACCAATGCGAAAACAGTGAGCATGATAGCTGTCGCCCCTACGCGAAAAAAAACAGATTTAAGTCCCCTGGATACCCTTTGCTTCTCTGATTGCATAGAAACACCCCTCCTCGTTATTCTCATGTCCCTCGGCACGTTTTAGTAGACCACTGCCCGTATTGCCCACTAACTAACACCTTTCTACGATACTCTGTCAATCCAAAGTTTTCGATTTGCCGGGTCAAAACTATAAATAGTCTGAATGGAAGGAACCCAGGCAGTGGTCGCAAATTGGATTTTCTCTGGCCATGGAAGCGCGCCCGATCTTCTTCCGCCGTCGGCAATCTCCATCAGGGTTTTCCGAGCCCAGCTCAGCCGCGAACCTCCCAAAGCTGGCGTCTCCTGACCGCTGCGGGCCTGGATCGATCGCTCTCGACGTTTCCCCCGGACCCTAGCCCCGATATTGCTATATTGCTACCCGGCCGTGGTCCCGCGCCACATTTCTGGTAGAGTGCTGAGCAGAGACAAGATAGCCCCCAACTGCATTATTGCTATTTGTTAAGATCGGGTAAGTTTTAGGGGCTTCCCTGCGTACTAGTCTATGGAACCGCTGAGACCAGGCCCCATGAGCGTGCCGGGAATGACGCAGACCACGGAGGCAGTTGCCCGGGCTCGTGCAGGGGATGCCGATGCTTGGGGGGAGCTTTACCGGGACTTTGCCCCGGCGATCTTTCGGTTTTGCAGGAGGGCTCTGCCGACCCGGGAAGACGCCGAAGATGCCACCATGGAGATATTCATGAAGTTGCGGGACAAGCTGAGCCAGTACGACGAGACGCGCTCCTTTACCGCTTGGCTCTACAGGGTAGCCGCCAACCATTGCTGGGATATCCTGCGGCGGCGCAAAATCCGCCAGGACAAAGAGACCGACGATGTGGAGAATGTCCCGCTGGAACACCCGGACCCCAACCAATTGGACAAGCTGATCGAGCAGAAAACGAGCGAAGAAGTGCGGCAGGCCTTGCACAAGCTGGGGGCGCGCGCCCGCATGGCTCTGGTGTTGCGCTATTACTCGGACATGAGTTATGACGAAATTGCCGATGAGCTCGGCGTACGGCGCGCCTTTGTGGGTGTCGTGCTGCTCCGCGCACGGCATGAACTTCGGCAGGCGCTCGAGGGAAAGAGTGCGCTGGCTGCGGGAGGAACCTCTTGAACGAACCTGCAAATCCCGTGTCGTCGGAAGGGCCGGACGGGACCATGGACCATCTGGATGAGATGACCTGCCTGCTCTATGCCGAGCGCCAATTGGACCGCGCCCGCGCACAGGCTGTTTCCGCGCACGCCCAGGACTGCGCTGCTTGCCGGACCTTGCTGCGGGCCCTCGACCGCGAATCCCGCTTGCTAACACGCGCCATGCTGGAAGAAGACGAACCGCTGCCAGCGCGGCTGGCGGAGTTTCAGGAGCGCGCGCGGAAGTCGTTTGGCTGGATTTGGGGCGTGGTCTTGGGCTTGGCGGCGACGGGCGTCTACGCTCTTTATACGAATATCGTCGAACCCTGGCAGGTGCAGCTGGAAAAAGCGGGATTTGGCAGCACAAGCCTTCTGAGCCTGCTGGTCTTTCAAGGTGCCTTCTGGAAAGGATGGCAATCTGTGACGACACTTCTCGAGGTGCTGGCAATGCTAACTGTGGCAGGATTCGGCCTGGTCATATTCCGGCGACGCCTGCGGCGCGGGTCGGCATTGGCGCTGGTGCTTGCGGGACTGTGTGCGGCGCTGGCGTTGCCTGCTCCAGCTGGCGCCACGGAGTTTCACAAGACCGAGGGTGTCTACGAACTCTCCAAAGATGAGACCGTTAAGAGCGATATCTTTGTCACCTGCGGACGAGGACGGATTGACGGCACGATCGAAGGAGACCTCTTTTTCTTCGGGCAGAGTGTTGAAATCAGCGGACATATCAAGGGTGATGCCATCATTTTCGCGGGGTCGACGCGCATCAACGGACAAATCGACGGGAACATCCGGTCGTTTACCAACAACCTGACCATCACTGGGAGCGTGGGGAAGAACGTCCTCACCTTCAACGAAGTCGTGAATCTGGATTCCGCGGGAAAAGTTGCCGGCAGCATAACCGCGATTGGGGAGAGCGTGGGGGTGGATGGCCACCTCGGACGGGATCTTGTGGCCTTCGCTGACCAGACAATCATTTCCGGGACTGTCGACGGAGAGATTCGGGTGAAGGGGCGCACGATGTCGATTGGCTCCTCGGCTGAGGTCGCCGGGCCGGTTCGATTCGAAGGCGACAACCCGGCAACCGTTTCTTCCGGAGCGAAACTGGCCTCGGCCGTCCAATTTACGAAGGCGGAACACAAGTCGCGTTACACCGAAGGGCATTACTACCTTTGGCGGGTCATTTGGACTGCGGCTTTCGTGCTGTTCGGGCTGGTGCTGTTCTTGCTGCTTCCGGAGTTCGCCGAGGAGACCGTTAGAGCTGGCGAACGGTTCGGAGCACCCGTTGGGCTGGGCGTTCTGGTATTTTTCGCTGTGCCGATCGCGGCCATCATTGCGTGTATAACGGTCGTGGGCATCCCCCTGGGTGTCCTTACCATTGCGCTTTGGATCCTCGGTCTCTTTACCGCCGAGATTGTGGTCGGCGCGGTAGTCGGCAATTGGATTCTTGGCAAGGCCGCCGACACCTGGGGTTTAATTGGAAGAATGGCGATGGGGTTCGCGCTTGTGCGCATCGTGTACACCCCGCTGGAGCACGTTCATGTCGTAGGCTTCCTGGTCGCTTTGGGAATCTGGATGTGGGGCATGGGAGCCATCTCGCTGGCGCTCTACAACCGGTTCTCGCCGACGGTTTCCTCGACCGTGGCGGGTTCGGCACCGCCAGTTTCCTTGCCGCCCTACACCACGGTAGGCGGAATCCAGCCGGCCTAACCTGCTTGGCGCAATTTACCAAACTGGACCGTAAAGCCCCGGACACGGTTCCAATAGGGTTTCTCCAGATCAGGGCGTTCGATACGGAGTAGGCGACTGGAAACACCTTTGAGGCTGTTGACCATGCCGGGCTGGAAGAAGGAACACCGGTTCTTGTGCGACGTACCAGCGCAAGCATTGCAGCAAGCGTTGAAAAATCTGGAATTGGCGTACACCAACTTCTTCGAAAAACGAGCCGACTTTCTGAAGTTCAAGGAGAAAGGTCAGCGGGAAAATTTCCGTGCAGGCTGGTGAACTGGTCCTAATGCCGCGCCGCGGCGAACACGAAGTGGTGCATTTCCCCGCGAGGCAAGACCATACAGCAGGAAACGTTCCTAATCCCAGCACTCCGCCGCCTCGGGAGCAAGCCTCCGAAGAACTCGCGTAGTTGACAGTGGTTGAACATTCGTCAAAGCCACCTGTCCTTCCGTACGAACTCCTGTCTTAAGTTCTTGCCATGCCCTACTGTTTGGGACAATGTGATGTCAATAATTCTAGGCACAGAAGGCTGAATGAAAGAAACTATTGGCCGCAACTTGAAGATAGCTAGGGAGTTAACTGGAATTTCACAAAGAGCAGTTGGCCCAACAGCTTGGTGTCTCCAGGGCGACTCTCAGCTCTGTCGAGAACGCTCACGTGGCGATCGACAGTAGCAAACTCTTGAGCGCTGCTCGAATACTTGGTCGCCCGGTGGGAGACTTTTTCAAGGAAGAACAAGATGAAATGGCACTGATGTACCGTGCTGCTGCGGATGCCATTGCCCCTTCTGACGTACGCCTTCACTTTGAGCAGTTCTGCAGAGCCTACCGCGAGTTGGAGGAAATCGTAGGAGTCGCCGACAGCCTGCTCCCTCCTCCTGACTACACTTACAATCCCGCAGTTCAGTCAAAACCGCTTCAATTCTCAACTCAAGTGGCGCATTCCGAGCGCGACGGGCTGGGACTCGGACAGCTCAAACCGATCGAAAACCTCTTTCGGCTCTTCGATGATCGAGGCATAAAGATTTATCGTCACTCGATGGAAGACTCTGAGTTCTTCGGACTTTCTGCTTTCTCCCCTGAATACGGGGCCTGCATCTTCGTGAACGCAGCGAATACTGTCGAACGTCAGATCTTTTCTTTGACCCATGAGTACGGGCATTCCCTCATGCATAGGTCGTTTTATAAGAGCCCCGCACCGGCTGCTGGACTTGCTAAGGATCACGAGCTTGAACTCATGGCTAACCAGTTCGCCGCCGACTTCCTTGTTCCTGAACCGAGTCTTCGGGAGGTCTACCTCCGAGATGTCGGAGACAAGCAGATCGGTATTGAGGATATCGTTCACGTCAAGCGACTCTTCCGCGTCAGCGCGAAAATGTTGATCCAGAGACTTTCCGATCTGAACCTAATTCCAAAGGCTGACGGCTTGCGGTTGCTGCAAGAGATTGAAAAACATCACCAACCCAAGAAGGAATTTGCGCCGCCGTCGGGTGAACTGATCGAAGAATGGGAAGGCAATAGTCGGTTCATGCATCTCGCAAAGCGAGCGGCTTTGGGGGGAATGTTGTCTCTTGGAAAATTGGCCGAACTGATGGACGTTCCCCTCCTGGAAGCGAGGAGGCTGATGCAGTCCTGGAGAAAGGAAATCTCGTTTGCACAAGCTTGAGACAGTATCCGTTTCCGTCGATTCGAGCGTCATCGTGGATTTCCACACAAACGTCAGTGCTGGGAATCGGCGACAGTCCATTTTGTGAGCTGTAAACGGAAGAGCCGGAGCATCCAAGACGCTGCGGCCCTTGGCCTTTGCGGAGGCGGGTAAGCCCTGAACTGGTTAGTGTTGGCGAACCTTGGCGGTAAAGAAGGCCGGAGTGAGCGTGTTCCCGGGGTCTTCAATGAAAAGGGCGCGAATGCCAATAGGCGGAGTAGCGTTGGGAGGATTTTCATCGGCAATGCCGTCGAGATTGGTAACGTCAGTTCCTTGTCCTTGTATTCCCGAGAAGATTTGAACCTCAAAGGAACTGGTGGGACTGAATAGGAAATACGCCGGAAGGGTGTTGATGTTGATGAGGGACGCACTTAATGCTCCCACAGGAGTAGCGGTAAAGCGGGACCAGCGCAGCGTAACGGTGTCTACGTTGTTGGCAATCGCCGCTGTAGTGCCGTTCGCGGCAGTGAAGGCCTTGACGTGGACAGCGACGGACTGGCCCGCGCGGAGGACGGTCGTATCTGCCCCGCCTATAAAATTCGCGGTATTGCCAACCAGCGCAAGACCTTTCGTGTCGACCCTGAAAATCGGACCCGTTGCCAAATTCACAGTCAGCGGAGAGCCGATACCCAAGCTGGCGATCAAGGAGCCGGTAGCGGCGGGAATTATGTCTGTGACGATTATATTAAACTGTGTTGCACTGTTCTGGTTAATGGAGACGACAGTTCCCTCGACAGTGTCCACTGCTGGGCTGGCCAGGAGCGGTTCGATTTCCTGGACCGTAAAGGTTCCATCGGAATGGAGAATTGCATCCATGCTTGCGGCTTCACCGGTGGTCGTGAAACAGGATGACAGCGAAGTCGCTCCGCTGCACAGGTTGCCGGTTGGATCGAGGTCGTAAACAGTGGTCGAAGCGGTCGAGGCGGTGATGGGCGGGCGGTTCACAGCCGGGGCCGGGTCGATTGTGACCGTTGCACCGGTGACCGTGGCGATGCCGGTGAAATCCTCGATGAGATCTAGCTGGCCGGAAGCGAGATTGGAGTTCGCGCGGGGAAGAGCGAAAGCGCTGACGACGCTCGTGGTGGCTGAATTGATGAAGTTAATGGTCAGTGTGGAGCCGGTGACGGAGACGGCGTTTGCGAGATTGACATCGATGCCGAGCCCCGCGTTGGCACTGATGGCCTCGGAAGTCGTGATCGTGGACGTAAAGGGCCCGGGAAATGTGACGGTGCATATTGCACCCGCGAGACACTGGGGGTTCAGACTGGTGATCGCGGCGCCAGTGCCGTTAAGAAATGCGACCTCCGCACCAGAGAAAGTGACTGCGATTGTGGTATAGGTGCCCGTCGGGACTTTAGGCACCGTGCCCAGAAAGGCAGAATCGGATTGCAGGCGAACCAGATCAAAGGAGTAGCCATTGCCGCTATTGATGTTGAAAGTTGTCGCCGTCCCCGTCGAGGGAGTCAACGTAACGGAAGTAGGAACAACCTTAAGACTCACAAGCCCAAGGTTGGCAGGAGGAGTGTCGGCGACCAGGACAAAACTCACATTGGCCGTCCCTGGCGGTGGCGGCGTCACAGTGCCTTTTTTAAGGCTTTGGCAAGCGGAGAGCAGTAGAGCTGTCGCTAAGGTTGCAGAAAGAAAAGACTTAGTATGTTTCATCGTACCCCACGTGGAGGAATGTGCGCAGCCTGTGCCGCGCAAATTGCCTCGGTCGAACCCCAAGCTGGGATTTTACGCGGAAGAGTGAATAACAGGATTCTGGAAAACAAAGGCGGTTGCTCAAGTACTAAATGAGCCGTCGAGACGCGGGAAGTAAATCTCGGGCGTATCAGCGGAGTGCCTGGAGATCAAATCTGGTTTCGCCGTGCTGGCCATCCGAGGTGTCGATGAGGACGGTCAAGTCCGAGGAATCGATTTTGGCGGCCGTGAACTCCAGGACGATTTGCTCACCGTTTGGGGGGAGAAAACCGAATTCCGTAGATTCACTGTAAGGGGAACTCTCGAACGAATTGGGAACTACTTCTTTTTTGTTCTGCATGATTTTGACGGTTACGGCGTTCGCCGGGGCGCGCAGTCTGTAGCAAACGTCCAAATAGATGCGAAAGGACAAGGGTTTGCCGAAGAAGTCCTTGACCGCGCTCTGCGCGCTGTAATTAGGAACTCTGCTGGCATACTCCGCCACTTCGAGAAATGGGGTCTCAAGCCTCGCTTCGGATGTACAGTTTCCCTGTTTGAGATCCGCAAGCAATCGAGCGTACCCGGCCAGGAAATCGGGATTCAGACCTCCCAGTCGAGTTCCGAGAAAATAGGCGTCGCGGATGGAGTTTTCCGTAAGAGGGACGTCGTAGGCCGAGACGGGAATCGCGAGGGAGAGGGCAAGAAGCACAGAGTGGAATGCGGGCCAAGCCTTCGACATGGTCTTGCTAGAATGTAGGACGTTCTTTGCCGCCGGAGAGTTACAGCAAAATCCAAGTCACGTCATAGCAAGCTTCGGCACGGGCGGGATGACCAGGAGCGGGAAGGGACTATGCTATCGTTACGGCTTCGAGAGTTGAGTTTCAAAGGATTGGTGCGCTTGGCGAAGCGGGCTGCCAAAACGGGTTACACACACGACAGCGGCACGGCCGAAGATGCCGCGGTGCTGCCGGAAGACGAAAGCGTGTCCTTCGGAGACGATAGGGCGGAAGTCCCGGAGTCCGCTGTTAGGGAAACCGGTGGGCCGACGGATATGCCAGCCAAACCGTCGATGCGGGATGTCTTTGGGCCGAGGGGATTTCTCGAACGGTGCATGATTGGGGGGTACGAGCACCGCAGCGGCCAACTGGAAATGGCGGAGATGGTGCATGACGCGTTTGAAAAGCATCACCACGCGATTCTGGAGGCCGGCACGGGAACCGGGAAGACGCTGGCGTATCTGGTGCCGGCGATTGCGAGCGGGCGGCGCGTGGTGATTTCGACGGCTACCAAATCTTTGCAGGAGCAGCTCTTTCAGAAGGATATTCCTTTTTTGCAGAAGCACTTTGCGCCGAATTTGAAGGTGGCGGTGATGAAGGGGCGATCGAATTTTTTGTGTATTGCAAAGATGAACCAGATGGGGGACCAAGGGCTTTTGAAGGGCATGGATGAGCTGGATGCGTTTCAGCAGATCAAGCAGTGGGCGAAATTGACGGAGACGGGGGACCGGGCGGAACTGACTTTTTTGCCGGATGATTCGGATTTGTGGACGCGGCTGGATGCGCGCCGGGATACCTGTTTGGGGCAGAAGTGTCCTTCCTTCAATCCGTGTTTTGTGACGGGAATGCACCAGCGGGCGAAGGACGCCGACCTGATCATCGTGAATCATCACCTGTTTTTCGCCGACCTGGCGCTGAAGCAGGACGATTTTGGGAGCATTTTGCCGGACTACTCGGCGGTTGTTTTCGATGAAGCGCACGAGATGGAAGATGTTGCCAGCGATTATTTTGGGCGGCAGATTTCGAACTTCCGGTTCGAGGAATTGGCGCGCGACGCGGACCAGACTTTGCGGTTGCTGCATTTGGGCACGCCTTCGCTTTTGCGGCGGACGCAGAGAATTCGCGAGAGAACCCGGGCGTTTTTTGAAAGGTTTCCGCCGCGCGACGGGCGGTATCCGTTTTCGAGGAATGAGCGAGAGGCATTTCTCGAGGGGAATCGCGAGGCTTACGACGATTTGGCGGCGGCGCTGAAGAGATTTGAGACCGAGTGCGCGGCTTTGACCGAGAAGCCGGAAGAACTTTTGCGGATTGCGCGGCGGAGCTTTGAGTTGCGGCAGGAGTTGGCGTTTCTATTCGAATCGAACGAGCGCAATTTAGTGTATTGGTATGAGCGGCGGAATAAGGGAGTTTTTCTGGCGGCGACTCCCATTGACGTCAGCCAGATTTTGCGCGGGCGGCTTTTCGAGCAGTTCGATACGGTGGTTTTGACTTCGGCGACTTTGACGGTGGCGGGGCGATTCGAATTCATTCGGCACCGGCTCGGTTTGGATCACGCCAAAGAGCGCGGGTTGCCTCCGGAGTTTGATTACGAAAAACAGGCCATGCTGTATTTGCCTCCAGGTATGCCGGATGTGCGAAATCCGGCGTATCCGGCCAAGGCCGCCGACGAGATTGTGAATTTGCTGGAGACCAGCCAGGGGCGGGCGTTTTGTTTGTTTACCAGCTACTCGCAGATGAACGAATTATTTGAACGGGTGAGGACGCGGGTGCCGTTTCCTTTGCTTCTGCAGGGGACTTCGCCGCGGTCGGTTTTGCTCGAGCGATTTAAGAACACGCCGGCGGCGGTGCTTTTTGCTACGGCTAGCTTTTGGCAGGGCGTGGATGTGCCGGGCGAGCAGCTTTCTTGCGTGATTGTGGACCGCTTGCCGTTTGCGGTGCCTAGCGATCCGGTTGTTGCGGCGCGCGTGGCGGCTTTACAAGAGGACGGGCGGAATCCGTTTGCCGAGTTTCAGGTGCCGCAGGCGGTTTTGGCTTTGAAGCAGGGATTTGGGCGGCTGATTCGGACGAAGACCGATCGCGGGGTTTTAGCGCTGCTCGATAGCCGCATCACGCGCATGGCGTATGGTAAGATTTTTTTGGAGTCTTTGCCGAAGTATAGGATGACGAATAGTTTGGCGGAGGTTTCCAGATTCCTGGGGAAAAAGAATTAGAAAGAACATTTCGAGAGTTCCCTAGGGAGCACCGAGGACCGAGAGAAAACAGGGGAATATGTTTCAGGTCAGCGTGGAAGAGACATTTTCGGCGGGGCATGCGCTTCGCGGATACAAGGGGAAGTGCGAGAACGTGCATGGGCATAATTACCGCGTGCGCGTTACGCTGGAAGGGCCGCAGCTTGATGCCATTGGGTTGTTGGTGGATTTTACGCGGTTAAAACAGATGATTCGGGAGATTATGGGGCGGTTGGATCACCAGTTTGTGAATGACCTGGAGCCGTTTAAGACGGTGAACCCTTCGGCGGAAAATATGGCGAAGTATTTTTATGATGAGGTGGCGCGGGGGTTGACTGATTTGCCGCCCGGAGCGCGCATTACGGATGTAGTTTTGTGGGAGACGGATTCCAGCCGGGCGCAGTATCGGCCGGGCAACTGACGAGTTCTCTAGCTGAGTGAAGCTATGAATAGTGGTTTCTATATCATTCTGGTTCCGGCAGCGCTGGTGGCGATCGGATACGTTGTGGTGTTCCGCTACATCGGAATTTCACCGGCCTATTGGAGGCTGATCCTGCCCGTGGTGCTCTTTGCGGGAGCCATGTGGTGGTTAGCGCGCAGGACGGCGCGCAAGACAGGCTCTAGCGCGCCGTAGTCTTAGGAAAACAGCGGGACAACGGGAACCAGGCGGCAAGTCCGAGCCCAACAAAAACATGTTCGTCACTGAAATATTCAAATCGATTCAGGGAGAAGGCACGCGCGCGGGGTTGCCCTGCATTTTTGTGCGCTTGACGGGGTGCAATTTGCGTTGCACGTGGTGCGACACGGCTTACGCGTTTCACGGCGGGACGAAAATGGGTGCGGAGGATGTGCTGGCGCGAGTGGATGAGCTTGCGGGCCGCGGTGACGGATGGTCTGGTGCGCGGGCTAGCGTGCCTTTGGTGGAATTGACCGGCGGAGAGCCGCTTTTGCAGGAAGAGGTTTATCCGCTGGCGGAGAAACTGATTGGTGCGGGTTATACGGTGATGATTGAAACTAGCGGCGAGCGTTTTGCCGGGCGGCTGCCGGGGGAGGTGATCAAGATTGTGGATGTGAAGTGTCCGGACTCGGGCGAGGCGAATACGTTTGAGATGCGGAATCTTGAGGTGCTGGACGCCAAAGACGAAGTGAAGTTTGTGCTTATGACCCGGCGCGACTATGAATTTGCCCGGGAGTTCACCGAGCGGCATCGGCTGGCGGAACGCGTGAAGCAGGTTTTGTTTTCGCCGGTGTTTCGTGATCCGGGGGGGAAGTGGCAGGGGCTCGAGCCGCGCACCCTGGTGGAGTGGATCCTTGCGGATGGTCTGCCGGTGCGGTTGGGATTGCAGTTGCACAAGTTCGTTTGGGACCCGGCGACCAAGGGAGTCTAGAGTTCCTCGCGTTCCCTCGCAAAAGATCCGAGCTTCTATGGCTTCTCCTTCGTCCCCAGCGGATCTATTTATGAGTCGGGCTATAATGAGTTGAGATGACTCGGAATTCCGAAACTTCCCTAGCGGTGGTGCTTCTAAGCGGAGGGATGGACTCGTGTGTCTCGGCGGCGATTGCGCGCGAGCGGCATGGCGCGGGAAACATTGCGTTGCTGCATGCCGGTTATGGGCAGCGGACCGAGGAACGGGAACGGCGGGCGTTTGAGGGGATTGCGGATTTCTATGCTGTGAGCCAGGCCCAGCGGCTGGTTGTGCAGCTCGATCATTTTCGGGCGATTGGCGGGTCGGCGCTTACGGATGCGAAAATCGCGGTGCCCGAAAACAAATTGGGCGCGGCGGGGCCGCAGGGGAGTTCGATTCCCGTGACCTATGTGCCGTTTCGCAATGCGCATTTTCTTTCGGTGGCGGTGAGCTGGGCGGAAGCGATTGGCGCGGAGGCGGTTTACATCGGGGCGGTGGCGGAGGATAGTTCCGGGTATCCCGATTGCCGCGTGGAGTATTATCAGGTTTTTCAGGAGTTGGTGCGCGTGGGGACGCGGCCGGAGACGCAGATCGAAATCCGGACGCCAGTGATTGCGCTGAAGAAAAGCGAGATTATCCGGCGCGGAATCGAGCTTGCCGCGCCGTTGCATTTGACGTGGTCCTGTTATCAGAACGAAGACAGGGCCTGCGGAGTGTGCGACAGTTGTTTGCTGCGGCTCGCGGCGTTTCTTGAGGCCGGAGTGACCGATCCCATACCTTACCGGGTGGCGGTCAGCGCGCACTCGTAGGACTTGGAATTGAGCTAGGATTGAGGATAATAGGGCCATCCCGCCAGCCAGGCCGGGCAGGGTACGCCTCGGCAAAAGGAGAAAGAGCATGAAGAGACTTGGGAAGTCCATGTGGCTTGCTGTACTGCTTGCTGGCGCGTTGGTGACTGTACTCTCGCCGCGCGCGGCCGCACAGAACGGATCCATCGCCGGCACGGTTTTGGATGTAAATGGAAAACCGTGGTTTGGCCTCAACGTCCAGGCCGTTAGCGACCAAGGCGCGAAGCAGGATGCGAAGACGGACGCGGAAGGAAAATTTTCCATCCGTAATCTTCGTCCAGGCGTTTACACGTTGACCATTACGGCGTTTCCGCCGCCAAACGATAAGCAACCTCCTGTCCCGATGGGCCAGCTGAAAGTTAACAGCGGGGAAGAAACCAAAGCGCCGGACATGAACTTTAAGGACATTATGGCGAAGGCGGGCACCGAAGCGCAGGAGAAAGTCAAAAAGCAGGATGAGGAGAAGCAAAAATTCGAGGGCATGAAGGCGCACTATAGCGCGGGGGCCGCACTACTCGACCAAGAGCGCAAGGCAAAAGACGATTTGACGAAGGCTACTCCCGATCAGCGGGATGCGTTGAAACAAAACCTCAAGGATCTGTCCGACAAGGCGGCTGCCGAATTCCAGGCCGCGCAAAAGGCGGCTTCGGAAAAAGACCCGAACCAGCATTTACTGTGGGCCAAGCTGGGGGAATCCTATGACCTCGCGGGCCGTAACGAAGAAGCGGCGCAAGCGTACCAGCAGGCCGTGGCGGCCAAGCCCGACGATCCCGGCTACTACAATAATCTCGGCAACGTGCTGGCGCGCGCGGGAAAGATTGACGATGCCCGCGCGGCGTACACCAAGAGCGCAGAGCTGGACCCGACCAAGGCGGCAACGGCATGGCGGAACTTCGGAATCAGTTTGTATAACGCGAACCGCGGGGGCGATGCCATAGAGCCCCTGCAGAAATCTGCGGCGCTGGATCCGAACAGCGCACAGACCTGGTATCTGCTGGGGGCCTGCCTGATTTACAAGATGACGGTGAAAAAAGTCGGGGACAAAGATGTACCGGAGTTCGCGCCGGGGACGATCGAGGCTTATCAGAAAGCGGTTGAGCTTGACCCCAACGGGCCCTTCGGGCAGCAGGCCAAGGAGGGGCTGGCCCAATTGCAACAAATGGCTCCGGGCATCGACATCCGAGTGACAAAGAAAAAGAAGTCCTGAGCGTTTCCGCGGGTGCGATTTTATCGTGCCGGTTCCGCTTTGCGGGACCGGCCTTTTCTTGAGTTGCGTGCGCGGGACACGCCGCATGCCGCGCATGGAAAGCCAAAAACCAGGACTGAAGAAGCAAAACGCTAAAGGCAGATGAGCCGTTAGCGGTGCATCCAAATCAGCTTAGCTCATCTCTTGCTCCCCACAAGCGAAAACGCAGTCAGCGGGCCAAAGAACAAGTCATTTCCGGCGGAGTTTCAGGCCCAGAATCTCAAGCGCTTTTTGAAGAGACTCATCACTCTCGTGGATTTCTTTGGAGCCTCTTGGAAGTGCATTCAAAGCAGGCTTCGGCTACATCGTCGGCATGCCCGTCGCCGCATACCTAACTTGGGAAGAGAAGCTGATCGAGGGCAAAGGAGTTTCGCCTAGTCTTATTAAAGAGGGCCGAGCGTCATCGAACCAAAGTAGGTCTTGCTCCCCTAACGTCGCCTTCAGAAACACTTCGAATGCGGAAGGTCTTCTTTTCCAGCTAGACACCGCGGAGTATTTCGGGGTAGACCGGGGTAGGAATCCGAATATGGTTATTACTGGAACAGGCGAGCAACAATGGGAAGATATGCTAGGGATCGTCAACAGATGGGAAGAAAATGGTCTGGTTTCCTTGGACGAAAAACCCTAGATTCGCTGACGATTAGCGCCAGCGAATCGGAGGTTCGAAGGCGGCGTGGAAAAATCGCCGAGGCCGTTGGAATATCCACCAGGCGACTATGAACGAAAGCACGACTGTCGGCGCGCCATGGGCATTGCTTGTCGAATGCGCGCGCTCGAATCCAGGTATAGACCGTCTGAACGAGATGCTCCGGGGGCTTGTGGACTGGCCCGTTTTGTTAGAGCTCGCTGAAAAGCACAGCGTCTTCGGACTCGCCACCAGCCGGTTTCGGGACTGTGGTGAAGGAGCCGTGCCGGCGGAGATTTTCGAGAAACTGAGGGACAGGTATCGCGCGCAGACGCTTTTCACCCTGCGCTTGACCGCGGAAATGCTCCGGCTGTTTGATCGTTTCACCGCGTCCGGTGTCGAGGCGTTGGTGACCAAAGGGCCAGCCCTTTCGGCTCGTTGTTATGGCGATCCGGGGTTGCGCCAGTACGGCGATCTCGATTTGCTTGTGCGCGATAAGGACATTTTGCGTTCGACGGAATTGATGATGAGCCTCGGATATGAACCGAGAGTTCCGTTGACAGCGATCCAGGCGAGAAAAATTCCCGGTGAGTATGTTTTCCGGCAGTTGAGCACGAAGCTGCTGGTTGAGTTTCACACGGAGTTGACCTTTCGTTACCATCCCCGGCCGCTTCCAGTGGAAAAGCTCTTCGAGCGGCAAGTCCGCGTAAAAATCGACGCGCACGATGTTCCTGCGCTGTCCCTCGAAGATGAACTCATCCTGATTTCGATTCATGGGGCAAAGCATTTCTGGGAACAGCTGAGCTACATCGCCGATGTGGCGGCTTTTGTGTCCAGACAGGATCTCGATTGGGCGCGCGTAAGATCGTCCGCGGAAGAAGTTGGCGGAGAACGCATGCTGAATGTTGGACTGCGCTTGGCGGCGGATGTACTCGGCGCCCCTCTGCCGGAAAATGTCGCCGCGCTTGTGCGATCAGACCGATCGGCTGGCTTCCTCGTCGGCCAGATTTTGCGGTGGCTCCCCGCGGCAGGTCCGGTGCCGCCAGGAATCTTCGCGCGTGCCATGTTTCGAATGCGCATGCGCGGCGGGGTTTTTTCTGGCCCGGCGTATCTGTTTCGACTATCGTTTTCACCTACCGAGGAAGATTGGATCGAAGGCCCTCGAAACAAACGCCATTGGTTTTTGGATGCTTTGGGGCGGCCATTCCGGCTCGCGCGCAAGTATGGGAAGGACGGCAAGTCCTAGGTTCGATTTGCGCTGGTCGAAATATCCATTATGGAGTCCCGCGTAATATCGCGACACTCCTCGAGCGGGCTTCTGTTCGACCACGAACCGTTCGGACGCGCTTTCAGCCAAGAAATGGACAGAAATCTAGAGTGCTGCGGGAAGCGAATGAAGAAGCCAAATAAGGTTATCGAAATGGTCCACGTTGCCCAAATGGAGATGGAGCGTTAGATTGGTCTCGCCAACGCGGACGTTCGGCGGAAGGCCATCATCCCGAGGCCCAGGACTCCAGTGCCGAACAGGAGCAGCGAGGATGGTTCCGGGACGCTTGTCGCGACCGTGGTGTTGCCGAAGGTGCCTGCATCGAATTGCGCGTTTTGTGCGGGAAAGAGGGCGCAGCCGGGACACGACAATGGATCGTCCAGGGTAGGAGAACCATCGTAACTTGCCCCGGTGAACGCCACTGAACCGGCGAAGTCGTTCAATTTCGGCCCGCTGCTACCAATACTCATGTTCCCATTGGGATCGCTAGCGCTGAACCCGACCGCATCGACCTCGTACGAGCCAACTCCTAGGACGACCGGAGTAATCGCCTGGAAAACATCGTAACCCAGCCCAGCCGGTGTGTAATTTCCACTGAAGGCCACTACCGGCGTGACTGCGGTGTTGGTGGCGGTGTTGTAGATCACCACCTGGATCGTGCCAGTGATCGTGCCGCTTCCGGAAGCGTTGAACACACCCAGTTCCGTCACCGTGGTCGGAGAAAGCACGTTGAAGTTCAATGCGAGATTGTCTCCATACCCTTGCGCGCCTTGGCTGGCCGGGTCGGTGTAGGCTATGTTGTCTGCGCGAGCGGGGACTGTTCCCGCGAGCGCCAGGAGGCCGAAGAATACCGAAAGCCGTTTCATTTTCATTTCAATCTCCTATCCTGATCGATTTGGACTCAGCAGCTCTCACTGCCACGGCGGGTACGACGCGCTCGGAAAACCAGAGTAAGAGAGAGGAAGCTACCGTGAATACGGCAATCTGATGGCCATAGGAGAGCTAAAGCGTGGGATCTCTATCTGCTAGTGCCTAATCATTTTGGGACAGTCCAGGTCAACCGCAACCCAAGCCACAAGCGCAAAACGACCTATTCTGGAGAATGTTTGCCATATTCAAGCCCACCATTCTCATCAGCAACGCACCCCTGCCCTGGGCGCGATACGGCTGTACCCAGCGGGCCATGGTTTGACGGACCGCGTTCCTCTGGGGGGCAATCTCGGATTGATTCTGCGCTGCTCGAACAGGCGGATGGCTCGGAAACGGCGTTTCTTTTACGGCATCGAAATCGCGTGGTAACTCCGGCAGGGTTTCCCGTTAAACGCCACCAACTCGAAAAAGTATCGCTATATTATCCGGGATTTAATAAGAATGCTGGACGCCAAAAAAAGAAAAAGGCCCGGACCGGCTGTCCGGACCTTTTCTCTCTAGTCTCTTCAGATATTGGTGCGGCGCGAAACCGCGCGCGGAGTTTTTGGCGGTGGCGCAGGCAATTCAACGGTAATCGAAACCTCGCTCTTGTTGCGCAGAACGCCGAGTTTCACCGTCTTTTCTTCCCGCTTGCCGGCCAGTTTTTCGCGGAGGTCTCCAAGCGAGCGGATGCGTTCGCCGCCGAGCGAAGTGATCACGTCACCGCTCTTCACCCCCGCTTTTTCTGCAGGCGAACCGGCATTCACTGCGCGAACGAGAACGCCTTCGCCATCAGGTGCGCCAAAATACGCGCCGAACTGCCCGCTCAAATCCTCGGCATCGATTCCCAGACGGGGCCGCGCGCCAGCCAGCATGCCGCCGTGGCTCCAGTCCATGTCTGGCATGTCTGGCATATCCGGCACTTCCGGGATTTCCACTCTCGGAAGCTGGAAAGAAAAAGCGCGCGGAGCGGTCTTGAACCAGGTATTGCCGCGATCTTCCGACTTGCCGAGCGCCACGCTCATGGTCTGCGCCCGGCCGTCGCGCCAGACCGTGAATTGCGCGGAACGCCCGGCAGGAATTTCGTGAATCATGCGGCGAAACTGCGCCGCGCCTTCCACGCGCTGCCCATTGATCTCCGTGATGACATCGTTGTCTTTCAGGCCGGCTTTAGCGGCAGGGCTGTCCGGCACGATGCGTTCCAGCAAGACGCCGCGTTCGGCAGGGAGCTTCAGCTCCTTGGCCTTCTCCGAGGATATTTCCTGCGATTCAACGCCCAGCCAGCTTGCGCCCTCATCGCCTAGCACCATCATGGTGTCTTCGTCGCCCGGTTCTGGCCTCACTTCGATCCGTCGCTGCTGGTCCTGCGCTTCCTGGACCGCGGCCCTGACCGATGCTTGCAACACGTGTTGTTGAATTCGCTCGGCCAGTCTTTCCTGTTCACTCGCGAGCCTCTCCGCGAAACGCGCCTGAACTTCCGTCAATCTTTCTTCCATCCGCGCCATTTTTGCGTCCAGCGGCTCCTGCGATTTTAGAGAAGGGCTGGGCAGGGCAATCAGGGCGAGCCCGAGCGCCGCGGCTCCGCCAGCCATGAACAAATCTCGTTTCGTCATGATGATTTTGGCCTCCTGTTTCACTTAGACGCGGCTCACGCTAAACTGTCGACCGCAAAATTACGATTCGAATTCCGCCATTGACAGTATTCAGACGGATCGGCGCGCCGCCCTTGCCAAACTTCCCGCGCATTTCTCGGGGCCGCGACGCGGTTTCCTGCAAAAACGGCAGCTCGGAGTAAAAGTTGCCGTTCAACGAGCGCGCTTCCAGATCCGCTTGAGTATCCTGCGGCACGGCTAGCAGCACGGAGCCATTGGTCGTCTCCGCGGCCATGCCCTTTTCCTCCGGAAAACGCGAAAGCTCGACGTGCACGTTGCCGTTCGTGGTGTGCGCGTGAACGCTGCCTCCGCCCTCGTAGACCTCGATGTTCCCGTTCACCGTGCGCAACTCTTCCACCGATTCCACACCGGCAATCTTCACCGTGCCGTTCACCGTACCGATATGTTCGACCCTTGCGCCGTGGGGAACGCGGATGGTGTACTCGACCGCGACTTCCACGCCTTCATTTTGCGGATAGCGCGTTACCACGGACACATCATTGGGTTTGGCGTCGACTTCAATCGATACGCGATCGAGGTCCGACTCGTTTTCTTTCGCGATTTTCACCGCATGGATTTCGATGACGTTGCGGTCCCATCCTTCCACCTCGACGGGGCCGTTGACGTTCTGCAGCTCAAAAGTGCCGCCCGGCTGCAGCGGATAGGACTGATTGAAGTCTTTGCTTTTCGCAAAGCCCGGCGCCGCGGAAACCAACGCCAGTACAAGGATGGACAACACCGCCGAGCGCAAACCAGGACGTAGCATCGCGTTCTACCCCCTCGAGTACACCTCACGAGCAAATGCTCGTTGCTGCGAAACGACCGAGAACCCCCGAGACCCGAACGAAACTCGCGCACCCATGCCGCGCCCGCCGCACTGGCCGTCAGTGCAGCTCAAAATCAAACGTAACCGTAGAAATAGTCTCCACGCGCGTGCCATTGATCGAGGCCGGATTTGCGCGCCATCTTTTCACCGCTTCTACGGCTGCCTCGGCCAGCACCGGCTCGCCCTGCAAAATTTTTTGTACTTCGACGCTCCCGTCCGGTTTCACCTTCACTTGCAACTTCACGACTCCCTGGATGCGTGCGCGCCGCGCGAGTTCGGGATAGGTCGGGTCCGGCCTGGCGATGAGCCGCTTGAAAAAATCGCCAGAGTCCTCTCGCAATCCTCCCAGAAGGGCAATCTCGAGCTTGTCCATCCAGCTTTCGAGCCAGTCGCTGGTTTCTCCGGGTGCGGGAATTTCACTGGCGCGCGGCGCCGTCCCCGACGACTTGACGGGGAGAATGTCCGAGTCGTGCTTGCGGTCGATGCGCTCGCGCTGCTCGCGAATCAGGGAATCGCGCAGCCCGGTGTCCGCATCGAGGAACTGCAGCCGAATCTTGCCGACGGTGGTGCGCAGTTTCAGGACCTCGCCTCCGCCGTTCAGCGCCCCGGTGGCACGCACAGGGCCGGTGCCGCGATTTCCCATCGGCTGGATGTTCAAGAAAAGCGCGGGATCGGCATCAATCCGGCTCAAGCCGCCATTCTCAACCACGGCGTCGATGTTGGCGGCGAGGTTCCTCGGCAAGAAAACAATGATGTCGCCGGCACCGGAGGAAAGTTGCGAGGCCCCCGCAAGGCTCACCTTGCCCCCCGAAGAGGTCGCATCCGGATTTATCCAAGCCTGAATGGTGCCACCCGCGGTGGCTGCCTGCACTGCGCCTGCCACGCGCGTCAGGCAAATGCTTCCGCCGTTGGATTCAACCTCCATCGGCCCGGAAACGGTAATGATGCGGATGCCGCCACCGCCGGTCTGCGCGCGAACCGATCCGCGCACTTCGCCGAAGTCGATCTGGCCGCCTCCGGTGCGCACGCTTACGAAGCTTCCCGCTTGCTTCAGCGTGATGTTGCCGCCGTCGGTTTCCAGGTGCGCTCGTCCGCTGATCTGTCCCGCACGAATGTGGCCGCCGCCGCTGCGCAGCACGGCGTCTCCAGAAATGTTTCCGGCGACAATGTGCCCGCCGGCGGTGAATGCATCCAGGTTGCCGGCAACCTCTTGCACCTGAATGTGCCCGCCTTGTGTCGATAGTTTGGCGATCGGATGGACCTGCGCCGCATTGCGAAACCCGATGAAACCGATGCGCCCCGTCCGGATGTTGCCGCCCTCGGTGACCAGGCTCGCGGTCCCG
>Ga0207132_1043_pt1 | contig 28721 bp, 23 predicted proteins | sample Alteio_BWMinHeat_14_FD_153554 | JGI IMG/M metagenome (GOLD analysis project Ga0207132, IMG submission 153554) | Enriched cells from forest soil in Barre Woods Harvard Forest LTER site, Petersham, Massachusetts, United States -... | ecosystem: Environmental > Terrestrial > Soil > Temperate forest >...
CATATGAGCTACCCATATAAGTTTGAAGGGCCGCGTTCACATCGCTTATGGCAACGCCAAGTTTTTTGATTATCAGTGGGTAGATTTAATTAACAATTGTTAATTGATGTTAAATAAAATCAACACCCTCTTAAACAGGATATCAATGGCAGCGTAATTGTTAAACCGATGTGTACAATTCAATTTATTACTCACTAATTGAAAAACACAACGATGAAAAACACAACAAGATGGATAGCTTCAGTAGCAACTGCTGCAGCTATATTTTTTGCAGTAAATGTAAAAGCTCAAACAACAACAAACACAAAAACTTCAGATCAATGGCGCCTCGGTATAGGCATTGAGGGTGGTATTCCCACTGGTAATGCCAGTAACATTTCAAATTTCGAATTAGGCGGTACCCTTCGTTTGCAATATGATGCCAGCGACCATTTTGCCTGGACATTAACTTCGGGTTATTATAACATGTTCGGCAAAGACATCCCGGGAACAACAGCGAAATATGCCGACTTAGGAATAGTACCTGTAAAATTGGGTATTAAAGCATTTTTTTCACCCAACGTATATTTCGGTGCAGAAGCTGGTGCAGGCTTTGAAACCATCAGCGAGGGTAACACCAAACTGATCTTATCGCCAACATTGGGTTATGCCACTAAATCATTGGACATAGGGTTGCGTTACGAAAACTTTTCGGGCCAGGATAACAGCTATGGCCTGGCTGGTCTGCGTATAGCATACGCATTCCCGCTGTAATATTAGATATGAGATTTGAGACGTGAGATATGAGACAAACTGGCAATATCTCACGTCTCATATCTCACGTCTCAAATCTAATCCTACACCAGTTTGCCGAGCGCTTCTTTTATCCTGCTCATGGCTTCAATTAACTTATCTTCGGCCGCAGCATAAGAAATACGGATCGATTTTTTGTCGCCGAATGAATCCCCGCCGACAGTTGCCACGTGCCCCTCTTCTAAAATGTAAATGCTCAGTTCATCTGCATCCTTAATAGTTTGGCCATTATAGCTCTTACCGAAGAACGAGGTAACATCAGGGAAAAAGTAAAAAGCACCTTCAGGCAGGTTCACCTTTACGCCGTCTATATTTTTTAATAGGCCATAAACCAGGTCACGGCGTTTTTTAAATTGCTCACGCATTTGCAAAACGGTCTCTAAGCCACCGTCCAGGGCGGCAACGCCGGCCTTTTGAGTGATCGAGCAGGTGCCCGAGGTGATCTGCCCCTGCATTTTGTCGCAGGCGTTCGCAATTTCTTTATTCGATGCGGTATAACCGATACGCCAGCCGGTCATGGCAAATGCTTTTGAGAAACCATTGATGATGATAACCCGGTCTTTTATGGAGTCGAACTGGGCGATCGATTCATGTTTATCTACGAAATTAATATGCTCGTATATCTCATCCGAAAGAATATAAATCTCGGGGTGTTTTTCAAATACTTTAGCCAGTCCTTCCAACTCATCTTTGCTGTATACGCTACCTGTAGGATTGCATGGCGACGAAAACATAAACAATTTTGTTTTTGGTGTAATAGCCGCTTCCAGTTGTGCAGGAGTAATTTTAAAGTCCTGTTCCACGGGTGCGTCAACAAAAACGCTTATACCTTCGGCAAGTTTAACAACCTCGCTGTATGAAACCCAATAAGGTGTCGGGATAATTACCTCTTCGCCGGGGTTTACCAAACACAACACCGCATTGGCAATCGCTTGTTTAGCGCCTGTTGAAACCACGATCTGGCTGAAATCATAATCCAGGCCATTTTCATTTTTCAACTTGGCCGAAATCGCTTTTCTCAGGTCAGGATAACCGGATACCGGGGTGTAATAAGTGAAATTTTTATCCATTGCCTGTTTGGCGGCTTCCTTAATATGCTCAGGTGTGTGAAAATCAGGTTCGCCAAAGCTAAGGCTTATTACATCTACGCCTTTTGCGGCAAGCTCGCGGCCCAATTTCGCCATTTTGATGGTCGCCGACTCCGAAAGGTTGTTTATCCGGTTACTTAATGCAGTCATTTTTGTTCGTTTATTATTTGCGGGTGCAAAGATAGGAAATAAGCTGAAAGCTAAAAGGAGAAAGGTAAAAGGAGAAGGGTGAAAGCCGAAAGCTGCAAACGTCTTTTGGCTTAGGACTTTCGGCTTTCAGAACCACTGACTTATAGAGTTCAGATAAGCGGTGTGGTTGGATCGCTTGAAAACAATATCCCTGCACTGGTTGAACTTGACAAAAGACTTCAGCGCTTCGACAATTTTTACAAGCATGTCTTCGTTCAGTTCCACAGCTTCAAAATGCAGGTTATGGACGATCAATACTTTTTGTTTCCGGTCCGCCTTAGCATCCATCCGGGCCACAAAGGTGTCACCCACCAATATTGGCAGGGAAAAATAACCGTACTTGCGTTTAGGGGCAGGCACAAAACATTCAATTTGGTAGTCGAAGTTGAAGAAATCCCTTAACCTGTGCCGGAAAACATTCAGAATATCAAAGGGCGAAAGGATAAAAGCCTCTCCCGACAAATCGATCTCCATTTCCTGATCAGCTAACATATAAAGCGGGGCGCTTTTCAACCCTTCGATCGCTACTGTTCGCACCTCGCCAGCGGATACCATTTTCTCCATCTCTTTTTTGATCAGGTTCCACTTAACGTAACGAGCGCGCCAGGCAACTTCTTTGAGGTAAGCGATACCCAATGCACCCAGCGTGCGCCGAATCACATAACGGGCGAATTCCTCTGCAGTAGGCACAGTCAGATCAGTGTCATGAGGAACTAAGTTCAGTGGCAAATCGTAGACTTTATGAAAACCTTTGGTACGGTTGATCATCAGTTTCCCCTCCAGGTACAGCTGTTCGAGTGCCACCTTAGCCGGCCGCCAATCCCACCAGCCCGAACTGGCTTCCAGTCGGTCGTTCTCAAAATCCCCAACCATCAGCGGCCCTTCCCGTTCCACCCGGTCCAGCACCTGTTTCATCAGCCTGGTCTCGGCATGCGTCACAGGCTTCCTGTTCACTGCAAAACTCTCCTTGACGGGCAGCGAAAAGCGGAAATCGTGCATGGGAAGATAACCAGCATCAGACGTAAAGAATTCGAAGATTCGGCCTTCTTCCGTTAGCTCAGCCAGCCATTCCGCCTGATAATCCGGCACCCGGGCGGCCATGACGTGGTGATGCGCACGCTCGACCACATAGTTCGTATCCAACTGCACAAACCCCAGGTGATCTATCAGTCGGTACACCGCCTCCCGGCCTGTTCCGAACTGCCCGCAGCGGGCCAGTCCGGCCGCCTGCAGGACGATTTCCCGCGCTTGCGACCTGGAAAGCGTAAGAGACTCCATAAGGCCAAAATAATAAATATTTTCAGCAAGCTTTAATCAAACACATTTCTGTTTTAACCTTTGGCTTTCCGCTAAAAAGTCTAAATTTGGCCGAAATCCGATCGTTTTGAAAAAGCAAAAAAGGATCATACTAGTCGCGCTGATCATAGGTATAATCCTGATGCTGGCAAAATTCGGGGCATATTTCCTAACTGCCTCAAACTTTGTGCTCACGGATGCTGCGGAAAGTATTGTCAACGTCCTCGCTAGCTCGTTCGCTTTTTTTAGTATTTACCTTGCAGCACAGCCGCGGGACGAGAATCATCCGTATGGGCATGGAAAAGTCGAATACTTTTCTGTCTTTATCGAAGGATCTCTTATCGGCATAGCCGCCATCGTTATCATTATAAAATCGGTTTATGGCTTATTTTATCCAAATCAGATCCACGACCTGGTTACAGGTGCAATAATAATAGGCGCTACAGGCGTCATTAACGGCGCATTGGGTTATTATATGATCGGGAAAGGAAAGTCTTTACCGTCCGTTACCCTTGAAGCCGATGGCCGGCATTTGCTGACCGACATGGTGACAAGCATTGGTTTGGTGGCCGGCTTATTACTGATCCATTTTACAAAAATTTTGTGGCTCGATAGTGCTCTGTCAATAGCCGTAGGTTTATACATTCTGACCAGCGGCTATAAGTTGGTCCGTAAATCTGTTGCGGTTTTAATGGACGAAGCTGATTTTAGTGTAGTTACCGAAGTAATTAAAGCGCTTAATGAAAAGAAAAGAGATTCATGGATAGACATCCATAACTTCAGGGCGCAGAAATATGGTAACGACCTGCACATCGACTGCCACTTAACACTGCCAAATTATTTTGATCTGACACAAGTTCATGAAGAGGTAAAGAAGGTCGATAAATTAATTAATGACGAGGTTACCAAAACGGAATTGTTTATCCATACCGACCCATGCATACCGCAATGCTGTTATTATTGCAGGATGCCAAATTGCCCCATACGGTCTGAACCCCAAACCGAAGAAATTGCGTGGACGCTTGAGCGGATCATCCGAAATAAAAAATATTTTGAATAATGTATCCCTTTAATGTACGTGTTTATGGCTTACTGATCAATGAAAACAACGAGGTATTGATCAGCGATGAACAGGAATATGGTATACGCTTTACCAAATTTCCCGGCGGTGGGCTTGAGGCAGGAGAGGGCCTTGCCGATGGCCTGAAGCGTGAATTTATGGAGGAATGCAATGTAGAAATCGAAATTATCGACCATTTTTATACCACGGATTTTTACGTAAAGTCGGCCTTTAACGATTCGCAGGTAATCAGTGTGTATTATCGCGTCAAAAACCTTAGCCCATTGAACTTGATCTTTAAAACCGCAGTTTTTGATTTTGACGGCGAAGGAGACGTTTTACAATCCTTCAGATGGGTAAAATTATCCGCTCTTACGGCTGAAGTGTTTCTTTTTCCGACAGATAATCATGTCGCAAAGCTTTTAACGGAAAATATATGAGTTTGACCGACAGGGATTTAAAAGTAATATGGCACCCCTATACCCAAATGAAAACAGCCTTACCTTCAATTCCCATAGTAAGAGGCGAAGGGGCTCTGCTTTTTGATGAGGACGGAAAAAAATATATCGACGCGGTTTCGTCCTGGTGGGTAAATATACACGGGCACTCGCACCCCTACATCGCCCAAAAAGTCTCGGAACAACTGAAAAAGCTGGAACACGTGATATTTGCCGGCTTTACCCACGAAGGCGCTATAGAGTTGGCGGAACGGCTGCTTAAAATATTGCCCTCCAATCAAAAAAAAGCCTTTTATTCCGACAACGGCTCAACCGCCGTTGAAGTGGCTTTAAAAATGTGCCTGCAGTACTGGCATAATTTCGGCGAAAGCCGTACAAAAATTATAGCCTTTCAAAATGCTTATCACGGCGATACTTTTGGCGCGATGGCCGTTAGCGGCCGCAGCGCTTTTACTGCAGCGTTTGACACTTTGCTTTTTGAAGTAGAGTTTATTGATCTGCCCGATTCCTCAAATATTTCCAGTCTCAAATCTCAAATCTCAAATCTCAAATCTCAAACGGCATGTTTCATTTTCGAGCCCCTGGTGCAGGGTGCAGGCGGGATGCTGATGTATGAGGCTAAATATCTTGACGAATTAATGTCACATTGCCATGATGAAGGCGTATTGATGGTCGCAGACGAAGTTTTTACAGGCTTTGGCCGCACCGGGAAAGGCTTTGCGTGTGACCATGTTAGCACACAGCCCGATATTATGTGCTTTTCGAAAGGTTTAACTGGGGGCACGATGGCCCTCGGACTCACTACGTGTTCGCAGCAAGTATATGATGCATTTTTATCCGACGATCGCTTAAAAACCTTATTCCACGGGCATTCATTCACTGCAAACCCGGTAGCTTGTTCGGCGGCCCTGGCAAGTCTCGACCTTTTTTTAGAACCTTCAACAGCCGAAAATATAAAAAGGATAACAGAAATGCACAGGCAGTTCGGTGAGAGAATAAGGGGACATCAAAAAGTTAAAACCATGAGACAAACCGGTACCATTTTCGCAATGGAATGGGAAACAGGTACCGATACATCCTACTTTAACTCGCTTCGGGACACTTTGTACCTATTCTTTTTGAACGCCGGTATTATTCTGCGTCCCCTCGGAAACATCATTTACATTTTACCTCCCTATTGCATTACCAACGACGATCTCGCTTACATTTACGCCAAAATTGAACAAGCGCTGGAAGAAATTTGATTTTTTTATTTTTGGGGATTTCACCGATTTGGAAATGATTTCACCGATTTTTTCAAAATAATCGGTGAAATCCCCCCAAAAAAATAATCGGTGAAATCACAAAACAATCGGTGAAATCCAAAAGAAATGAATTTATCCCAACTACTGCCTCTGATAATAGCCGACAATAAACTGCATGCCAAGTGGTTGAACACTTTATCCCTAATGGAAAACACAGGTGCACGGAAAATTTCGGCGAGTGAAGACCCGCAAACAGTTACCTATATTATCCTGAAACACGCCGCTGAAGAACATCGTCATGCTTTTTACCTCAAAAAACAGATAGAGAAGGCCGGCAAGGAATATTGCCCCACCTACGCGTCTGAATATTTGGTTGCCCCCGAATTCAGCCGCTACTATTTAAACCGGCTTGATATTGATGTTTGCCGTTATCTCAAAAAGGAACTGGCGCTTAGAGGTAAAGACTTGCGTTTTGGGGCATACCTGCTGGTGACGTATGCCATTGAGGTGAGAGCTGACGAAATCTACCCGGTTTATCAGCAGGCGCTCGAGGACGCGGGTAGTAAAGTAAACGTGAAATCAATTATTTTGGAAGAAGAAGGCCACCTTGAAGAAATGATCAACCAGCTTAAAGGCTTTTCGGCAGATTGGCAATTACACGCAAAGAGAGCCGTGGAATTTGAAAGCAATTTATATAGCGATTGGTTGGAAGCGTTGGGCTCGGTGGTGAGCAGTGAGTAGCTACTTTTACTACTCACCGCTCACTATTCACCACTCACCAACTTAATTACCCCCGCTCATGGCCTTAAGGTCATCGAGGGATATTTTATCAAAATCAGCGGCGATCGCAAATGCTCCTGCCGGGGCTTTTTCATCTGTGATTCCGGTAACAGTTACACTGGCCTCCTGGCCCTGGTTAAATGAAGTGTACTGAATTGGTATTCCGCCAATGCCGGCATAATATTTTGCAAAGCCGTTTTCGGGCAGCGTGATATCATTGGTTATCCAAACATCATATGTTTTACTGGTTTTAGTGTCGGTGGCTACAACCTTTTTGCAATTGAAGCCTGATATCTGCTTGGTTTCGGTAGACGGTGCATAGGTGAACTTAGGGAATGCGGCTGTCATTTGGTCAATTTCGTCGGGGGTGTAAACGGCTGCTTTTTTTATGGATGCAACAGGTACATCAACTAAAACGGCAAAAAACTTTCCCTTCGAATCGGCCAGGATCTTTATGGTCGCTGGCCCTGTTGTGAATGACATCGATGTCGAATCGGTTGTAAAGTAATCCTTAATGGTCACAGCGTTGCCACGCATGTCCGTAGTTAGGGTAATTGCCCCCTGGGTATAAGATTTTTGAGCGCTGGCGCTGATGGTAGTTGCTGTAAGCACTATGCCCAGTGCAACGTTAAAAAGTTTAATGTTCATAAATTCAGATTTTGATTAATACAAGTTAGATTTTTTTGAGTTGAGACACAAATTTTGGAAATATTATTTTGCTTTTTAGTTAGATATTGAAATAAATGAATTGTTACGTTTCAATATTTTATAGTCGATGTTTTCAGCGCGGATTTGTTTTTCCAGGTCGTCAATAGTTTGGTCTGAATTGCTTCCGTCTAAAACCAGCGTCCTATAATCAAAATTACTGTTTATTTTATTTAATTCCTTGCATCGGTTCCCGGTAATATAAATATAATCTGCGGCTAACCGAGGCGATAGGGCGGTATTTTGCAGCGCGCCGTCGAAAATAAAAAGACTGGCCGTTTCGAATTTTACAAAGCTGAATCTTTTTTTAAGCCAGGCAGAATTGATGTCCTGGTTCAAGCCAAATACCTTCGCGTTGTTTATACCGCAGCTATCCAGGTAAGGCTGAACAGCGTATAGGTATGACTTGTCGGTGTTTTTAAGATCCGACAGTACGATCGCTTCATAGCCGTTCCTAAAAACTATTCCGGTATGTTTCCCCAGGTTTAGCCAGGCAATGTTTTTTGACTGTGATTCACCGATTTTTTTTACGCTGAGGCTCGTGCTTAGGAGCAATAAAGCTATAAGGCTTAATTGCAGCGGCCATAATTTTTTTGCATAAGAAAAAATCAGCAGGAAGAATATAATGATAAACAAAAGAAGACGTTCAGGAATGGTCAGCCATATTTTATCAATGCTCGAAAAGGGCGAATGTTCAATGAGTGCCAACCCTTTGTTCATCAAAATTGCTGCCTTCTCCAATATAAAGGCAATTGATGAAGAAACAACAGGAATCTGCGGGAGCAGCAAATAAAAAATACCGCTATACATAATGACGGCTGCCGGAATAATGACGAACAGGTTGCTGATCAAAAAATACACGGGGAACTGGTGAAAATAAAATGCGCACAACGGAAAGATGGCTGCCTGTATAGCGATGGATGCCGAACAGAGCGACCATAACTTAGCCGCCCACTGTTTTTTAAACTTAAACCATCCGTCTACCATCGGCTTAAAAATTAACAGGCCGAAAACCGCTAAATAGGATAACTGGAAGCCCACTTCCGCTATAAAATAGGGATCATAACATAAAAGCAGGAAGGCCGAAATGGCGAGAATGTTGAGTGTGTTGATATACCGACTAAAAGCCTTACCTATCGTAACCATGCTCACCATCAGTGCAACGCGGCAAACCGCCATTGCACAGCCGGTTAACAGTGCGTAATACCAGATGACTACGATAATTATAACGGCCCGGAGAAGCTTGCCATATTTGAATCTTTCCAAAAAGCGCAGGGTGTAGCTCAACAAAAAGTAAATAATAGCTACCTGGGCGCCTGAAACCGTGAGCACGTAAACCGTGCCGGTTTTTGAATAAGCCTCCAATATATCGCCGCTCAAATCAGCCTTGTAACCTAATATTAAGGTGGAAGCTACGGCGGTGGCATCTGTATCGCGCATGTTGCGTTTTAGCTTTTCAACCAGTTGCTGCCTTAACCGAAGCGATTTTGCCAGTAGGAGATTGCCCGAGTTGCTTTTTAACACCACAAATTGTTTTGGAAAAAGGACTGCCTGGTAAAATATGTTTTTATTGGCGAGGTACTTTTTATAGTTAAACTCTGAAGGGTTAAAAGGAGGGTCGACCGGCTTGTAATCGGCCGGTATGAGCAATTCGGTTCCGTATCCCGGTTTTTGTGTCGATGTATCTTTTAGGGTGACTAGCAAGGTGCCGCTTGCTGTGGATTTCCGGTCTTTATAAACGCATGCTTCAACCCCTGCGGTAAATCGTAAAAAGCCGTTTTTCAACACCGGTTCATTATTGACTCTTACGACCAGATATTGCGCTTTAATTTTAGAAAAATGATTATTTGATCTAAGCTCGCTGTAATTGATGACGATGATCCATCCAAATACAAATAGGATAATGTTTATTAAAATACCGCCCAGCCACCTGTATTTATATAGCTTGAACCGGCCGTAGTTTAAACCGAGACATATAAATCCAACACCAAGTAAAATAAAAACACCCAGCAGCCAATTGGGATCGACGGCGGGGAAAAGGTTAAAGCCCCAGGCGATGCCCGATAGAAAAGGCAGCAGCAAAATAACGACAGGGATTTCGCCTTTGTGGTTCGGGATCATAATGAATGGACACGAATTTTCACGAATGAATAGGCACGAATTTTCACGAATTTAAGCGAATTGCACGAATAAACGCGAATTAAATGGACGCCACTTTTTTCGGATTAGAGTATGTAATTAATACGAACCATAGCTATAATTCGTGTAATTCGCTTAAATTCGTGAAAATTCGTGTCTTTATTTTATAATTGGTCCCGCACCTCGATCAAAAATCTTTTCAGATTTTCAAGGGAGTTGATCACTTTGTGATTATCCTTTGAGTCGCCCATGTTATTTTTTAAATATTCCTTTGCCCCGTGTAAGGTATAACCTTTATCCCTTATCAGGTGGAAAATTATCTTCAGGTTCTCAATGTCCTCGGGGGTAAAGTAACGGTTGCCTTTTTTATTTTTCTTAGGCTGTAACACATCGAACTCTTTTTCGTAAAACCTGATAAGCGACTGGTTTACATCGAAAAGGATGGCAACCTCGCCCATGGTATAGTACATCTTGGTGATTTCCCGTTCTTTATAAGGCATGTACAAATGTAATTGTTTAATTGAAATCCAATTGTCCAAATCAAAATTTCAATTGACGATCGTTTTTAAAAACTCTTCAAAAATGTTAATATATTAGGCCACCCCTAACAAACTGTATGACCAAATTTTTTACTATTGTCTTTTTCTGTTTCAATTTCCTTGCCTGTTTCGCAGAGACGCCCGATTCAGCGGCAACGATTACATCCTCGAAAGAGTTTTACCGGTTTGTTTATAACGCCAAAACCAGCAGGGTTGAGGTACAGCGGATGCTTAATGATACTTATGTAAGCAACAGGTTCGATGCCAATATTCCCATTGCCGAACTGTATAATGACGAAGTGACCATTGACGAGGTTGCCTGCAAGGTTGATAACCACAAACCGAAGGATTTTGCGCCCCATTATGCAAATTATTCGGTTGGAGATATATTCTATTCAGATTCCCGGATATGCTACTTCCCCCTGGTTTTACCAAAAAAAGGCAGCAAAGGCGAAGTGACGTTTGAAGAAACGATACTCGACCCCCGGTATTTTACATCGGCGTATTTTTCGGAGGATTTGGCAATTACCAGCAAAGAGATCACATTTATCGTTCCGCGCTGGATGAAAGTTGAATTAAAGGAATACAATTTCGCCGGTAATAGTATATCGAAAACGTCTTCATACGATGGTAAAGAAGATGCCGATGTTATTACCTATACAGCTCAAAACCTGTCGGCCGACAAAACTGAAACAAATAGCCCCGGCCCCACTTATCTGTACCCGCATATCATGGTGCTTTGCAAATCGGCGGCAATAAATAATCACAGCTTCACCTATTTTGGCACGCTGGACGATCAGTACGCGTGGTACAGGCAACTCGTAAAAAGCATCAATAATAAAAATGATGTCATCAGCGCAAAGGCAAAGGAATTAACCACGGGCCTTAGCAATGATATGGATAAGGTAAAGGCGGTTTTTTATTATGTGCAGGATAATATCCGCTATATAGCATTCGAGAACGGAATGGCCGGTTTTAAACCCGAAAGTGCCGATGAAGTATTGCGCAAAAAATACGGAGATTGTAAAGGGATGGCCAATTTAACCAAATCGCTGCTTACCTCCTTAGGGTACGATGCGCGTTTATGTTGGCTGGGGACCGATCACATAGCCTACGATTATCAAACGCCGTCGATGGCGGTGGATAACCACATGATATGCGCTTTGAATCTTAAAGGGAAGATCATTTACCTGGATGCTACCGAAAGCTACCTGGGCATAAATGAGTATGCCGAGCGGATACAAGGCCGGCAGGTGCTGGTTGAAAATGGCGACAAGTATCTGCTCAGCAAAATACCCCTTGCTGCCGCTGCACAAAATTGCGACGACGAAACCAGCAAACTTACTATCGACGGTGTGAGCCTTAAAGGTAACGTAGATCATTTGTGGAAAGGGGAGGATAAGGAGTTTGTGTTAAGCAGCCTGAACGCAATCAAGAAGGAAAATACGGACAAAGCCATGCTGGATTACCTCGGCAATAGTAACGCAGATTATGAAATAAAGGATCTTAAACTATCCAGCATCACCAACCCCGATAGGGACCTGGTGGCCGCCTATGCGGTGAACTATAAAAATGCGGTATCAGTATTTAGTAAGGCTTATTATGTCGACCTCGACTTTAAAAAAGAGCTGATCAATTCCGCCATAAAAATTGATGAGCGCAAACACGATTACTGGTTTGACTATAAGACGAATATTAGCAAGGAGACGGAACTTGCTATCCCCGCAAATTATAAAGTATCAACTATCCCTACTGCGCTTAATATTGTAAATCCTGATTATGAGTTTCATGTCCAGTACCAAAACCCGACCGGGAAATTAATTTACAAAAAAAGCATCCTTATAAAAAATACCCATTTATCCGTATCGAAATTTGCACAATGGAATAGGGATATTGAACAACTCGCCAAAACATATAACGAAACTGTAACACTTAAACCCGCTAACGAATGAAAAAATCTCTAGTCCTGCTGATCTGTTCGCTGACTTTTAATGCCCTTTTTGCTCAAACTGACTATGCAACCAGGGCGGCTGCATTACAAAAGGAAATATGGGGTTCGCCCATTGCGGAATTTAAAGCGACAACGGTTCCGGCAAACCTGGCGGGCGAAGGCGCAGTTATTTTGGCGCGTTCTTACAGTTCGCAGCGGTCGTCGAGCGGAAGATTTAAATTTATGATCATCTCGGCAGCCGTCGCCTTGCATTCCGAAAAAGTGAGCACTTTGCACGAGAGAGTAAAGATAAATGACAAAGTCGCGCTTGAAAATTATTCAACGCTCGAATATCAAAAAATACTCGACAAAACCGTCTCGCTTTTAATTACGCGGTTCAAAAACACCCATAATACTTTTATCGGCGCCAAAATTATAAAACCCGATGGGAAAGAGGTGATCGTAAATACCGGCGAAGAGGTGCTCACCAAAGATGAAAGTAAAGACAAACAGGGGAAACTGGCTATTTCAGGCTTGCAGGTAGGCGATATATTGGACTACTACGTCACTAACGTAGAAGTAACAGAGACAGGCACCAGTTCCACCTACAACAGCAACGACAATATATTTGTCTTTGCCGACGAATACCCCATTTTATACTACAGTATCGACCTGCAATTCAACAAGAAACTAAACGTAAGGCATATTTATGCAAACGGAGCGCCGCATTTTGAGGAGAACCGCAACAACGACGGCGATCTATTGCTTAGCCTAAAGGCCCGCAATATTCCCAAATACCAAAGCCAGCTTTGGACTTCATCGTTACGCCAATACCCCTATATCGAACTTGCGAGCGCCTACAACGATAGCAGGGATAAAATAATCGACAAGAACGGCTTTGATGAACGGACAGCGATGCTTGAAGCCAATAAGATGCTGTTCGAAGAACTTTTTGCCGAAATGAACAGTAACTACGAGTCATTCGAAAAAGGGCTTAAAAATGCTTTCGGCAGCAACAGAAATTTCAAAAATGCGCCACTGGATAGCGTTGTACAGCTATTATATAATCAATGGAAGTACAAAACGTTTGATTTTTATTACAAAGAGGATTTTGATGATATCCCGGCAATCAATTACCGCAGCGCTGTAAGCCGCAGCAATGTGATCGATCTGTGCTTTATTTTAAACGACCTTAAGATAGATTTTGACATATTGTTGGTTTCCTCACGTAACAACAGCACGCTCGATAACGCATTTAATTTTGATGATTTCGATGCGATGATACGGGTTAACAGTGCACAGCCCCTGTATCTGTGTTTTGACGACGCGGTCAACCATTTTAATGAAATACCTGTAAGGTTCCAGGGCGAAAAAGCAATAGTGCTGCGCGCAAAGAAGAAGAACAACTTTAAATACGAATTTACCGAAGGCGGCGAAGAAGCGCTGCCGGTGGCCGCAGCCGACAACAATTTTATCAGCGAAGATATTAAGGTGAGCCTTATTCAGCCCGCCGGGCAAAAGTTGAGGATCGAGCGTGATGTAAAGAAAGGCGGCTCGTTGCAGCATGATGATCAGAAACAATTGATATCCACTTTTGACATAGATGAAAGTATTGCGGAGGCTGGCAAGGCCGAAGGCATCGGTACGCGTTTCAGAAACTACAAGGATAGAGATATCTACATAAATGGTTTGCAATCCTCGGCCGACAAAGCAAAAACTGACTTGGACAAAAACTTCACCAGCGAAATAAAGGCCAACTTCGATCAGGACCCCCAGCAGGTAAGCGATTGTAAAATAATTAACATGGGTTTAAAGGAGGCCAGCCCGATTTTGGAATACAGCGCCACCTTTATGATAGATAATATGGTAAAAAAAGCGGGCAATAATTATATCGTCTCCATGGGCAAGCTAACCGGGAATTTTTTAACACTCGAGGAAAAAGATAAAAAACGCACGGTTGATGTGTACATGCCGGCGGCCCGTTCCTTTAAGTATAATATTGTGTTCAATATCCCACCGGGCTTTAATGTAAAAGGCGCGGAAGAGATGAACATTAAAAAGTCGAATAAAGCCGGCTCATTTACTTCAACGGCCACGGTAAACGGCAACACACTAACTATTTCAGTTGCCCGGGTTTACAATCATAATTTTGAGAAGGCGGCGGATTGGCCCCTGCTCGTCGACATTATCAATACCGCATCTGATTTTAACACCAAGAAAATATTGTTGGAGAAGAAGGGGTAGAACGCGGGGTTAACGCTTTCCTGATTGAATCGTTCAGATCTTGTGAAACAGCTATGGAACAGACTTACGAAGTTTTAAAAACTAAGTCTTGAGGCTCTCTTTTTATTCCAATTTCCTGGCCTGGAAATTCGACCCCAGGTCTTTGACGCGGGAATCCCAAAATCCATTAATCCGTTTTATCCCGGTTCAGACAATAGTTTTATCTTTGCCCATTATGACAGCTTCAGAGATACGCCAGGCTTTTCTTGATTTTTTTATTTCCAAAGGACACGTAATTGTGCCTTCGGCGCCTATTGTTATCAAAAACGACCCTACATTGATGTTCACCAATGCGGGGATGAACCAGTTTAAATCGATCTTTTTAGGCGAAGAAGCGCCAAAATATTCGCGTGTGGCCGATACCCAGCGCTGCCTCCGTGTATCAGGCAAGCACAACGACCTTGAGGAAGTGGGTATCGATACCTATCACCACACCATGTTCGAGATGCTGGGCAACTGGAGCTTTGGGGATCCTGCCCGTCCGGCAGGCGGGTATTTTAAAAAAGAAGCTATTGCCTGGAGTTGGGAACTGCTGACCGAAGTTTATAAAATAGATAAGGACCGCCTATATGTAACGGTTTTTGGCGGCGATGACAAAGAGGGGCTGCCCAAAGACACCGAAGCATTTGACTTGTGGAAGCAGTACGTTGCGGAAGATCATATTCTCTTCGGCAATAAAAAAGATAACTTTTGGGAAATGGGCGAAACCGGACCCTGCGGACCCTGCTCGGAGATCCATTATGATAACCGGGAACAAGCTGAAAGGGTAAAGGTTAAAGGTGAAAGCCTGGTGAATGCCGATGATCCGCAGGTTATTGAGATTTGGAATAACGTGTTCATGCAGTTTAATCGCCTTAAAGATGGTTCGCTGCAGCCGCTCCCGGCCAAACATGTGGATACAGGTATGGGTTTCGAGCGCCTGGTTAGGGTGTTGCAGGGAAAAACGTCCAACTATGATACTGACGTGTTTCAGCCGCAGATACAGTTTATTGCAGAGAAAAGCGGTAAGCCATATAAAAGCGAAGCAAAACCTGGTGAGGAAGGCTGGAACGATGCTGTAGCCATGCGGGTCTTAGCCGACCATGCACGGGCAATTAGTTTTTGCATCGCTGACGGACAGTTGCCATCTAATAATAAAGCCGGGTATGTGATCCGCCGTATTTTACGCAGGGCGGTGAGATATTCATACCAATATTTAGGTTTTAAAGAGCCGTTTTTAAACCAGTTGGTGCCGTTGTTGGCCGAACAGTTTAAAGGAGTTTTTGATGAGTTATATAAGCAAAAGGGTTTTGTGCAGAAAGTAGTATTTGAAGAGGAAGTAAGTTTTTTGAGGACATTGGGGAATGGAATAGCTAGGTTCGATTTATATGTGAGAGCTATAAAAACATTTAATAAGCCAGATGTTATATCGGAAACCGAAATCGGCCCGTTTCGTACTGAAATTCCTGGCCATTTCGCTTTTGAATTATCAGATACCTATGGTTTTCCAATTGACTTGACGGAATTGATGGCTCGAGAAATTGGCTGGACAGTGAATTTAAAAGATTACGAAAACGCCCTCGCCCAACAAAAAAACCGCTCCCGCGCCGCCACCTCTATCGATACGGGCGATTGGGTGGTCCTCCGAGATGATGACGCCGTTGAATTCACAGGCTACGACGAAACTGAAAGCATTGCTCATATTGTAAAATACCGCAAGGTAAAAGCAAAAGGAAAAGAGCAATACCAAATTGTACTGGACAAAACGCCGTTCTATGCCGAAAGCGGCGGACAGGTAGGGGATGTAGGTGAACTTGTTTTCCCGGACGGCGAGGTGATTGAAGTAACTGATACCAAAAAAGAGAATGGCCTCATCGTTCATTTCGTGGATAAATTGCCTGAAACTACCGATGATGCTTTGACGGCAATTGTTAACCCGACCATTCGTACAAATACTGAAAACAACCACAGTGCTACCCATTTGGTGCATGCCGCCCTGAAACAGGTTTTGGGTGCCCATGTAAACCAAAAAGGTTCGCTGGTCAATGCGGAATATCTCCGGTTTGACTTTTCGCACTTCGCCAAACTAACGGATGAGGAATTAGCGGAAATCGAAGCAATCGTTAACGAGAAAGTGCGCGAAAATATTCCATTGAAGGAAGAGCGCATGGTGGCCTACCAGGAGGCAATCAGCGGTGGTGTAACCGCTTTATTCGGCGAAAAGTATGGGGAATACGTGCGGGTGATTACTTTCGACGATGAGTTTAGCAAGGAGCTTTGCGGCGGTACGCACGTAAAGGCTACCGGGCAGATCGGTTTCTTTAAAATTATTGCTGAAAGTGCCGTGGCTGCTGGTGTTCGCCGAATTGAGGCCATAACCGGCATCGGCGCCGAAACCTATGTCAGCGCACAAAGCAAGTTGGTGCAGCAGTTGAGGGAATTGCTAAAAAACCCGAAGGATATTTCGAAAAGCGTGGAAAGTCTGCTGGAAGAAAACAACCGTTTGAAAAAAGAGATCGAAAGATCCATCCTCGAAAAATCATCCGGCTTGAAAAATGAATTGGCTCAAAAAGCCGACTCGATCAACGGGATAAATTTCATCGCCCAAAAAGTGCAGCTGCCAAACGCTGATGCGATAAAAAACCTCGCCTACCAGTTGAAGGACATTGTCGATAACTTGTTCTTAGTACTTGCCGCAGATATCGACGGAAAACCTTCGTTAACGGTGATGATAGCTGAAAACCTCGTAAAAGAAAAAAACCTAAATGCGGGCAATATTGTGCGTGAACTGGCTAAGGAAATCAAAGGAGGTGGCGGCGGTCAGCCGTTTTTTGCCACTGCCGGCGGGAGCGATTTAAGCGGGTTGGATAAGGTGCTTGAAAAGGCAAAGGATTTTATTTCCTGATTAATATACTTATTATCAAATATTTATGTCATTTCGACCGCAGGGAGAAATCTTCTGCACCTGACATTACCGCTTGCCTAGTTCGGATGCAAAGCGTTTAAGTTTTCTCTCCGCTAGTCAGCGGATCGAAATGACAACCCTTTTGTCATTTAATCGGAGCAGCCCACGCCCGATTCCAGTCGGATATTGAATAAAAATATGCCGCTTTAATAAGTAATAACTTTATATTTGGCTTCCGGTAGGGCTGTTTATAGTAGCCGAATTTATATATGACAAGTATTGCAGCTGGGATAAGAGAGAAATACGAATTAGTAATAGGTTTAGAGGTACACGCGCAATTATCCACACTAAGTAAATCTTTTTCGTCAGATTCGGCGGCCTTTGGCGGCGGCCCCAACCAGCATATAAGCCCCATATCGTTAGGTCATCCCGGAACATTGCCCCGCATCAATAAAAAGATGGTTGAGTACGCGATAAAAATGGGCCTGGCCTGTAACTGCACCATCAATTTAAACAATAGCTTTGCCCGCAAAAATTATTTTTACGCCGATTTGCCGAAAGGGTACCAAATAACGCAGGACCATATGCCCATATGTCTTGGCGGTTATATATACGTTCGTTTGAATGGCGGCCTTACCAAAAAAATTGCCATCCACCATATCCATATGGAAGAGGATGCGGGCAAAAGCATGCACGACCAGCATCACGAAGATTCCCTGATCGATCTGAACAGGGCAGGGGTGCCTTTAATTGAAATAGTATCTAAGCCTGATATGCGAAGCAGTGAGGAAGCTGGCCAGTTTTTGACCGAAATACGTAAACTGGTGCGCTACCTGGATATTTGCGACGGTAATATGGAAGAAGGCAGCCTGCGTTGCGATGCCAATATTTCGGTGCGGCCAAAAGGACAAAAGGCTTTCAATAACCGTTGTGAAGTAAAAAATCTCAACTCTATCCGCAATGTTCAGCGGGCGATAGATCACGAGTTTGAGCGGCAGGTCGGCATCATAGAAAGCGGGGGTTATATTGAGCAAAATACCCTGAATTTTAACGCTGATACCGGCGAAACTTCCGTGTTGAGATCGAAAGAAATGGCTAATGATTATCGCTATTTCCCCGAACCTGACCTTATGCCGTTGGTTTTAAGCAGCGAGTACCTGGAAAAGATCCGCAGCAGTATGCCCGTGCTCCCGAATGAGTTATATAACAAATACACGCAGGAATTGGGCCTTTCGGATTATGATGCCGGCGTAATCACTGCCGATCGTGAGTTCGCTTTATATTTTGACGAATTGATAAAAAATACCGACAACTACAAGGCGGCTGTTAACTGGTTAATGGGAACCGTTAAATCCTGGTGCAATGAAAGCGGAATGGCTTTAAATGATATCAGTATCAAGCCCGGAGTACTGGCCGGATTAATTAAGCTGGTTGACACCGGGAAGGTCAACAACTCGCTGGCGGCCCAGAAATTATTTCCGGCGCTCCTGAAGAGCAATGGCAAAAATGCCGAAGAGGTGGCTCATGAGCTAAACTTGTTTATCAATGCCGATCCGAATGATGTAACCGTTTTTATCCATAATGCTATCGCTAAATTTCCTGATAAGGTAATTGAATATAAAAACGGCAAAAAAGGCGTCTTAGGGTTGTTTATGGGAGAAATAATGAAAAGCTCGAAGGGCAGGATCGATCCCCAAAAAACCAACCAGTTATTAATAAAGGAATTGGAGTCAAAGTAATTTTATTGAATATGAGATTTGAGAGATAAGTTATGAGAAAACAAATTAGTTTATTTGTTTTCTATTTAAATGTGTTGTCTCGAATCTTATGTCTCAAATCTCATATCTTATTTTAATGAAGAAGTACATAAAATATTCCGCGGTTATCCTTTTTGCACTCACCTTGGTTTCGTGTAACAAAAATTCGTTTACAATTTCGGGCACAATCAACAACCCCGGAAGCCTAAAAAAGATAGTTTTGATACAGCAGGACGCTGCAGGTATCTCCATAATTGATTCGGCTAACCTGAGCGAAAACGGGAAATTTAAATTTCAATACAGTACCTCCTACCCTAATATTTACGGGTTAAGGGTTGGGGGTAACTTATTTGAGTTTATTGCGAGAAACGGGGAGTCAATTGATTTCAGTACAAGTATGACCGATAACACTCATTCGTATACCATTTCAGGTTCGGAAGACTCGGAAAAAATTAAAGAGTTTAATAAGATAAACAACCTTTATGTCGGCAGGACAAATAAAATAGTCAACGACTATCAAATTAAAGCTGAATCATTAGGAAATAAAGCTCAGGATTCATTGATGAGTGTTTACAAGCCGCAATTCGAGCAGGTGTTTAATGAAGGCAGTATGGCCATTTTGAAATTTGTAAATGAAAATAAAAAGTCGCTTGCGGGTTTCTACGCAGCTACCACCCTTGATTCAATCAAATACGAACCACAGCTAATAGCCTACGCCGATCTAATAAAGGGGGCCGATTTTAAGGGAAACCCCTTTGTGCAACGTTTTATTAAAAATAAAATGGCTGCAAAACCTGCTTCTTTAGGGCAAAAGGCTCCTGATTTTACCGTGGGCGGCATTGATGGTAAGCCAGTAAAATTATCTAACTATAAAGGCAAATATTTAATGCTCGATTTTTGGGCCTCATGGTGTGTGCCTTGCAGACACGAAAATCCCAATGTCGTTAAGCAATACGCGATTTTTAAACCACTGGGGCTGAATATTCTTGGAATTTCCCTCGATAACGACAAAGCAGCGTGGCAGCAAGCGATAAATAACGATAAGTTATCATGGCAGCATGGATCTGATCTGAAGAACTTCGAAGGTCCTACAGAACAGCTGTATCATATTTACCAAATCCCATCCAATTTTATCATAAATCCTGAAGGAGTGATCATTGCAAAAAATATCTTCGGCGCCGACCTTGAAGAATTTTTAAACAAAACATTTAATAAGCCTCAATAAATCGTTAAAATAAAGTAACATTTAACAATTTATTAATATTAAATTTACCATTTTATTCTTTTGCGCGCCTACTTTTACGCAAAAATTCAACCTTCATGAGTAACTCTAACAAACAGAAAATTCTTATTGTTGACGATGAGCCGGATATTTTGGAGCTGATTGAATATAATTTAAAGAAAGAAGGCTACCAGGTATTTTTGGCCCGTAACGGGCAGGAAGCTGTTGCTGAGGCAAAAAGATCGCTTCCGGATCTGATCGTGCTGGACATCATGATGCCCAAAATGGATGGGATAGAGGCTTGTCGCATTATGCGTACCATGCCCGAGTTCAAAAATACTTTCATGATTTTTTTAACTGCCCGGAGCGAAGAATACTCAGAAATTGCCGGTTTTAATGTAGGCGCCGATGATTACATCGCCAAACCGATAAAGCCGAGGGCGCTGGTTAGCCGTATTAATGCCATATTGCGCCGCAATGCTCCTGCCGAGGACGTAACCGAAAATAAACTGGAGATCGGCGACCTGGTTATCGACCGCGAGGCGTATCTTGTTTATAAAAAGGGAGTTAAAGTTGTTTTAGCAAAGAAGGAATTCGAGCTGCTTTACCTGCTCGCTTCAAAGCCAGGAAAAGTTTATACCCGCGAAGTGATCCTGAAAAACATCTGGGAAGATTCGGTAGTGGTAACTAACCGCACCATCGATGTACATATCCGCAAACTGCGCGAGAAATTGGGCGATGACTGCGTCGCTACGGTAAAAGGCGTTGGTTATAAGTTCGACGGATAGTTTGTAAAATATTTCAAAAAAAGCGGCCGGGTATTAAATCCGGCCGCCTTTTTAATTTACGCTGCGCATTTTTAATGAGCTGCTGCGGCTTTTTTCTTTGTTACCATAGTTTTTTTCGCTTTTGAGGCATCAGCTTTAATTTTCGATGTTATCGATTTAGTTTTTTCCTCGGCTTTTGCCTTCACCTCTGCCACCGCTTTTTTTGCTTTCGAGGTATTGTCTGCTATCGCTTTTTTGGTTGCGGCTGACTCACTTTTTGCTTTCGCGATAATTTCCTTTGCTTGTGTTTCAGCCTTTGCTTTAACATCGGCAACTGTTGCTTTAGCTTTAGCAGCGGCTTTTTTCGTTTTTGCAGCTACATCGTTTTTTACTAACGCTCCTTTTTTGGCTGCGGGAACTTTTTTGGAGGCAACTTTCTTTTTCAGATCGCTTATCGCGTCTTCTGCTTTATCTTTAACAGCTTCAAAAGTTTCAACTGTTGTTTCTTTTACGTCTTCGGCTTTTTCTTTAGTTCCGTCCCAAAATTCTTCAATCGTCTCAATTACCCTATCGAAAAATCCCTTTTCTTCAGGTTTAGTTGATTTTGTACTCATTATGTTTTTGATATTTAGATGGTTTATAGATAACTTATCATTTACAAATTGCATTCCATTTGGTATTTGACGCGTGTGGGAGCTTGTAAAGGCTTTTTTAGTTACTTGTATTTGTATATTAAAAAGGACGGTCGGAGAGTAGATTTGCGAAGCCTAACTCAGGGCTGTTTATTGTTTTAAAGGCCTCGTTGAGAACTACGCTGTTTGAAAACTTCGAAATCTGGGGTAAAATAAAAAACCGTAGTTTTGCTGGTTGTAAAATATATGAAAGTTCCAAAATTTGCCGACCTGGTGTTGTTTGAGGATGAGGATATAATAGTGGTAAACAAACCTCCGTTCATCAGTTCGCTGGACGAGCGGGAAGGCGGCGAAGTAAATATGCTGCGTCTTGCGAAAAATTATTCAGAAGACGCCCAAATATGCCACCGACTGGATAAGGAGACCTCGGGCGCTCTTATAATAGCCAAAAATCCAGAAGCTTACCGGGCTGTATCCATGCAGTTTGAAAAACGGCAGGTAAAAAAAATATACCATGCAATTATCGATGGAACGCATGTTTTTGAAAACCTGCTGGTTGACCTTCCTATATTGAATGTGGGTAAAGGCAATGTGATGATCAACCGCCAGGAAGGTAAACGCGCCGAAACATGGTTCCAGTCCTTAAGATATTTTAAACATTACACCCTCGTTGAATGCCGGCCCGTAACCGGCCGGATGCACCAGATACGTATCCACCTTGCTACGCAACGGGCATCCATAGCTGGCGACGAAATGTACAAGGGGCTGCTGGTTTACCTGTCGAAAATAAAGCGCAAATATCACCTCGGCAAGGACCAGGAAGAGCAGCCCATCATGAAACGGTTCGCCCTTCACGCACGGGAAGTTAGCTTTAAGTTAATGAATGGCGAACCTCTCACCGTCCTGGCGCCGTATCCTAAAGACTTTGAGACCTTGTTGAAGCAATTGGAGAAATTTGACATGTAGCAGCCCCGAATTGATGTATAAAGATAAAATAGCCCATTATATTAATAAGTCACTACAAAATATTGATTTTGATTCAAATAATTTTAATAGAATACAATAAATTTTGAATATTTGCAAATTATAATTAATTGAAATAAATATTTTTGATCCCGGATTTGTGTATAAACCAGGCGGCACTGCAATGAAAAATCCCTGTGTTATGTTAAAGTTATCTTGCCTTTCTCTTCTATTTTCTTGTTTTTTACTTAGTTCGCTCAGGGTGCAAGCCGCAGGCAATGCCGATACGCTTATAAATATCCTGCAGGTAAAAGATAAAATATCAAGGGAAAAACGGCTGACCAGGTATATTAAAAGCAGCTTCCAGGATTCGCCGGCCAATGCCCTTTATGCCCATAAAATCAGCATAATTGACATGCTGGAAAAATATAATACAGAAAATAAGGAGGCGTTTGAATATTTTACGGATGGTGTTTACCAGGGCGGCTTGCTGCACTGGCAGCTCTCTGAGAACGCGTTTATTACGGCGGTTCAATTAGCCAATAAAGGTCACGACGACTACTTGACGTACAATTTTTTAAATTCCCTCGCCTATGCTCAAACCGAGGAAGGTAACGTGATCGGGGCCGTTTCCAGTTATCGCATAGCCAAAAAAGAAGCGATAAAATTGAATGACACCAACTTGCAGATGGTGATTGATATCGATATCTCGGATGTTTTTTACAAGAATAACTTTTATAATCAATCCTTGTCGTATCTTAACGAGGCGCTGTCACTTCTTACTGAATTCTGGCCGGACGACCAGCGGGTTAAGAACGTTATATATTATAACAAAGCCGAGAACTTTTTCAGAATGGAGGAGCTGGATTCCCTGGAGCTCTACAACGAAAAGCTTAAAACATCTAAAGCCAATACATTCAAGCTATACACGTATAAAAAGCGGACCGATTACTACCTGTGTTTGCTGGATAAGGATTACAAAAAAGCGATAAGCCTTATTCACGCAATGAAGAACGACGGAGGCTACAAATTCGAAAACCTGGATGTGCAAAACCTTGCGGATGCTTACTATAAAAACGGCCAACCTGACTCTGCCAAAATAATTATTAACCAGCTGCTGTCTACCCCATCGGAAGCCAGCCGTCCCGAAATCAAGTATCATCTTTATGATGTTTTGGGCAGGATTGCCGAACAGCAAGGGGACTACAAGGCAGCTTCCGATGATTTTAAATTGTCGCTCGAGCAGTTCGAGGACATTATGAAGAGGCTTACAACGGTGGATAATATTTCTTCGCTCATCAAAGTGGATGAAATAAAAGGATATTACTCGCTTAAGGATGAAACCTATAAAAGGGAAAGGTCATGGCTGATCATGGCGGTAACTTTTGCCGTAATAATTATCGTGGTAATAGCCTTGTTGTACCGCACCATTAAGCAAAAGCGGCATTACGAAAAGCTGTTATTTACCAATAAAAAAGAAGAGCTGGCGTTTATCAATTCGCACGAGGTTCGCAAACACCTTACTAATATTTTAGGATTGATCGATTTGATCAAGCACAGCGACAATAAAAAGGATGAATACATGGAAGCCGAGGATCACCTTTTTGACGCGGCCGAAAATCTCGATAAATCCATCAAAAATATTTCCGAAAAGCTATCTGATTAGATTAGCACAAAGGCCCGGGAGAAAAACTGGGCCCAAATCTATTTCCCGTATACCAGGAAATGCTGTATAGGCATAAACTCTCCATCTTGTATAAGGTGAAAGCCGTTTGCCCCCAATTCCTTATTTACCTGCGCCACGCTTGTTTTATGCAATTCTTTTATTTCAACTGCCGGATCTTCGGCGCGGTATTCAATCAGCAATAATTTCCCCGATGGTTTTAACGAACGGCTGATGGCCTGCAGCATTTCGTGCGGATATAGCAACTCATGGTAAACGTCGACCATTATGGCAAGATCGATGCTGTTATCCGGCAGATTGGGCGATTGTTCGCCGCCCTTAATCACTATCACATTATTTTGCTTAAGCTTTTTTGACCGATCCCGGAGATATTTTATGGCATCGTCCTGTATCTCGACGGCATACACTTTGCCGCCGGGCACTTTTGGAGCGATCCGAAATGTATAATAACCGGTGCCCGCGCCAATATCGGCAACTATGCTGGTTTCAGTAATGGGCAGTTTTGATATAGCAAGATTTGTGTTTTCTTCTTTTGGCCGGGTATCGCGCTCAAGCCACGCGGCACCTTCAAAACTCATTATTTGCGCAATTTCGCGTCCCATATAAAACTTCCCGGTGCCGCCGGGGCTTTGTTTTTTAAAAGTATAGATGGTATCCCTTGGTTGACCAAGGCATACCGATACCAAACACACAAGGCCCAAAATGAGTACTCGTCTAAGATGCTTCATAAAGTACAAACGTTAATGTACGTACCGAAGTTTTAGTGGGATTTAAACTGCCGCTTCCCCGCAGCGCCTTTGCAATTCACTACTCACCTTTTACCTCTAAGTAGTGTACCCCAGCAGTTTCATCACTTGCTTGCTGTTTTGCTCTTCGCCAAAAACCTCAAAGTTGAAAGTTTCGTCGCGGTTACGGCGTATGATCACATGTTTTGGCGATGGGAGGAGGCAGTGATGGATACCGCCGTAGCCGCTCAACACCTCCTGGTAGGCGCCTGTATTAAAAAAGCCGATGTATTGAACCTTTCGTGTTTTAGGCATAAAAACGCTGTTCATATGCGCTTCCTGGTTGTAGTAGTCCTGTCCGTCGCAGGTTATCCCGCCCAGGTTAACCCGCTCGTACTCACTGTCCCAGTTGTTCACAGGCAGTAAAATGTATTTTTGGTTGAGCGCCCAAACGTCGGGCAGGTTGGTAATGAACGAACCATCAAGCATCAGCCACCTTTCACGATCGTTTTGCTGCTTGCGTCCTAAAACCTTATATAAAATCCCCGATGCTTCAGCAACGGTATATTTGCCGAACTCGGTTATGATATCCGGCTCCATTGTGTCATTCTCGGCGCAAATCTCTTTTATCCGGCTCACTATTTCGTTGATCATGTACTCATAATCAAAATCAAAAACCAGCGAGTCCTTAAATGGCATTCCGCCACCGATATCAAGCGTATCCAGGGCGGGGTTTATCTTTTTAAATTTGCAATACAGCGTAACATATTTTTCAAGCTCGTTCCAATAATAAGGAGTATCCGAAATGCCCGAATTGATAAAAAAATGCAGCAGCTTTACCTGAAAGTTGGGATTGCCCTCGATCTTATTATAATAAAAATCAATAATATCCTCCATACGCACACCCAGGCGCGAGGTATAAAACTGTGAAGTCGGCTGCTCTTCAGCGGCTATGCGGATACCGAGGTTGCAGGGCGTGTCGAGTTCCACCTCGTCATCATAAAGGTTAAACTCTTCCTTATTATCCAAAACGGGGACGATATTTTTAAACCCGTCATGCAGCATGTCAATAATATAGGTTTTGTATTGAAAGGTTTTGAACCCGTTGCATATTACGGTAACGTCCTTATTGACTACGCCCTTTTTTTCAAGGATGTCTATCATTGGCATGTCAAAAGCCGACGACGTTTCCAGGTGAATATCGTTTTTAAGCGCTTCTTCAACCACATGTTTAAAATGGGAGCTTTTGGTGCAATAGCAATATTTATAGCTGCCGCGATAGTTATTCTTCACAATGGCCTGCTGAAACAACAATTTTGCCTGCTGAATCTTTTTTGTGATAATAGGTACATAAGTGAAACGAAGGGGCGTGCCATACGTTTCGATCATTTCCATTAAATTGAGGTCGTGAAAGTATAATTCATCCTCAATGATCTCAAAACCTTCCTGCGGAAACCCCACACTCAGGTCAAGAAATTCCTCGTAGCTCTGCATTGTTTAAAAAAATTTTGGCAAATGTAATTTTTAAAGTGAAATATTACGTATTTGTTGGGGGAATTTGTAATTAAAATGATAATTAATAAATTCTATGTTAAGCTATTATTAAGTGACGTGAGTTCGGCGCAGGTAACCTTTGCCCCGCCGTCTGGCGGGCTACCGCTTTGTAGTATTGTAAAAATAAAATAAAATTGCCCCGTTAGGGGCTACCCGTTCGCCAGAAGGGTAGACCCTGACGGGGCAAAAAATGAATGATGATATGTTCTACAAAGCAGTAGCCCGATGGGGCATATAGCAATCAAATTTAGCCTTTACATCGGACTCACGTTCATTATTGCAACGATTGCCAAATTTAAGATATGCAAAGGGTTTTAATTTCTACTGCACGTTTGTAAGTGAGCCCTAGCTCTAAATAAGGAGCGGCAAGTGTACCTCGGCCATCATGCACCTGGCGCTGCCACCCCCGTTGGTCTCAATCGTACTAATATCTGCGTAAATCAGTCCGCCATGTTTTTTCAACGCGGATTTTTGCTCTTCAAGCAAGCAGTCGCAGGCACTTTTCGACATCACGATCAGCGTTTTTCCCGCTTCGTTTTTAACCTCCAGCATATTGCCGGCAAAATGATTCATCTGATCAAATGATATATCGATGATCTCCTTATGGCTTGAGGTCAGCAGTTCCTTTACCAGAATTTTTTCATGGGGATTTGGGATACTATCAAGGCAAATTACAGCAAACCCGCTGCCGATGCACATCAGCACGTTGGTATGATAAATAGGCTGGTCGTGTTCGTCTACGGCATCAAAACTTACCGCCTCATAGCCGGCGTGCTCGCAAAATAATGCCAACACCCCCGGATCGGTGCGTGGCGAGATACAGGCGTATGCTATTTTGTTTTCCCGGTCAAGCACCATACTGCCGGTGCCTTCCAGGAACTTGTTTTGCTCCTCGAAACGACTCAGGTCGATCACATGCTTTACAGTAAAATTATCTTCAAGCCCGTTAATAATATCTTCCCTTCGCTCCAGGCGGCGGTTTTCGGCCTGCATCGGGTACAAAAATACGTTCCCGTCATCATGAAACGACACCCAATTATTGGGGAAGATCGAGTCCGGCGTATGCGGTTCGGTGGTATCGTCAACAACAATAACATCCACACCATGTTCACGAAGTATGTTTACCATTCCGTCGAACTCGTTCTGCGCTTTTTCATTAACACCGTTTTTATCGGCATTCCGGTTCTGAAAAGCATTGCTCCCCGCCGTCTGCTCGTTAAATCCGAAGTTGACCGGCCGGATCATTAATATATGGGAGGTGGATTGGGTGTTATTTGTATTCATAGTTCATGTTTATAGTTCATAGAAACGGTTTTAAAATTCGGCTATGAACCATCAACCATGAACTTTATTGCGTTCATACTATGGCTGCAAAGTTTGGCTATGAACGATGAACCATCAACTATGAACTCATTATAAAACGTTGTCGCGTAACAAGGGCATACTCATGCAATGAAAGCCTCCGCGGGCTCGTGAAAGCTCCGACGATGGCATTAAGATCAATGTGTCCTTTATCTTTTGGGGATCAAGCTCATCACTTTCAAATTTATTCAGTAGGTCCTTTACTTTTATGATGTCAAACCCTTGCTTTTTAAATGCCTCAACGGTTTTGTCGTTACGGTCGTATCCCAGCACAACACCTTCTTTTAATGCAAGCAGGTTGCATGAGTCCGTCCATTGCTCACGGGCATCAAACGGAAACGTATCGTTTCCCGAGTAAATAAACCGGGTTTTTTCCTTGCTCCGCAGATCGTTTTCGCTCACATCGATCAGCAGGTCCTCAATGCAATCGAAAGTTTTCGGCTTTTTGCCTTTTTCAAACTGAACTACTTCGGGTTTGTCTTTGTTTTTTTTATCTGCAAACCAGGTTGCTGGTTCATGGCTTTCGATATGACTGCCCGATATGGCCAGCGACCTCAGCAACACCCACATATTGCGCTTTACCTGCGTAAATATGGTGTCTATATGCATGTAATCCCGTTTATGCGGAATTTTTACAATGGTCACTTTTTTTACTACATCGTTATCGA
>Ga0207132_1044_pt1 | contig 28029 bp, 26 predicted proteins | sample Alteio_BWMinHeat_14_FD_153554 | JGI IMG/M metagenome (GOLD analysis project Ga0207132, IMG submission 153554) | Enriched cells from forest soil in Barre Woods Harvard Forest LTER site, Petersham, Massachusetts, United States -... | ecosystem: Environmental > Terrestrial > Soil > Temperate forest >...
CTATTTCCATTCGAAAACAAATACTTAGCTCTGCTTTCTTTATTTGACGAATTATAGAACTTAAATATAATAAATTCTTCATTTAACCACCTGGACGGGATTTCACTTTGGTAATTAAAGACTTGGTATTTTGGCCAAATTATTTCGTATTTGAACTTAACAAGGATTCGATAATGAGGATTAGAGGCAAAAAGCTTTTCATAATTAGTTGAAGACAGGGCTAATCCTCCAACATGATAATCAAAGGTTAAGCTATCTTTAATAGCTCCCTGATCGTCCCTAAGTAATATTACTCCATCGGTTATTCCAGTTAATGGCAACTCATTATCAATAAATAATATAAAATTCACCCTTTTGTCCTGCACTTGGCTGAATGATATCAAGGTACAAAAAGCAAGTCCGGCCATTAAGATTATTTTTTTCATAACTATTTAATTTTTCCCGCCGCTGTTGGTGTTGCTACCATAACCGTTAACCGTAAGAAGTTTTTTTTGAGAAGGTAATAAGAGTGGAAAATAACGCCTATTTTGACGACTCCATATATATTCGATATGTAGTCATCAACAAATATTTATAAACCTTTTTATTTATTGGATTAGGGCGGATGGCAATCGTAAGACCTGCTTCACCAATTTTAACACCATTCCTCATTAGATAAAAGTAAGTATTTGCCCCCGTAAAAAAGACACGTTTTGATTTAAAGTAATCTGAATTTATTGAGATATAGTCTTTTTGATATAATTGGGGATTAAAAGCCTTTTTTAAGACGCTATTCGGTTTCAAAACAACAATACATTTTTTTTCTTTTTTTGATGGCACTCCAATATCAAAATAATATTCGTCGTATTCATTTGGTTTTTCTATAACTATCAAATATTCTTTATCCGCAATTGAAAATAATAAGTGATTTAGTCGATCTTGTTCGTCATGGAATTCAGCTTTTATTAACGCGGCAGATTTAAGCCGGCTAATACTATCGGCCGGGTCTATTTTTTGAGCATCTAACTTGATACTTACTAAACATAAAATAAGTAAATAATAAAAGCTTTTACCATTCATGGTCGTTAATGCTGATGCCGGTCTACTTGGCTGTTAACTAATTTACGAGAAAATCCGGATTGGTGCGTGATAAAGTTTGACATACGTCGGGGAACTTGGCCGGAAGGCTTTGTACAGTTTAATACCCTTCATCGTAAAAAAAAAGTGTGTCCTTCGAATCGCGATGAATAACTTTGATTCGTTTATCGCCCTTGTCCTTAATTATAGTATCACCCTCACGGATTTCGTGGTTAAAACGCCAATCATAGAGGAAATGCACTTTCCCATTAACTATTACAATTGGAAACCCAGCTGCATCGTACCAGACTTTTTGTACAGGTCCCTTGAAATTCGAATTACGCAGACGCTTTTTTCCACCCTGGCCGTATATGAAAAGACAAAGAAATAAAATTACAAGTCCAATACGGAAGTAGAAATCCTGGAAAAGTTTAGCAAAATCCATATATTTTCGCTATTTGTACTTGCGGCTAATGGTGTTTTAAAAGTACCTTATTGAAAGGAAAATCCAAAATCGGGGATATGGATTAGCATTTCGGCTACCTGTTAGCGGAGCACGCTCAGCGCTTTTGGCTATTGCGCTGCATTCTCGCCGGGGGGGAAGGGAATGAAAATCCCATCATCGAGGAACGAAGCGACCCCTACACTCGCTAATCAACACACGAAATTTCACGGGTTACCTGTCAGCCGCACGCCGTGCAAGCAGGGCACTCCGTTTCGTTGAATGTCCTACGTAAAGGTTGCTTCGTTCCTCGCAATGACGATCTGGCGGCTTTGTGGATAAACTTCAGCCATTGTTGACGTTTTTCACGTGATGACACCCAACGAGGACGGAAAAGAGACGAGAAAATACAGGTGCGGAAAAGGGTATGAATTTTCAGAATAAAATCAGTTAAGTAATTTTATTCGTGTGATAATGATATAATTGGCAAAATGTATGGTCGTGTCGCGCTTCCAATCTAAATCAACAGGTATAGGAAATTTAGGATTATTCCCTAAATTAAATGGCGTTGAAGCATTGCTGTTAACTCTGTAAATTGTGGAATCATTATTGATCCTTATTTCTAAACCACCGCATGTTTGGCACATACCAAGGCCGTATCCCAATATTGTTCCCTGGCTGGCGTACGGGGCTTCAGTTGACTTTTTGCAAGCCGACAGGATAATTATTAAGCCGATAAAGGGGAGTAGCTTTTTCATAACGGGTTTATTGATAAGTACGTATCAAAAATACAAAACATTACATTCGGTTTTTATTTGTCCTTTGGTTTGACAGGTATATAGTTTCCTGACAATACCAACAAGGGCGGAGGGTAAATCAAGGGCGGAAATGCAATCTCCCAACCCGTCATTGGGAGGAACGAAGCAACCCCTGCACTCGCTAGTCAACACACGAAATCTCACGGGTTACCTGTCAGCCGCACGCCGTGCAAGCAGGCACTCCGTTTCGCTGACTGTCCTCATTAGAGGTTGCTTCGTTCCTCGCAATGACGATCTGGCGGCTTTTGCGAGTAAAACCTAAATTTGCGAGAAACTCTACCGATACGGAGAATTCACCCAAAACCCGTCGTCGCGAGGAACAGCCTGTTCCGACGAAGCTCGGGAAAACGACCCCTACACCCGCTAATCAACACACGAAATCTCACGGGTTACCTGTCAGCCGCACGCCGTGCAAGCAGGCACTCCGTTTCGCTGACTGTCCTCATTAGAGGTTGCTTCGTTCCTCGCAATGACGATCTGGAGGCTCAATATCGTTAAAATTTAAAGTAACGTCATCATGCACTTTTTGCCTCTGAAACCTGCAAAAGTGGTGACACGATCCTGTCACTGTCAAAATTTTGTCAGTACTTAAATTATTGATAATCAGTTTTTTAGCGCTTTGTAGCATGGTGTAGCACGTGTAGCGCTACATACAAAAAAAGCGGTAATGCGAGTAAATTAAAACGTTTCATTCAGGTTGAGGTAGAAGCCCCTGTTACCAAATTTACCCCAGGCGTAATCGACCGCCAGGTTGGTTCGGGTGGCTTTATTAAACAAAACCCGGAAGCCGGCGCCGCCGCCCGGCCGGAGTACCTGGAAAAGATGGGTGCCCTGTTCGTCGTTGGCAGTTTGCATGTTTACAAAGGTAACACCGCTGATAAACTTGTTTTTTAATATCGGGAAGCGGAATTCGGCCTCGGTATCGTTATACTGGGTGCCCTTAAAATATTGCGAGGTATAGCCCCGTCCGCTGCGGCCCGTCCCATCGCGGGCAGTGCCCGGTATTTCCAGGTAAGGGATCGACCCGCCGAGCAGGTATGAGCCCCAGTTCCACAAGGCCAGCACCGTTTCGGGGTTAACATCCGATAAGCTGATATATTTCCTGAAGTCGGTAGTAAACTGTACCGAATTTTTGGTGCTGCCTATCCAGGTTTGGTTTATGCGGAAACCGGCATCGGCATAAATGCCCTTGTAGGCTCTGTTCTGGTTGTCGCGCGAGGTGTATTCGGCATTAAACAAAAAGCCGCTGGATATATAATGACCCTGCGGAAAACCGTGCTGGTTGTTATACACACTCATGGGCGTGGCATTGTTAATACTATCCTTTTGATTGATACTCCCCCTGATCTCCGCAGACATACCGGCACCCAGGAAGAAGTTTTTTGCCACCTCCTTGTATATCTTTTCGCGGAAGTTAAAATAAAGGGAATGAATGGCGTTGACCTTGCGCGAGGGGTCGGCCAGTGTTTCGGTGGTTGCGCTCTCGCCGGGTATGCTGCGGCCTATGCCTAAGCCATAATCAGGCGTAACGGTTTTAGCGAATACCAGGTTCCCCTGTAAGTTCCATTTGTTGCCGGGGGTGAATACATTATGATTGACATAAAAATAGATGATCCCTTTGGTGGTGATGGATGCCGAGGTTGTAGCAACAGAGAGTAAAGTGTTCGGATCGTTCCCCAGCTTTCTGCCCGCCACGGCTTTTATCCCCAGCTGACCGCCGATGGTTGGGTTAGCGGCAACGTTGGGCACAACGGTAATCCCCGAACTTTTATGCAAGGTATCGGCTTTTTTATGCGGATGGAGGACATTGCGGGTTAAATCGCCGAAATCATATTGCCGGTTAAGGTTTTCGGTAGGTCTTACAATTTTCCTGCCCTTTTTGCCGAGCGAATCGGCTTTGAGCGAATCAGTCGGCACGATTACCTGGCCAAGAGCCAAAGTGTGCAGGCTCACAAAAAAAGCCAGCAAAAAAAGATTTTTTAATAAAGGGATGCGCAGCACTTTTAACCTATAAATTTTTCGAAGTCCAAATTACAAATGTAAATGTTGCTCTTTAAACTAATATAAGGGGTAAATGTTTCCGCGATGCGGGTCTATTTGGCAGATAACCTATTTAAGAAAGAATTAATTTTCGTAATCATGAATAATTATAAAATTTTATTTCAAAAACATCTGAAGTGACGGCATTTTATACTATAAATGGGATCAATCAAAAAATAAACTAAACTATTACCCATTACGATTGTCTACCTGGTATGCAATTTAAATTTTATATGAAAAAATTAGTTTTTACAGCAGTCATCGTATTTGGCTGTTTATTATTCAAAACTGCCGAAGCACAGGTTACTGTAAGCGCAGGAGTAAACATTGGCGATCAGCCTGATTGGGGGCCTGTTGGTTATACCCATGCCCAATATTACTACATGCCCGATATCAACGCGTATTACGACGTGCCGGCCCATCAATATGTTTATTATGAAAATAATGTATGGGTACACCGCGGCATGCTGCCGCCAAGGTATGGTAACTGGGACAGGTACCACGGCTATAAAGCGGTAATAAATGAACGTAACCCCTGGGAACGTAACGAACAATTCCGTGCGAGATATGCTAATTTCCGCGGACGCCGGGACCAGGCAATTATCCGTGAAAGCCGTGATGAGCGTTATCGCAACCACTATCGTGAAGACGCACGTTACCGTAATCGTAATGGCAATGATCGCCGCGGGGACCGTGGAAATCGCGGGCATGGACACGAACGGGGAAATGGCGGCCGCGGGCAAAACCGCGATCATGGACACGAAAAAAATTAACTATTACAGATCTTCTTAAATAAAACAGCCCCGGCTCAGGTCCGGGGCTGTTTTTATTTGGTACCGGCTCCTTACAACAAAACGGTGCTTTTAGTCTGCGTGTGTGGAAGGCTTCTGTACAGATACCTGACACACAGGGCTCGTTGGTGACAACACCAACGAGGGCGGAAAAACACACCAGTTTCATGTTAACCCATCTATTTTATAAATATTTGATTATCAATTATATAACTATGCACTTTTTTGAATTGTGTTAAGTTATGTTAACCCTTTTTGTTTGTTTAACTTAGTGCCTGGGGCTCGCATGCGTCTGCACGCCACAGGGTATCCTATTGAAGGCAACACCATAGCCGTTAACTTAAGGCTAAATATGCCGATTACTCCACCACAATAACCCTATCCCCTTTTGTCCTTCGCACCGTTAGCAATCCGCCTTTGTCCATCGGCATCCAGGTGTAGCCTTCGCCACCGGCGGCTTCTTTCATGGGTATGTCATCCAAAATAACTGACGAAGGCTTTGCTTTCATCCTGATCGTTTCTGTACCGGCCATATCAAAAGTGCGGTAGAACAGGCGCACCAGGCTGGTATCCGGTTTGCTAAAGTCGGGGTTGAGGAATTTCTTGAGATAGCCTTTATAATCGGCCTGCTGGATAACCGAGGTGGTCGATAGGATATGATCTGCCGCCGGCGCCAGTTGGGGATAGGTGGCCATAGCCCTTATATAGTGCCGTACATAATCGCCATAGCCGTCGGTGAGCCAGGGTTCGTCAAAGGGAAAACAGTTTTTCCCGTCAACATCAACCGAATAAGTGGCCCAGGTGAGCTCGCGCAGGGCATTGGTATAGTACGAGGTGTCACCGGTAAGCGAGGTGTACAACAGCTCATCTGCCGCCTGCCTGGAGCTATGACTTTCGCCGGGCTCGGGGTACACAGTTTGCTCGTTAGTAACCACAACCCCGTATTTTTTCCATTGTGTGTTATTAAAATTGACGTGCACCCAATCGATAATGCTTTTAGCCTCCTCTTTCCAATCCGGGAAATATTGAGGATGCTCCATAATGTACCTGGCACAGGTCACGGCATTTATTTGCGTTTGGCTCCATTCGCCCACATCTTCAAAAAAAGGCCCCCATTTGTTATTTTGTACCGGGTACTTTTTTATCCATGCCAGTATTTTATCAAATGCCGGCTTATATGCTGCCACGTTTCCCTTTTTAAGCTGAATCAGATCGTCAAACATTTGCAGGGTGGGCGTCAGGTTACTGGTGTAACCGGCAGTATCGGTAAGCTTGTCGTGCTTATCGGTAAGGTTTAGTAAAACCACCTTGCCCGTATACACATTTACCTTAAACGGCAGCGGCGAATGCAGTTGGTCTCCAGCCTTCACCCTCGGAGCCAGCGTATTGGCTATCTTTATGGCCGCGTTGAGAAACACAGTATCTCCTTTTATTTTGTACAGGTGTACCAGCTCCAGGCCAAGCGAACCGGCCTTATCCAGTTGCGCTACGTCCTTGCCATTGCGCATGTCGCCGTCATATATCCCCGAATAGATTAAAGTGTTATAGGGGAACGGTATATCGGGCCATTTACAAGTTGAAGGCGACAAGCCATGGGTTAAATAATAACCCGCCAAAAAGCACATGTTTTCCTTTATATTTTCGTTGCCGGTATAAGCATATAGCATGCGCCAGGAGGAAATCGCCATCATAAACTGGTCGCCGCCGATGCCGCGGGGGTCGTCGAAATTTGGGTTCCACACCTGGTGGTTCATGTAATAGGGCAAACCATTCATGTCGGTACGCATATTGTACCAAAAATTCCAGATGGTATACAGGTTATGGTCGAATGCTATGGCCGGGTCGGGGTCGTACCAGGGGATGATGTTCCCGTTTTTATCTGTTTGGATAGTGTGGTAAATGAGCTTTTCGCCTGGTTGGGCAAATAAAACGGTTTTTGAAAGTAAAAACAGTGTAAAAAGGCAGAAGAATTTAAGCGGGGCGCTTTTCCAGGGATTTGGCATACAGAAATTATTTTAGCGTTTAATCGGTGCTTAAAAGTAACGAATTTCTGTACAATAAAATCACGGCTGAATGCGATAGGCTTCAATCAATCGAGTCTTCCGCCGGCCACCCAAACTGGTTTTATCCCCGGAAACGTTCCCAAAAGATGCTAAACGCTTACTCCGACCCCGTGTACCAATTGGAAAATGGTGTACAAATGGTGAGCCTCGTGCAGCAGAAAAAACTCGGTCCAGTCCAACACGGTCAATTTGCCAAATTTAGGATGGATGCCGGTGCGGTCCAGTTTATCCGGCGGCAGATGGGTGATCAGGTGATAGATCACTTCCCTATCTGTTGATATTTTTTTGAGCAGTTCGTAAGTAGTAAATGCACAATATATCTCAAATTCATTATCGTTTTCGGCTCGATAAGCTTCAAATTCCGGGTCATCATTAGTCAGTATCTTGCGGATCCGGTCGAGAAAAATAGGCTGGTATTTTGCCAGGTGGGCAATGTTTTCGTGAATGCTCCATTTACCCGGAACGGCGCTATGCTGTATCTGCCTGTTATTCAGCTTAAGAATAAGCGAGGCAATCGTTTTATGCTGTTCTTTTAGTCGTTGGGTTAATGACGAATAGATCATGGTACCATTTTACGAAATTTTTGCGAAAATGGTTGATTTTCGCCTGAAATTATTACATAATAATTAAAAATTAAGGAACCATTTTTGTTTAAAATTTCCGGATCAGTTCCCCCAGCGTTTTCAAACTTTTATCAATCTCGTCGTTGTAGGGTATCCCAAAACTTATCCTGATAAAATTGGTGAAACGGCTATCCGTACTGAATATCTGCCCCGGCGAAATACTTATATTGTATTTCAACGCCTTCCTGTATAGCTCAAAAGCATCGATCTTTTTGTCCAGCTCTATCCATAAAACATAACCGCCAGGAGGTCTGCTCACCTTAACATCGGCGGGGAAGTACTCGGCGATGGCCTGGGTATAGCGCAGGCATTGGGTGTGCAGCGCTTTGCGCAGGTTGCGCATATGCAGGTCGTACCGACCAGTCTCAAAAAAATGACCAATAGCGGCCTGCGTCGGCGAGGCTGAAGAAAGCGTGTGCATCAGCTTCAAATTGATGATCTGTGTTTTAAACTTTCCGGGAATGCACCAGCCGACCCTATAACCTGGCGCAAGGGATTTCGATACAGACGAACACAACATTACCAGTCCTTCCTTATCGTAACTTTTGCAGGTACGCGGCCTTGTTTTCCCGAAATACATTTCGCCATAAATATCATCCTCAATCAATGGTATATCGTTTTTCGCCAGCAATTCAACCAGTTGTTTTTTCTTTTCATTACTAAGACAATAACCCAAAGGGTTGCTAAAAGTGGGCACAAAGAGGCACGCGTTAACCTGCTTTTTTTCGATGGCATTGGCTAAAAACTCAATATTGATGCCTTCGGCCGGATCATTGGGGATTTCCAATATTTTAAGACCAAGACTTTGTATAGTACTGAAAATGCCAAAATACCCAGGACTTTCAATGGCAACCGTATCGCCCGGCTTCGTTACTGCCCGTAAACAAAACACCATCGCTTCCATACAGCCCTGGGTGGTGACAACATCATCAGGCAGCACGGTTCCGCCCCAGCTAAACGCCTGGCGCGCAATGTGTTTTCTTAGCGTCTCATTACCCTGTATAGCCTCATAAGTGATGCAGCTATTTTTACCAAGGCGTATACTTTCCATCATGGATTTATTCAATTTCGCCCTTGGCAATAGGCTGATTGATGGCACAGCGCTCGAAAATTTAACTATCCCCTCGCCCGAGAAATTGCGATAAACAAGTGCGATCATTTCGTCGACGGTCAGTTTTTTTGATTCAATTGGCGGCTCTGCGCTTTTTGGCGGGTCGAAGGTCCTCGTTGGCGTATATCGAACATAATATCCCGATTTTGGCCGGGCCTCTATCAACCCATCAATTTCCAGCTGCACGTACGCTTTATAAGCGGTGCTCAAACTTATTCCCTGCTCCTGGCTCAAAGCGCGAACTGAGGGAAGCTTCTCACCTGTTTTTATGATCTGCCGACGTACCTGGCTGCTGATGCGATCAGCAATCTGCATGTATAAAAAATCTTCGTCGCGGGCGGTGGTTTTTGCGGGGTTTTCCATTGTTTGTTTATCCATTTTTAAGCAAGAATCGGGTTGTTATTTGCCAAGAGAACGATGAATTTTGAATTGGAATCAGGAATTAAGATCTGGCAATTATCGCACACTCCCCTGTCTTGACTCCTGGTTCTTGACTCTTGATTTTTCCCCCCAATCTGTTATGCACAAAAATAACAATTCTGAATCTGTTATATAATAAATTTATATTTCATTTTTGTAACGAAATAATTTTTCTATGAATGATTTAAATACAAGGCCCGAAACGGGCCTCGACCCCGCTGATTGGAACGATATAAAGACCCTTGGCTACCAAATAATTGATGACATGGTTGATTATCTAAAAAATGTTGGCGACAGGCCGGTTTGGACGCTGATTCCGCAAAAGGTAAAAGAGGAGTTTAAAAAACCGCTGCCCCAAACAGGAACCGATATTTTTACCGTTTACGAAGAATTCAAGCAAAATATCTTCCCTTATCCTGGCGGGAATATCCACCCAAAACATTTTGCATGGGTGCAGGGTACCGGCACGCCGATGGGCGCCTTTGCCGACCTGCTAGCCGGCGTGATGAACAATAACACGACCATTGCCGATCAAAGCGCCCTGTATGTGGACCGGCAAGTTGTGGCTTGGTGCAGGGAATTGCTGAATTACCCAATTGACGGCAGCGGCATACTGGTTAGCGGTGGCTCGATCGCCAATATTACCGCGCTGATTGTAGCGCGTAACACCGTAATTGAAAATTCTAAAAATGGCGGCGTTTATGCTGCAGCCGGTAAATTAACCGCTTATTGCAGCAGTGAGACACATAATTGTCTTGGGAAGGCTGCCGAAGTAATCGGCATGGGGAACGAACAGCTAAGAAAGATCCCGGTAAATGATCATTTCGAAATTGATGTCGACGCACTGAAATCAAAAATTGCGGAAGATAAAGCCAGGGGGTTTGTACCTTTTTGCGTCATCGGCAATGCTGGCACGGTAAACACCGGCGCGATAGATCCTTTGGATGAATTATTGCAGATAGCGAGGGCAGAAAATATTTGGTTCCATATCGACGGGGCCTTTGGCGCCCTGGCAAAACTGGTTCCGGCGTACCAGCATAAATTGAAAGCCGTCGAAGGTGCAGACAGCGTTGCTTTCGACCTGCATAAATGGATGTACATGCAGTACGAGGTGGGCTGTGTTTTATTTAAAAACGCAGCCGCACACCGCGCCGCCTTTTCAACCGCCGTTAATTATTTAAGCGCCCATGAGCGCGGGTTTGCAGCAGGCCCGGAGACAGTCTCGAATTATGGCATGGAGCTTTCGCGCGGTTTTAAAGCGCTAAAGGTATGGATGTCGCTAAAAGAGCATGGGGTTGAAAAATACAAGGAGATGATCAGCCAGAATATCGACCAGGCATTTTATCTGGGTGCACTGGTACGCCAGCAACCACTATTGGAATTAATGGCCGATGTTACGCTGAATGTGGTGTGCTACCGTTTTAACCCGGGCAATTTGGACCAGGAAGAACTGAATGCTTTGAACAAGGAATTGCTGATGCGTATGCACGAAACAGGCGCCGGCGGACCATCCTACACTATATTAAACGGGAATTATGTGATACGCGCTGCGATAACCAATCACCGTACGCGCAGAAGGCATTTGGACGAAATGGTAGAAGGTACCGTTAAAATCGGTGAAATACTAATGCATGAATTTGATGCAAAATTGTTCAAATTTGATTTTTTGACGAGGTAGGCGTCGGGTTGTCGACATTACACAAGTCAAAAATGGCTACTTATAAAAACACAAGACAAATGACCTTAAACTTTAACCCCGAGACTGACTACATTCTTGAAGACGAACGCGTATTGCTGCGGCTGTTAAAAGATTCGGACTATGAATTTCTTTTGCCTTTTGCACTGAACGAACCCGACACCTGGAAATACTCGCATATAAGCGCCCACGGCGAAGATGGTATGCGTCAGTATATTCAGGATGCGCTGGCGGCTAAAGCGACAGGAAGGGAATACCCCTTCATTGTGTTCGACAAACAAACCCAAGCCTATGCCGGCAGCACCCGCTTTTACGACATTTTGCCTGCGTATCAAACCGTCCAGCTCGGCTATACCTGGTATGGCGAAAAATTCAGGGGGACAGGGTTAAATAAGCACTGCAAGTTTCTTTTACTACAGCTGGCTTTTGAAACTTTTAACGCCCTACGGGTGGAATTCAGGGCAGACGCCAGAAATGAACGCAGCATAGCCGCAATGAAAAGTATCGGCTGCATTCCCGAGGGTATATTGCGCAGTAATATGCCCCTAACCGGCGGCGGCCGCCGGGACTCCATCGTTTTAAGTATTTTGAAAGATGAATGGGAGGGCGGGGTGAAGGAGGCGCTTTTGAGGAAAGTGAACGGTTGATTAGCTTTTGCTCAAAGGAGCGGCGTTAACTTAATCAACTCATTCAACTCATTCAACTCAATCAACCAATCAACCTCCCCAAAAAAACCATCTCAAAGTCAAAGTTTTCGATTTAAAATCTTTTTTACTGCAAATCGTCATATAAACGGATATTTACGAGGCCCGGTTCCGTAACAAAAACGGGTTTCTAAAATCTATAAAAGAAAAATAGCTGCAGTGAAAACCATTCTGAATATTGAAGACCTTGGCAAAACTTACCCGAGCGCCGGGCGCACCCTTACCGTTCTTGAGCATATTAATTTTTCTATCAGCGAGGGCTCTACCAATGCCATCGTTGGTCCTTCGGGAAGCGGGAAAACTACCCTTTTGGGTTTGTGTGCCGGGCTCGACCGGCCGGGTTCGGGCAAGGTTGAATTAAACAACATTAACCTGGGCAATCTTTCGGAAGACCAGCGTGCGCAGGTGCGTAACCAGTATGTGGGGTTTATTTTTCAGAATTTCCAATTGCTGCCAACGTTAACCGCGCTCGAAAATGTGATGGTGCCGCTTGAACTGAGGGGCGAAAAAAACATAAAAGCACGCTCGATGGACCTGCTCGATAAAGTCGGCCTGTCCGACAGGGGGCACCACTACCCTGCCCAGCTTTCGGGAGGGGAGCAGCAGCGGGTGTCGCTTGCAAGGGCTTTTTCCAATTCTCCTGCCATATTATTTGCAGACGAACCCACCGGTAACCTCGATGCTGAAACCGCGGAAAAAGTTGTCAAGCTGATATTCGACCTGAACAAGGAAGCAGGCACCACGCTTGTTTTAGTAACGCACGACCTGGAGTTGGCCGCCAAAACACAACGCATTATCCGCTTAAAAGGCGGGAAAGTGATCGCTGACGAAAAAACCGAAAGCAAATAAAAGCCATGGATAAAAGAAAAATAAATATTCCCTGGCTTTTTGAAATGGCCTGGCGGGACAGCCGCCGCAACCGCTCACGGCTGATGCTGTTTATATCGGCTATCATATTCGGCATTGCCGCGCTGGTAGCTATTTACTCCTTCAGGTACAACCTCGAAAATGATATCAATACCCAGGCCGCAAGCCTGGTAGGCGCGGACCTGGCAGTCTACGGCAGTAAACTGGCCGATGCCCACATAAAACCGCTATTGGATTCGTTGGGCGACAAAAGATCGGAGGAGCGAACATTCGTCTCGATGATCTATTTCCCGAAAAGCAAGGGCACAAGGCTGGTACAGGTGCATGCCCTGGAAGGCGGTTTTCCTTATTATGGGAGCCTGGAGACTATACCTGTTGCAGCTGGCACGAACTTCAAGACCGGCAGAATGGCCCTTGTTGATAAAACGCTGATGCTGCAGTTTAACGTGAAGGTAAATGATTCAATAAAAGTGGGCGATTTTACATTTTTGATAACCGGCACGCTAACAAAGGCCCCCGGACAAACCGGCGTTTCGTCGAATATTGCGCCGTCGGTTTACATTCCCCTCCAATACCTGCCGCAAACCGGTCTTTCAAAAAAAGGAAGCCGCATTGGCTACAACTTTTATTATAAGTATGACAAACCGGTTGATATGCAAAAACTGGTTAAAAGTATTGATGGCCGACTTGAAAAGGCTGATCTTAACTATGAAACCATTGAGACCCGCAAAGAGAATACCGGCCGCTCATTTGGGGATCTGACCCGGTTTTTGTCGCTAGTGGGTTTTATCGCGCTGCTGCTGGGTTGCGTTGGGGTTGCGAGCGCCATTCATATTTATATCCGCGAAAAGATAGCTTCAATAGCCATTATGCGATGCCTGGGGGTAAAGGGATTCGAGGCATTCCTGATCTACCTGATACAAATTGCGGGGATCGGCATTATCGGCTCACTTATCGGGGCATTTGCCGGTACGTTCGTCCAGCATATATTGCCGATCGTGATGAAGGATTTTTTGCCCTTTGAAATATCTACAGCTATATCGTGGCTGGCTATCGGGCAGGGCGTTTTACTCGGGATCATCATCTCCATACTCTTTGCGCTACTGCCACTCATCTCTATTCGCAATATTTCGCCGTTAAATACGCTCCGCATTTCGTACGAGAATATTAATATCGTGCGCGATCCGCTGAGATGGCTCGTTTATATCCTGATACTAGCGTTTGTGGTAACCTTTACCTTTTTCCAGACAGACAGTTGGCTGGCAAGCGTATTTTTTACTATCGGAGTCGGCATAGCGTTCAGTATACTTGCCTTTGTTGCCTGGTTGTTGATGAAGGTAATGAGGGTAGTGATCCAAAATTCATGGAGCTATTTAATGCGGCAGGGCTTCGCTAACCTTTACCGGCCAAATAACCAAACGATTATCCTCATTGTCTCCATCGGGCTGAGCACTGCATTTATTAGTACGCTATTCTTTATCCAGGGAATGCTGATGAAACAGGTGAGCTTATCGTCCGGCGCCAACCAGGCCAATATGATCTTGTTCGATATCCAAAACAGTCAGAAAAACGGCGTCGCCAAAATAACCCGGCAGCAAAAATTACCCGTTCTGCAGCAAGTGCCTATTGTAACTATCCGGCTTGAAAAAGTAAATGGAAAAACTGGCGAAGACATTAAAAAAGATCGCAAGTCGAAGATTTCGCGCAGGGCCTTTGCTTATGAATACCGGGTCACTTACCGAGATACGCTTACGCCCTCCGAAAAAATAGTGGCTGGCGATTGGGTTGGCAAAGCTTCACAGGGCAAGGATGTGCCCGTATCCATCGAAGAGGGTTTTTCAAAACGAAGCAATATTGTTGTAGGTGATCATTTGGTGTTTAACGTGCAGGGCTTGAGTATGCCGGCGGTAGTGGCGAGTGTTAGGCAGGTAAACTGGAACAAGATCCAAACCAATTTCCAGATAGTCTTCCCAACCGGGGTTTTGGAAGATGCACCCCAGTTTTACGTTGAGCTGACCCATGTGCCTTCGGTAACCGCGTCGGCAAAGTTTCAACAAGCCGTTGTACGCAGTTTCCCGAACGTTTCCATTGTTGATATCGGGCAGGTGATCACAATTATCGACGACCTACTGGATAAGATTGGTTACATCATCCGTTTTATGAGCGCCTTTAGTATTGTTACCGGCATCGTGGTGCTCATCGCCTCGGTTAGGATCAGCAAATACCAGCGCATACAGGAAAGTGTTTTGCTGCGAACTTTAGGAGCAAGCCGGAAACAAATTTTTACGATAACGGCTTTGGAATATCTATTTTTAGGGGCATTATCGGCACTGACAGGCATACTGATCGCATTTACCGGCAGTTGGCTCCTGGCAAAATATAGCTTCGAAATACCGTTTGCTATAAACATCTGGCCTGTTGCGGCGTTATTTTTTATAATCGCGCTGCTTACCCTGGTAATCGGGCTATTAAACAGCCGGGGCGTTTTGAGCAAGCCGCCTTTGGAAATACTGCGGACCACATGAGGGGAAGGTGAAAGGTAAAAGGCGAAAGCAGAAAGCTGAAAAAATTTGCGGGTTCTGGCTTTCACCTTTGGACTTTCAGCTTTCGGCATGTTATTTAATAGGACAAAATGAAAAGATTGAATATCATTTTCTTAGCGATAACGATCATGGGCTTTGCGGCCTGCGGAGGGAACCAGGCTTCAAAGCCCGACACGCCGGTGGCTGCTGTTACCAAACCGGATAGTTCCTCAACCGAAAAAACAGTGCTTTTTTTTGGCGATAGCCTGACTGCCGGCTATGGCCTGGATGATCCGACGGAGGCTTTTCCCGGCGTCATTCAAAATAAGATCAACTCGGCTCATCTCCACTACAAGGTTATTAATGCCGGTGTAAGCGGCGAAACCTCGGCCGGCGGCAGAGGGCGTATCAACTGGATATTAAAACAAAAGGTTGATGTTTTTGTGCTAGAGCTTGGCGCAAATGATGGTCTTCGGGGAATCCCGGTTAATGAAACTATTCAAAATCTGCAAGCCATAATCGACACGGTAAAAGCCAAATACCCGGCGGCAAAACTTGTAATGCTCGGCATGCAGGTTCCGCCAAATATGGGCACCCAATATGCCTACAGCTTTAAGGCGATCTTTCCGGGCCTTGCCGCAAAAAACAATATGTCGCTGGTTCCTTTCCTACTAAAAGATGTTGGCGGTGTGCCCTCGCTGAATCAAAAAGATGGCATCCACCCTACCCCCGAGGGGGCCAAAATAGTCGGGGAAAATGTTTGGCAGGTTTTACAGGGAGTATTGCTCAGCAAAAATTAAAATCGCCACAAAGTCGTAGCATATAAGTAAACGATTGCTATTTTCGCAGAAAAAATAAATAATGGCGACAACGAAACTAACGATCAATAGTAACGGTTCAGTAAAAGTAGAGGGCGATTTTGAAATAGTAGACTTAGAGGGCAATGTATATGGTCTACAAGGCCGCACCATCGTTTCCATTTGCCGTTGCGGCATGTCGGCAAACAAGCCTTTTTGCGATGGCTCACACAAGGGTCATTTTGAACATGACGCAAAAGCGTTCGACCTGCCGCCAAAGAAGGTTTAAACAGCATTATCGGTGAAATCACAAGCAAATCGGTGAAATCATAGAAAAATCGGTGAAATCATAAAAAAAATCAATGATCACCCAAGTTAACGGCATATCTCTTAATTATAAGGTAACCGGCGATGGCAATCCCATTGTCCTCATCCACGGCCACCCGTTCGATCATACCATGTGGTATCCCCAGGTAGTCGCTTTTTCGGATAGTTATAAAGTGGTCACTCCTGATTTAAGGGGCTACGGACAAAGCGGTCTGCCGGCATCAGGAAATACGCGTTTTGAGGATTACGCTACCGATGTGCTTCTTTTATTGGATTTTTTAGGGGTTGATAGCTTTCATATTTGCGGCCTCTCCATGGGCGGGCAGGTGATTATGGAAATGTTCCGGCAGGCGCCGGGAAGGGTTAAGTCGCTTATTTTTGCCGATACATTTGCGAGTCTGGATACCCCCCAGGTTAAACAGGGGCGCTACGATGCAGCCGACCGGCTTGAAAAAGAAGGCATGGATAGTTACGCCGATGAGGTGATCTATAAAATGATAAAGCCCAGCCATGTAAGCTCGATGCCAGACGTAGCCGCGCACATCATTAAAATGATGAAGGCAACTTCGCCCTCAGCTGCAGCCATAGCATTAAGAGCGAGGGCTGAAAGGATAGATTATTTAAATGAGGTATTTGCGCAAATCAATATCCCAACGCTGGCAATTGTGGGCATGGAGGATGAGTTTACCCCCGTAGCTAAGGCGGAAGAAATGAAGCAGCATCTTAAAAACTGCACGTTGGTAGTTATAGAGGATGCCGGCCATATGCCTAACCTGGAGCATCCGGATGAGTTTAACCAGGTGTTGTTGGATTTTTTGGCGGAAATTGATTAGAGGCTTTGACTTAAAAACGCTGTCATTGCGCGGAGTGAAACGACAAAGCAACCTCGTCGCCATTGCACAACCGCCAACCTGTCAGCGACGAGGTTGCTTCGCTACGCTCGCAATGACAACGTTTTACCTTTCACTTCATCTCCAAAACTTTACGAACTTGTTCAACTCTTGATTGCAAAAAAATCAAGGCATCGACACCATCGCCTTAATCACCCCATTCGCAGGATCAAGCCAGCTTTCGAAATTATCTTTCACCTCTTCAAAGCCAACCCTGTGCGTGATATAAGTTTTAGGATCTATCAGGCCGTTTTTCATGCAGGTCATCACATGTTCAAAGTCCTCCCGGGTAGCGTTCCGGCTGCTCATCAGGGAAGCTTCACGCTTATGAAATTCCGGGTGACTAAAACTGATCTCCCCTTTTTGCAGGCCAATTAATACAAAACGGCCGCCGTGGGCCATATATTGAAACGCATTATTTATGGCCTTTTGGCTGCCGGTAGCGTCGATAACGGCCGTTGGCATATCGCCTGAAGTTATTTCTATCAGCCGCTCGACAGCATCGGGCGCCACCGCATTGATTGCATGTTTTATTTTTAAATTTCTTCTGCAAAAATCGAGTCGGCCCTCGTTTATGTCCATTGCAATTACTTGCGCCCCGGCAATCCGCGCAAATTCAATCGCACCGATGCCAATGGGGCCCGCTCCTATTACCAACACAAATTCATCGGTTTTTATATCCGCCCGACGGATGCCATGTGCCCCTATCGCCAAAGGTTCAATCAGGGCCAGTTCGTCATAAGTTAATTCAGCCCCATGCACCAGCGCTCCTGAAGGTATCGAAAGATATTCGGCCATACCACCATCGATATGAACACCGCATACTTTCAATTTAACGCAGCAATTGGGTTTACCGTTTCGGCAGGCAACACATGCGCCACAGTTAAAATATGGAATAAACGTTACTTTTTCGCCTACTTGAAAACCGCGAGCATCGTCGAATTCTATAAGATCGCCGGAAAGCTCATGACCCAGAATCCTGGGATACTCAAAATATGGCTGTGTCCCTTCAAATGCATGCAGATCGGTTCCGCATACGCCAATGCGTTTTATTTTGATGATCGCATTTCCCTTTGTTAAAACAGGTTTTTCGCTTGTTTTATATTCCAGGTTGCTAGGGCGGGTGCAAACTAAGGTGTTCATTACAAATCGACTTTTTTCATTTTCGGCGAGAGCAGGTGCATAATTACCCAGGCAAGCAAATAAGCACATCCGCAGATAAAAAAGATAATATTGTACCCCACTACGATATGCCCCGCCTGTTTATTGGTTTCCAAAATATACCCGATCAGTTTCGGGAAGAAAAACCCGCCAACTGCACCCGCCATACTACCGATGCCCACTACGGAACTAACGGCCTTTTTTGGAAACATATCTGAAGCTGTGGTAAAAATATTTGCACTCCAGGCCTGATGGGCGGCTGCCGCCAGTCCTATCAAGCCTACAGCCTGCCATACGTTGGTCGCGAACCGCGCACTAATAATGGGAACCACGCATATGGCGAACAGGAGCATTGAAGTTTTACGCGCCTTGAAAATGGGCCAACCTCTCTTGATGAGCCAGGAAGAGAGCTGCCCCCCGCCGATGCTGCCTATCGTTGTCGCGGAGTAAACGATCACCAACGGGAGGCTTGGTTTGGTAAGATCGAGCTTGAAAGTGCTTGAAAAATAAGATGGCAGCCAAAAAAGGAAAAAATACCACACTGGGTCGGTCAGAAATTTTCCGGCAACAAAGGTCCAGGTTTGCCTGATGCCTAAAAGCTGAACCCACTTTACCTTTTCATCATCAGGTTTTACAACAACTTCGTCCACATCGCTGTGAATAAATTCAAATTCAGCGGCAGTTAGTTTTTTATGTTTTGAAGGGACTTCATAAAAGATAAGCCAAAAAATCAGCCAGATAAAACCTATAGCGCCAGTGATGATAAATGCCATTTGCCAGCCATATATACCCAGTATCCACGGAACCAATATTGGCGCCGCGACTGCGCCGATGTTGGCGCCCGAATTGAATATCCCTGTGGCCAGCGCCCGCTCCTTTTTTGGGAACCATTCAGCTACCGTTTTAATTGCCGCTGGAAAATTGCCGCCCTCGCCAAGGCCCAAAGCTGATCGTGCCGCAATAAATCCTAATGTGTTTTTTGCAGCGGCATGAAGCATGGCAGCAACGCTCCATATAACCAGCGAAATCGTATAGCCTAATTTGGTGCCGATTTTATCGATAAAATTCCCGAAAAGCAGCAGGCTGATGGCATAACTGGCCGTAAACGCCATAACAATATTGCCGTAGTCAATTTCTGTCCAATGAAACTGGGTCGAGAGCGTGGGTTTTAGCAGACCGATGATCTGACGGTCGAGATAATTGATGGTTGTAGCAAAAAACAGGAGCGCGACTATTACCCACCTATAATTTCCGCCCTTGTTTTCTTTCATTCTGCTGTTTAGGTGGTATAGATTACATTACAGCTTTCACCAACTCAAGGGCCGTTTCAGTATCGGCAAATAGCTGGTCGTAAAGGCGGTTTTCTAAAACATCTTTAGTGATCAATTTTCTGCCCATAGCGACCGCGCCAACCCCGGCGTGGAACCAGGCGGTTATGTTTTCGGCATTCAGCTCAACTCCCCCGCTTGGCATAAAAATCAAACCAGGGAACAATTCCTTTATGGAGCTTACAAATCCCGGCCCGAGTATATTGGCAGGAAATAGCTTTATCAGTTCGGCCCCGTGTTTCTGCGCAGCATATATTTCGGTAGGTGTCATGCAGCCGGGTATCCACAACAGCTTATATTTCTGCGCTGCCTTAGCCACTTCGCTATTGGTAATTGGCGAAACCATGAAATCGGCGCCCGCGTCGACAAATGCTTCTGCCTCCGAGATATTTTTTATGGTGCCTATGCCCAGGTTTAGGTCGGGCATTTCCTTTTTCTGTGCCTTTTTCAGCACTTTAAAGTTATCCAAAGCCTGTTTGCCCCTATTGGTATATTCAAGCACCCGTATGCCTGCCTTATAAAGCGTCCGGGTTATTTGAAGGCTGACCTCGGCGTCTTCATAAAAAAACAAAGGCAGAACGCCTTGTGTCAATATGCTGTTTAATACCGCTTTTCTTATTTTCATATTATTTAATTTCTGGAGTGGATGAACCGATCACGTATGCTTTACTTTTTTGGGTTTCCGAAGGACAAGGTCGCTTCATTTCATCGCTCTTTTAATTTCTTCTACCGATTTGGTGATAGCGTCGCCTCTAATAAACAGTTTTTCAAATGCTGCCGCAGTGGCAAATTCCAGTGTAGGCTGCGGTTCAAGGTTTGTGTAAAATCCATAGATAAGGCCCGCCATAAAACAATCGCCGCTGCCAACCTTATCGGTAACCCTCGCGGTTTCATATTCGTTTGATTGATATAATTGGTTATCAATATACAAAGTTGTATAATATTTTATATCATTTGTCCTATCAAATCGAAAAGTATTTGCAACAGCCTTACATTTCGGGTATTTTTCTAAAATATTTTGCGAAATCTTCTGCGATTCCTTTAGGTAAACGCTCTTTTGTCCCGATTCGTGAATATCCGGCATAACATCCAGCCCGAGCATAGTTTCCGCCGCCCATATATTACCCATCACCAAATCGCAATAATTTACCAAACCGGGCATTATGTCTCGCGGAGATGCCCCATATTGCCATAATTTCGAGCGGTAATTCAAATCGACCGAAATAGTTATCCCCTTTTTTTCCGCGGCTGCCAATCCTTCCCGGCACACATCGGAAACATTTTGCCCTATCGCCGGGCTAATGGCGCTAAAATGAAACCAGTTGACTCCATGTAATATTTTATCCCAATCAATTAACCCGGTTTTGATCCCTGCAAATGCCGAGCCGGCCCTATCGTACACCAGCGCATCATTCTTGATATCCTGGCCGGTGGTTAAAAAATACAGGCCGATCCGGTCTCCGCCCAAGTGCACCGATGTCGTATCGATGCCCTTATTTTGTAAGTATTTAAGGATTTGCGCCGACACCGCATTGCCAGGCAATGCGGTAAAATATTTTGCGGGCAGGCCCCACAGCGCGAGTGCATTGGCCACGTTCAACTCGGCCCCGCCGATATAAAATGGCAGTTGATTGCCGGCAAGCCATTCACCGGCTACATCGGGGCATAAACGGATCAGCAACTCGCCAAACGAAAATATTGAGCCGGGGTTTTGCTGTTTTAAATAGAGGCTCATTTTACTTTATCAAAGCCAAAATAAGTTTTTGCGTTGTAATAACATATATCCTGCACTATCTTACCGGTCCATTCTATATCGCCAGGCAATTCGCCGTTCTCGATGTCATTACCAAAAAGATTGCATAGTATCCGCCTGAAATACTCATGCCTTGGGTACGATAAAAAACTGCGAGAATCTGTCAGCATACCCACCATCCGGCTTAAAAGGCCCATGTTCGAAAGAACGTTTAGCTGTTTGGTCATGCCGTCCTTTTGGTCCAAAAACCACCAGGCGGAGCCAAATTGTATCTTGCCCGCAATTGAACCGTCGTTAAAATTACCGGCCATTGCTGCAATTAATTCATTATCGGAGGGATTAAGGTTATACAGGATGGTTTTTGTTAGCTTGCCTTCGGCCTCCAGCCTGTTCATGAATTTGGATAGAGGTCTCCCCTGCGCAAAATCACCGATGGAATCGAAACCTGTATCGGGGCCGGCCTCCGCCACGGCGCGGGTATTGTTGTTACGCAAAGCCCCGAGATGATATTGCTGCACCCAGCCTTTTTCATGATCCCAAAGTGCGAAATGATAAAGCATCGCCGACTTGAATTTCACTATTTCGTCATGCGTCAAAGCCTTTCCGGCCCTGATCTTTGTGAATATTGCCCTTATCTCCTGGCCGGTATAATTTGCTGAATATAATTGCTCCAGACCATGATCCGACAATACGCAGCCATTTGCAGCGAAATGATCATGGCGCTTTTTTAATACCTCCAGGTAGGTATCAATATCGCAAATGTCCGAACCCGTAAGAGTTTCCAGCCGATGAATATATTCGTTCAGCGCATCGATATCCTCGGCCTGCATGGCTTTGTCGGGCCTGAAAGCGGGCAACACCTTAACTGTATATCCATCCGTTTTAATTTTTTGATGGCGAGACAAATTGTCAATGGGGTCGTCCGTTGTGCAAACCACCTCGACATTCTTGTTTTTGATCAGATTTTTTACGCTGTATTCAGGCGAACGCAGTTTTTCGTTGCACTCTTCATATATCTTTCTTGCGGTTGCCGGCGACAGCAATTCATGAATACCAAAATAGCGCTGCAATTCGAGGTGTGTCCAATGAAACAAAGGATTGCGAAGCGTATAGGGCACTGTTGCCGCCCAGGCCTCAAACTTCTCCCAATCGGATCTATCCCCGGTGATATAGGCTTCATTTACGCCATTTGCCCGCATGGCCCGCCACTTATAATGATCGCCATAAAGCCAAATCCTGGTCAGGTTCTCAAAATTGACGTCCCCGGCAATTTGGTCGGGCGGCAGGTGGCAATGGTAATCAATTATTGGAAGCTGGGAGGAATAGTCATGATACAGACGCTGTGCGGTTTTAGTTTCGAGTAAAAAATCTTCGTTTAAAAAACTTTTCATTATTTAATATTTATCCGCCTCGCAGGGGACACTAATCCAGGTTTATCTGGCAATCGCTTTTGCAGGAGCAATATACTTTATATGCCATATACTATTTGAATATATCTGTTAATTTACAAATCTTCCCGCTTTGGCTTTTATTATTAACTAAATTTAACACATTATAGCATCAAAACGGTTGTTTTATTTCAATCCTGTTGAATTATGGAAAAGCACATCGTAAAAGTATTAAAAACCGAATTTGTAACGCATAACGTAAAGCGATTCACCCTGGAGAAACCCGCCAGGTATAGCTTTATTTCAGGCCAGGCGACGGACGTTTCTCTTAATAAACCCGGCCTGGAAGACGATCTGCACCCGTTTACCTTCACCTGCCTGAACACGGACGATCACCTGGAGTTCACCATCAAAATCTATAAAGGCCACAATGGGTTTACCGAGAAACTGCTGGATGTAAATGTGGGAGACGAACTGATCCTTCACGAAGTTTTTGGAGCGATCAACTACCAGGGACCGGGGCTTTTTATTGCCGGGGGCGCCGGGATAACCCCTTTTATTTCGATACTGAGGCAATTAAAAAGGGATGATAAATTAGCCGGAAATGTTTTGCTGTTCGCTAATCACACCGAACAGGATGTTATTTTAAAAGATGAGCTGGATGAAATGCTCGCCGGAAATCATATCGATATTTTATCCGAACCAACCTCGCCGGGCGCACAAGGCAGCCGCATCGACAAAGCCCTTATCGAGCGATTCCTGACTGATAAAACTGAATATGCTTACGTTTGTGGGCCGGATGAATTTGTGGAAATAATGAAAAATTATTTGCTCGAATCGGGCTTACCTGAGGAGCATATAGTCATTGAGCAATAGATCACGAAAGATTTGACAACTTTGAAATTTGTCAAATCTAATCCAGCTCATAAAAATGACGAGCTAAACTGGTCCAGGAACAAAATTGAATTAGCATGTTTGCGTAAAATAGTTGAAGGGTATTTTTCAATCATCTCGCTGTTCATCGTATTGAAAACCGCGTTAGCCTTTTTCTCTCCGGGTACAATGCAGTAAATGTACTTGCCGGCCATAAGCTCGGGAATGGTTAAGGTGATTGCCTGGGCGGGGACGTCGTTCAGAACAGTAAAACAGCCATCGTTGACCTGTTGCTGGCGGCACTCGGTATCAAGGGTAACAATTTTGACCTTTTCGTAATCATTAAAGTTAGCAACGTGGGGATCATTAAACGCGATATGGCCATTTTCGCCTATGCCCATGCAAACGACATCCGGTGAGTGTTTTGAAAGTAGCCGGGCATACCTGTTGCATTCCATCTCCGGGTCGGCTGCATTACCTTTAATATAATTTACAGAGTGAAGAGGCAACTGACTGAAAACCTTTTCGTTTAGAAACGAAGCAAATGTGCGTGGGTCGTTTTGCGGCAAACCAATATATTCGTCCATATGGAAAGCGTTTACACGGTTCCATTCCACCGCTTTATTTTCGACCAGGGCACTTAAAAATTCGTTTTGGGATGGAGCTGCGGCAAATATCATATTCACAAAATCCTGCTTATCCAGCAACAAGGTTATTTTTGCCGTAACCATATTGGCCGCTTCGGTTCCCATGGTTTCCCTGTTCTTATAAATATTAGCGACAAGGTTGTCCGCCTTAAGTGTAGTGACGCCCTGCCACACCGGAACGTCTCTACGGGGTTCATTTCCTTGCTTCATATACTACCTTTCCTTTTATGATTGTCATTTCAATATTGATATCCTCGTCAAACAGCACAATATCGGCATCCATCCCGGCGACAAGCGATCCTTTTTTATTATCAATCTTCATAATGGCAGCCGGCGTTGCGGCAGCCATCTGCACTGCCTGCAACAGCGGCACATCAGCCATAGTAACCATGTTTCGTACCAGCCGGTCAAATGTCGCAACACTCCCGGCAAAGGCGCTGCGATCACGCAATTTGGCTACATCATCCTCAACAATCACCTTTAAACCATTTTTAAGGCTGCCCAAAATACTTTCCCCGGGCGGCATTCCTGCAGCACGCATCGCATCGGTTATCAACGCCGTTTTGCCGGGGCCCTTAATTTTGTAGACCAATTTCAACAAAGGCGGCGGCAAATGTATGCCATCGGCAATGATCTCCACATCCATTACATCGATCAAATAGGCGGCTTCAACAACTCCTGCATACCGGTATGCATTCCGCCTGGTCACTCCTGACATCCCCGAATACAGATGTGTTGCCAATGTAAACCCATTTTTAAAACCTTCAAGTGCCTCCTCATAAATAGCATCCGTATGAGCCATAGCTACCAAAACGCCTCTTGAGGTCATGTACCGGCCAAATTCAGGAGCTCCCTGCAACTCGGGCGCTGCACTCCAGCGTTTTATACAAGCAAACGCCGACAGTATCTCTTCGTACTCCGAGGCCTCCGGGTTCCGGATGTATCGGGTATCCTGGGCGCCTGCCTGGTTAAGCGCAAAATACGGTCCTTCCAGGTGCATACCTGCAAATTGCGAGCCATTGCTGTTTTGCTTTTCGGCCAGTTCGTAGGTGGCAAGCGTTTCAAGCAAATCGGCCCTGCTGCTTGTTAATGTTGTGGGCAGCATAGTGGTGGTACCATGACGTGCGTGTAAATTAGCAATCGCCAAAAATGCCTCTTCGGTATTATCCATAAAGTCATGGCCTGCACCTCCATGTACGTGAATGTCGATAAAACCGGGCGAGATAAATCTGCCTTTGGCGTCAATCTCAAAAGCATCCGTAGCATCTATATTTCCTTCGCTTATCGCCACGATACGGCCATCGGCTACCAGTATCGAGCCATTCTTAATAATTTCCTGCGGCGTGACGATTTGCCCGTTATATATTTTTAATCGCTCCTCCACTTTTTGTCATTATTTGGTTCTTGATAACCGGTCGTACAAAAGGCGCGGCCTTATATTTCTTAATTCTGTCTCCTCTCTGATTTCAGCCGGGTAAATAAAGTTTTTATTCAATTCGGCAAAATGCATGTCCACTACTTCCTCGTTGATCATCAGGTTTTTTAATTCTTGCAAAATGCCCGGGGTCTGGGCAGTTGTAAATTCCGGTGCGTTTACTTTTTCAAGGATACAATGAAATTGCAGGTAATTTGTCCGTATGCCGGCCATAATCCGGTAATGCTCAAATTCGCCTGTATTTTTCGAAGGATGAAGGTCGTACAACGTTTCCAGGGCCCATCTGTTACTGTCCAGTAGTTGTTTTACCGAAGCCATCGCCCGCGATTCAACCTTCCCATGAACGACCTCATATGGCGCAGTTTTTAAAGCTTTCCAAAACCTGGCCGATTCTTCTGGGCCGAGACCATAACGCTCCCTGCAATAGCCCGCAACAAAACTATCTATGTCCAGTGGTTGTGTCGACCTGATACTTTCGGTATAAGCGGCAATGAGCATATTAAAGCCGCTAAGCGGATAAACATGCCTGATGGCGTACTCTTCGGTCAGGTCCTCCTCCGATTCAAAAACGGCCGAGTAGGCACCCGAGGTGGACCATGAAGTCATCACAATTCCCTTATAGCCCAGTTTTGCCGCAGCAGGGACGAAATCGCGAATGTTTTTAAAATGCTTTTCCCACCGGGTTAGAAAATAATTGTCGGGCGAAGAGCGCAGGGCTGGCGCACCCCATATTTCGTAGCCGCTTTCCAGCAGTTTTTTATGATCGCCAAAATGGTTCATATCCCAGCCGTAGTTCCAATCGATAAACACAGTTCCCTTTGGCAGTGACTTGATTGCATCGGGGTATTTTAGTGCAATATCGGCCCAGAGTACCGGGGTTTTGCCGAGCCTGTTCACAATGTTGCACAGCATCCTGATATAGTCGATATAAAGTTTGGATTTTCCCTCCTTCGCAGCCTTTAATCGGCAGCGTTCATCATGGCCCAGCAAGTAGGTTTCGTCGCCGCCTATATGAATATATTTTGAAGTATGCGTCGACGCTAGTTCAGTATACAGATCGGTAAATAACGCGCTGTCCTGTTTGGTTTGCAAGGGGCAAACCTGCGAAAAATCCTTTTGATCTTCCCGGAGGTCTTTATACCGGTCATTCCGCAAAATGTATTCCACGTGCCCAAAGCTTTGCTGCAGGGGGATCACATCTATACCAAGATCATTGCAATATTTTATAAAGGCAATGACCTCATCTTTTGTATAGGCATATCGGTTAGATATCAGTGGGTGTTTTTCAAAAGGATAGGTTGCCTCCCACTCCATGATCAATGTATTGATGCCTAAACCATTTAGTCTTAAAGCAAATGCTTTCAGGGCACCCATCGTCATCACCTGTACGCGAAGATCAAGGTGAAAACCTTTGATAATAAACGGGCTCTGCTGCATTTTATCGTTCTGGGCCTCAAGGCTTTGAATTGATAAAAACAGCAGTAGCATAGCTACCAGGGCTTTTTTCACAATCGTAATGGTTTATAAATTCGTATTCTGGTGGTCAGATAGGTCGAAAATACGAAAAAAATAGGCTCATCCGATACACTTTGAAGCTGGATAGTGCCTCAGTTAAAATTTAATTTTCACTTGTAACCTCTACCCCGTATCGTATTGCCGCTTCAAGTATATCAATGTTTATATCATTTAGCGTTTTGAACTTAATGCAATACCCGGTTACGCTCGCCTTGCCTATTTCTTTCCCATACGTTTGGGCCAAGTATGTCTTATCTTTGATACCGAGGATATAGACAGAGATTCCGGTTTTGTTTGCGCTCAAACCAATTTGGAAAAAATCCCTGGTCTTTCCATCAGCATATTTTATGGTGTAAAATCCATAGCCTATATTAGGGTTACTAACAGTTTTATTTTCATCGTTTTTACCGTCATCGAACCATAATTTACATGCTGGCAATACCTGGAGTATGCGCATATGCAAAGTTTGCATATCACTACGCTTTGGTTCAGGTTGGCTGGTAATATAGTTTGTGATTTGTTCTTGTACGTTCATAGGAAATATTGAATTATAGGTTGCTCAATTACCATTTCAAATCTCGCTCTAATTTTTTTCATACCCTAATTCATTTCTTTCACTTTCCTGCATAAGTATTTTCCCCTTTTCTTTGGTTCATCAATCAAATTTCAAACTAAGACATTACCTGAAGCTGAATCGGGAAGTAAATCTATGAGAAAAAAAATAATTTAGTCAAATCTTTTAACCAACTCGACCAGTTCGAT
>Ga0207132_1045_pt1 | contig 27611 bp, 25 predicted proteins | sample Alteio_BWMinHeat_14_FD_153554 | JGI IMG/M metagenome (GOLD analysis project Ga0207132, IMG submission 153554) | Enriched cells from forest soil in Barre Woods Harvard Forest LTER site, Petersham, Massachusetts, United States -... | ecosystem: Environmental > Terrestrial > Soil > Temperate forest >...
ACCAATTTTTGGTGGATAACGAGGCTTCGGTGCGCGTGAACGATGCGGGACGCGCGCACGGAATTATCATCGCGCAGCAGAACGGAACTTACGATTGGACGCGAGCCGTGCCCACGCTGGTGATGCGCAATGAAGATTACGGACGGATTTCGCGAGTCATGCGCGATGGTAAGGCGGTGACGCTGCGCGTGAATATTCAGAATAAGGAATATCCGGAGGGGACGACGGCGTATAACGCCAGTGGAGAAATTCCGGGGACGGACAAGAAGGATGAGATTGTGATGCTGGGTGGACATTACGATTCGTGGCACGACGCAACCGGCGCGACGGACAACGGAATTGGTTCTTCGATGATGCTGGAGGCGGTGCGGATTTTAGCCGCGCTGCACGTTAAGCCACGACGAACGATTCGCGTCGCGTTGTGGAGCGGGGAGGAAGAAGGGTTGTTGGGATCACTAGCGTACGTGAAGGAACACTTTGGAAGTTTTGAGAACCAGAAGCCGGAATACGCGAAATTGGATGCGTACTTCAATATCGATTCGGGGACGGGGAAGCCGCGAGGCGCGAGCGTGTTTGGTCCTGCGGGAGCAGCGGATATGGTGCGCGAGGCCATGATGCCGTTTGCGGATTGGGGATTCGTGGGAGCAATTGCGAGCGACAGCCGGAGGACGGGCGGGACGGACAGCACGTCCTTCAACAACGCGGGACTGCCGGGGATTGGTTTGGCGCAGGATGCGTTTGATTATGGGTCATTTACGCATCACACGAACCTGGATACGTACGAGCGGATTTATGAAGAGGACGTGAGAGAAGGCGCTGTCGAGATTGCCTCGGCGGTGTATGCGCTGGCGATGGCCGATGAGATGCTGCCGCGATTCAAGGACGCCGAGATGCCGAAACCGGTGCCGGAGCCCGGGCCGGGTTCCGAAGCAACTCAGGTGCGGCACGTTCCGGGGAACTAGACCGAGCGCTACAACTGGAGAAGGAAGAAGCGCGCGACACGCGAGACGTGTCGCGCACTTTTATTTTTGTGCGCGCTTGTTGCGCTGGTACGTGATGTTGAAGTTGGTGTGAAGAGCGGCGGTCGAATCACCGCCGACCCACACGTCGAAGGTTGCGGGTTCTTCGACCCGTCTTTCCTTGCCGTGCTCCGTAGGTCAGTTCGTCATTTCCAAGAGATCGATCCGGTGCTTATTCAAGTTAACCTCCTGCGGGCGAAGGGCGATGCTAGTTGGCAGGCGCGCAAGATGCCAGAAGAAAATTGGGAAAGGCGAATTTCTACAGGAGATTGTGCGAACATCGGTACCGCGCGACGATTTGTGGCTCATCGGTGGATAGAACACCAGGCGGAGGAGACATGGCAAAAACGCGGCGGGAATTTTTAACGGAGACTTCGCTGGGATTGGTTGGAGCGGCGGTTGCCGGTACGCAGCAGCAGAAACCGGGCGAGCCGCCGGCGGGGACTCCGCCTGCATTTGGGACGGGGCCCGCGGTAGGGCCGGAAGTTTCGCCGGGGACGTTTGCCGAGGCCGAGAAAGTGGTGCAGGTGGAGATGAGCTCGGCCGATCGCGAGATCGTGGCTCGAAGTTGGCGCGGCAACATGGCGGCGCTGTATGAGCGCCGCGTGGGCCCGCACAAGGTGACGATCGAGGCGGAGGTGGCGCCGTATTCGCGTTGGGTTCCGATTTTGGCGGGGCAGAAGCGCCGGCCGGAGCGCGAGCGATTTGTGCGCAGTTCGAATGACGCTGGGGCTCTGCCAGCAAAAGACGAGGACATTGCGTTTGCGCCAGTGTGGAAACTTTCTCGGTGGATCGAGACGCGAAAAATCAGTTCGGAGCGGTTGACGAAGATTTATTTGGAGAGGCTGGAGAGATTTAACGGAAAGCTGCGGTGCGTAATCACGCTGACGCGGGAATTGGCGTTGGCGCAGGCGAAAAAGGCCGACACGGAGATCGCAGCGGGAAAATATCGCGGACCGTTGCATGGCATTCCTTGGGGAGCGAAAGATTTATTGGATACCGCGGGGATTGCCACGACTTGGGGGGCGGAGCCGTTTCGCGATCGTGTGCCTCTGAAGGATGCGGCGGTGGTGAAGAGGTTGCACGATGCGGGCGCCGTGCTGGTTGCGAAACTGAGCCTTGGTGCGCTGGCGCTAAATGACATTTGGTTTGGCGGGCAAACGATGAACCCGTGGCTGCTGGAAGAGGGATCCTCGGGTTCGAGCGCGGGACCGGGTGCGGCGACGGCGGCGGGATTGGTGGCGTTTGCGATTGGCAGCGAAACGGGAGGCAGTATCGTTGGCCCGAGCATGCGCTGCGGAGTGACGGGATTGCGCCCGACGTACGGGCGAGTGGCCAGGACGGGAGCGATGACGCTGTGCTGGTCGCTCGACAAGTTGGGGCCGATGACGCGGAGCGTCGAGGACGCCATGCTCGTGCTGCCGGCGATCTCCGGGCCCGATGCGGGCGACGTTTCCAGTGTTCAGAGCCGGCTGGATTTTGACGCCGGCGCCAGCGTGAAAGGCTTGCGCGTCGGCTACTTTCCCGCGTGGATGAAAGAGAATCCGGCGACGGAAGTGGATCGTGCGGCACTGGAAACCGTGAAGAAAGTAGGGATGGTTCCGGTAGAGGTGAGCATTCCGGACTGGCCGTACGATTCGCTGAACTTGATTCTGTTCGCAGAAGGGGCGGCAGCGTTCGAAGAGATCACACTGAACCACGCGGTGGACCAGCTGAAGGTGCAAACGTATGACGCGTGGCCGAACATTTTCCGGCAGTCGAGATTCCTTTCCGCGGTCGATTTCGTGCAGACCGATCGGTTGAGGCGAAAAGTCGCGATGGAGATGGCGCGCGTCTTCTCTCAAGTGGATTTGCTGCTCGTTCCTTCGCTGCGCGATGAAATGCTGACGATTACGAATTTCACGGGTCATCCTTCACTTACGATGAGAGCGGGTTTCGTGGAGGTGACCGAAGCACGCACGGATTGGGCGCCGGACCCCAGCAGGCCGCTGCCGAAGTTTTCGCCGCCCTGGCGCGTGCCACATGGAGTGACGTTGATCGGCCGACTATTTGAGGAAGGAACCATGGGGCAAGCCGGGTTGACGCTAGAGCGGACCCTTGGCGTGGTGGGCGAGCGGCCGCCCGGATTTTAGGGAACCAGCGAGAGTGCTTGGCGCGCTGATGGGGCAGTACAGCACCGCATCTGGGTCAGTTTCCGATTTGGGCGTTTTATGCGGCGGGGCATCCACTTTATGCGTGCAGATCATCGATAACTAAAACTCTGGAAATGAATGTCGAAACGAAGGGAGCGGTATACGTTCAGTGCCGCCGGTGCTGTAAGACGCTACGTTGCTCCATCGCTCGATCACGAAATGGTGGCCAGGGGAGGGGGAATTTGGTATTCTCCGGGGAGGTGCAGTACAGGGCTGTATCTTGAGGTTAGGGAACGGCACCGGAGGCCACCATGAGCGTAGTTCCTTGCGCGGGCAACGGCAAGATTACTGTGCCCGACCTGCTGCAGCGGAAATCCTCGGCTGCAGGCTCCCTGTCCAATTCGGCGAAAATTACTTGTTTGACGGCCTATGACTACGCTACGGCGCGTCTCTTGGACGAAGCCGGTGTGGATGTCTTGCTTGTGGGTGATTCGGTCGGGATGGTGGTCCTGGGGTATGAGAGCACGCTGCCGGTTTCGATCGAAGAGATGTTGCATCACACGCAGGCGGTGAGGCGAGGAACGCGGCGGGCGCTGGTGGTGGCGGACATGCCGTACGGCAGCTACCACAGCGATATGGCGGAGTCGCTACGCAACGCGATGCGCTTTGTGAAACAAGCGGGCGCGGAAGCGGTAAAAGTGGAAGGCGGCGAACGGCGGCTGGAATTGATTGTGCGGCTGACGGAGGCGGAAATTCCGGTGATGGGGCACGTCGGATTGACGCCGCAATCGGTGAATGCGCTCGGCGGATACCGAGTGCAAGGCAAGACGGCAGATGCGGCGGAGCAATTGTTGCGGGACGCGCGGTCCGTGGAAGCGGCGGGGGCTTTTGCGGTGGTGCTTGAGGCCGTGCCGCGAGAGCTGGCAGCGCAGATCACGCGCGAATTGCGGATTCCTACGATCGGAATTGGAGCAGGGCCGGACTGCGACGGACAGATTCTTGTGATTCACGATTTGCTGGGGTTGACGTTTGGGCAGACGCCGAAATTTGCGCGGCAATACGCGAACGTTGGAGAGATTATTTCGAAGGCAGCGCGGGATTATTGCGAGGACGTGCGCGGAGGGACATTTCCTTCCGATGGGGAGTCGTATCACGCAGCGCAGACGGCGAAAGAGGAGAAAGAGGCGCCGGTCAATAGTGACGGCGATTGGTAGGGCAGATTCCTCGCTCCGCGCGGAATGACGATCAATAGGGCCCTTCGCAAGATGCCAAGGAGATATTGAGATGACGCCGGAAGAGATGCGCTCGCTCTATGACTACAATGCGTGGGCGAATCATCGATCTTTGGGTGCTGCGGCGAATTTGACGAGCGAACAGTTCACCAAACCGCTGGGGTCGAGCTTTGGATCGGTGCGCGACACGCTGGCGCACATCTGCGGGGCGGAATGGGTTTGGCTGGAGCGGTTTCAGGGACGCTCGCCGCAGTCCCTGCCGGATGGCTCGGAGTGTGCCGATGTCGAGAGCCTTCGCGCGAAGTGGGCGGGGCAGGAGGGGCGGCTGCTGACGTTTGTCGGGAAACTGACGCAAGAAGATTTGGACCGGATAATGGAATACAAGACCATGAAATTTGGCGTGTATCGGAATCCCCTGTGGCAATCGATGCAACATGTGGTGAATCATGGGACTTATCATCGCGGGCAGATTACGACCTTGCTGCGGCAGCTTGGAGCGCAGCCGATTTTGACGGACTTGATGCATTACTATCGTGAACGCGCGACCGCGGCGAGCGCGTGACCCGGGAATCCGTGAAACGCAAACCTCCTCTGTGGAAATAATCCGAACCATTAGTTGGATGAAGGAATACGCGCGGGGTGCGCGCGGCGAGGGCCGAGTTATCGGACTGGTGCCGACGATGGGCGCGCTCCATGAAGGGCACACGGCGCTGGTCGCGCGGGCGAGAGGGGAATGCTCGCGCGTGATTGCGTCGGTGTTCGTGAACCCAAAGCAGTTTGGGCCAAAAGAGGATTACCAGAAATACCCGCGCGATCTTCCGAAGGATGCGGAAAAACTTGCGCTGGTGGGCGTCGATGCGCTGTTTGCGCCTGAGACAGCGGATGTGTATCCGGATGGATTTCGGACCTACGTCCATGTCCAGGGCATTAGTGAACGGCTGGAGGGGCGTTCGCGGCCGGGGCATTTTCGCGGGGTGGCTACCGTGGTGCTGAAATTGTTCGAGATCGTGCAGCCCCACTTCGCGTATTTCGGTCGAAAGGATGCGCAGCAGGTGCGCATCATCAGCGAGATGGCGCGCGATCTGAATCTCGATGCCGGAATTGTGGTTTGCCCGATCGTGCGCGAGGCGGATGGGTTGGCGCTTTCTTCGCGCAATGCTTATTTGAGCGGCGAGGAGCGAAAAGCGGCGACGGTTCTGCACCGCGCGCTGGTGGCGGTGGGAAACGAGCTGGCGGGCGGCGTGCGCGACGCGATGCAATTGCAAACTGTGATGCGGCGAATTATTGAGGGCGAGCCGCTTGCCACTTTGGACTACGCAGAAATTGTGGGAGCAGATACGTTTGAGCCGGTGGTGCAGGTGGCTCGGCCGTGTTACGCGCTGCTGGCAGTGTTCATCGGGAAGACCCGGCTAATTGACAACCTTTTGATCGAGGCTGCTTCGCCGGGATCAGAAGAGTTTGCGTTTCGATTGTGATTCGGATTGTGTGAGTGAAGAGCGGTCCGCCTCAGTCCTTCGGCTCCGCTCAGAATAAAAAGGCGGACCCTATATCCGCGTCGCTACATACTGCAATTATTTCTTGGAGACTTCCGCGAGGACTTCGGCGGCGTGGCCTGTGGCTTTGACGTTGTCCCAGATGTGTTCGAGCTTGCCGTCGGGACCGATTAGGAAAGTGCTTCGCACGGTGCCGAGGAATGATTTGCCGAGGAACTTCTTCATGCGGCGCGAGCCGTAGGCTTCGATCGTTTTAAGATCCGAATCGCTCAGGAGATCGAAGTTGAGCTTTTGTTTGGCCTTAAAACTGGCTTGGGCGTTGACGGAGTCGCCGCTCATACCGAGGATGACCACCCCAAGTTTGTCGAGCTGCTTTTTTGCGTCGCGAAACTCGGACGCTTCGGTCGTTCAACCGGAAGTGTTGGCTTTGGGGTAGAAAAAGATAACGACGCGTTTTCCGAGAAAGTCGGAGAGAGAGATGTCGTTGCCGGCGTGATTCTTTAAGCGAAATGCGGGGGCTTTGTCGCCTACTTTGAGCATGTGTTGACCTCAGTGATGCGTGTTGCGGATACAAGAATCTTCAGGCCTACAAGCCTGAAACTACAACCCTGATAATGGAAAAGCCGCAGGGCTCCGCGGACTGTGCCCCGCGCTACATTGTGGTTGCCACAGGCGCAATCACCGTAATACGGAATATTTTGGCACGGAGTCAGGAAAGAAGCTTCCGCAAAATATCGTTGACGGCCTGGGGATTGGCTTGGCCGCGTGTGGCGCGCATGACCTGGCCGACGAAGAATTTGAAGACGCCTTCTTTGCCGGCTTTGAATTGGGCTACTTTGTCGGGATTTTTCTCGATGATTTCGCGGGCGGCTTGTTCGATGGCGGAAGTGTCCACTTGAGTGCCGAGGCCTTCGGCGGCGACGATTTCGTTCGCGCTGCGGCCCGTTTCAAACATGGTGGCGAAAACTTTTTTCCCGACGGAGCCGGTGATCTGGCCGGACTCGACGAGTTTTAAGAGTTCGGCGAGTGCGGCGGGAGAAACGGGACTTGCTTCGATTTCTTTTCCGGAATCGTTCAGGCGGCGGAGGAGTTCGGTTTGGATCCAGTTGGCGGCGGTCTTGGCGGGAGCGCCGGATTTTACGACGGATTCAAAATAATCGGCGAGCGACTGCGTGGCCGTCAGAACGCCGGCATCGTACGGGGACAGGCCATGAGCGGCGATGAAGCGGGCGCGCTTGGCTTCGGGGAGTTCGGGAAGATTGCGTCGAACTTCTTCGCGCCAGGCCGAGCTGACGTGGACGGGGAGCAGATCGGGCTCGGGAAAATAGCGGTAGTCGTGGGCTTTTTCTTTGGAGCGCATGGAGACTGTGCAGGAATCGGCCTGATGCCAGAGGCGCGTTTCTTGCGCGATGCGGCCGCCAGATTCGAGGATGCCGATGTGGCGCTCGACTTCGTATTCGAGCGCTTTTTGGAGATAGCGGAAAGAGTTGAGATTCTTTACTTCGACTTTGGTGCCGAATTCCTTTGCGCCGCGCTGACGGACGCTGACGTTGGCATCGCAGCGGAGCGAGCCCTCTTCCATGTTGCAGTCGCTGACGCCAGTGTAGAGCATGATCTGGCGAAGCGTGGTGAGGTAGGCGTAGGCCTCTTCGGGAGCGCGCATGTCGGGCTCGGAAACGATTTCGCTGAGGGGCGTGCCACATCGGTTGTAGTCAATGTAGGCCTTGGTGGCTGACTCGGAGAAGCCTTCGTGCAGATTTTTGGCGGCATCTTCTTCGAGGTGCAGGCGCGTGATGCCAATGCGCTTTTTCGTACCATCGTGATCGATCTCGATCCAGCCATTCGTGGCGAGGGGCAGCTCGTACTGCGAGATCTGGTAGCCTTTGGGCAGATCGGGATAGAAATAATTTTTGCGAGCGAAGCGCGAATGCTCGTGGACGGTGCAGTTCAAGGCGAGCGACGCACGCATCGAAAGTTCGACGGCTCGTTTATTCAAAACCGGCAGAGTGCCAGGGAGACCGAGACAGATTGGGCACGCATTGGTGTTGGGCGGATCGCCGAAGCGCGTCGAGCAGCCGCAGAAAATCTTGGAGTTGGTCAGAAGCTGGACGTGGACTTCCAAGCCAATGACGGTCTCGTATTTCGCGAGGACTTCGGGGGCGATGGCCACCGATTCTGGAGCTGATTTCGCCATGATGGAGCGAGAATTATAGCATCAGGGCGGCACGCTATCGTACCGGCGCCATGTCGGCCGCGGCCCTAATATGCCCTTGACGGCCACACACCAGTCTGAACCTCTAAACCCCACCCGCCGGGTATCGAGAACAGTGAAGTAAACTATGAAGACATTGGAGTTGCAGGTGCCGCTCTGTGTCCACAGGAGCGTCGTGCAACGCGATGCCGTCGGCCCGAGGTCCATGGGAGCCTCCCCTTGGTTTTGCAAGTGTTGATTGTAAACAGCTTATACGCGTTGCAAATCGCAAAGGATACACTGGAAAGCAGAAACGCCAGCAGAGAAGGCTGGCGTTGTCGGTCAGCAGCCCCAGTATTACCTAAGGAATATAATACATTGGTTGGAGAACCGGGAATGGTGCAAGGGGCGGGGCAAACCCGCCCTACAGCGGATTCCGTGGTTCGTTCGCAGTGCGCGGAGCTTACGGAGTGGTCAACCTTCGTTTATAGGCTTCGATGGCGTTGCGGGCGGTAGTGGTGAGGTTCGCAGGGAGGCCATTGAGCGGGAACCAGCGGACTTCTTTCGTTTTGGAGGGCTCGCAGTTGAATGGGCGCACATCGAGGATACGCGCAAGGAACGCGGGCGAAATCCAGTGCTGACGCTCGCCGGGGAGGCGATGCTCCGTGACACAAAGCAGGGATTGGATGGCAATGTCGACGCCGACTTCTTCGCGAGCTTCGCGAATCGCGCACTGCTCGAGAGACTCGAGATAGTCCAGCTTTCCGCCGACGATGCTCCAGCAGCCGGCCTCGGGAGGGAGAATGCGGAGGGTGAGCAAGACGCGCTGGCTGTGGTCCACCAAAAGCACACCCACGCCGACGCGAGGAGCCGGAGCGGCATGCGCGGCGGCGCTTAGCGTTCCTGCTTGCTGATCCATTTTGATTCCTGAACGACCGGCGCCGTGGCAAGCCGCGAAAGCAAGCTGCGCGGATCGGTTTCGATCAGCAGCGATTCGTGGTGAGACGCCGGCAAGAATCCGTCGGACACGGCGCGCGCGGCCTGCATGATCAGCGAGTCGTAATAGCCCGCGACATTGAGGATGGCGCAGGGCTTGCGGTGGATTCCGAGTTGAAGCCAAGTGAACATTTCGCAGAACTCTTCCCAACTGCCGAAGCCTCCGGGAAGGAGTGCGAATGCATCTGCCAGGTCTGCCATGAGAGCTTTGCGCTCGTGCATGGAGTCGACGATGTGCAGCTCGCTTAAGGAAGTGTGGGCAATTTCCTTCTCGACCAGCGATTTCGGGATGACGCCGACCGCGCGCCCACCGGCTGCGAGGACGGAATTCGCGAGCGCGCCCATCAGACCCACGCGGCCTCCACCGAAGACCAGACTGATTCCGGCGGTGGCGAGTTCACGGCCGAGACGCTCGGCGGCGTTTGCGTAGGCGGGATTATGGCCGCTGCTCGAACCACAAAAGACGCAGAGCCGCTTAATGCCATGATTCGGTGCGGTGTTCGATGAAGCTGAGCGGTTCATGGAAGATCACACCGAACAGAATGCGATTGCGGCGCGCGCAACGCTGGAACTAAGCGCTCGGCTAGCGCAAAACCGCCAAAGAGCAGCGCGGCATAAATGGCGTCGCCAGCGAGCATGTTCCAGAGGAAGGGAATGGCGGCGACGTAGCAGGCGACCAGGCCTTCGCGAGTGTGCGGGTAGGTTGATCCGAACGCCCAGACACCCAAATCGACGATGACAAAAAATTGCACGGCGCCGAGGACGGTGGCGAGGCTAATGCGCGCGACGGTGCGTCGGTCGCGCAGCCAGAAGCCGATGGCAACGCTCAGGAAGAAGCTGGCGTAGACGACGGGCATGAGTTTGTGAAAGCCGACGAAGACGTCGCCTGCGAAAAGAGCGAGCAAAGGAAAGAGGAAGGCGAGGCGGCGGTCTTTGAGGACTGCGCCGGAAAAAAGGGCTGTGGCGCCGATGGGAGTAAAGTTCCAGGGATGCGGCGCAATACGAAGCAGTGCCGCGAGGGCGATCATGGCTAGGGCGAGCAAAGTGCGGTAGAGCAGATTTTCTTTCGGGGAGATTTCGGCGTTCATATTTTTACTTCCTCCATTTCAGATAATAAATCACAAAAGACAAAACCATCACGGGCGACAATCTCTCCGGTGCGGACGGGAATGGGAGAGTGAAAGATGAGGCCGTCGAAGACGAAGGTGTGGAACTCACCGTTTTCGCCGCAGGGGTCGGCGTGCGGCGGAAGATCACGGAAGAAAGATTCGTCGAGCTCGCGTCCGGCGAAACTCGGAGCGAGGATTTTGGGATCGATACAGACGGCGATGGCGCGGAATCGGTTGGCGTGGAATTCGCGGATCAGTTCGCGGGTGTCGCGCTTCCAGATGGGGAAGAGGGCAGTCATGCCCATTCGTGCGAGGTTGCGTTCGCGATAGGCGCGAAGGTCTTCGAGGAAAATATCCCCGAATGCGACTTTGCGGACCCCTTGATCGAAATGCTTGCGCAGGGCTTCTTCCATGCGGGCTTCGTAAATGGGATTCACGCAGTGCGGCGGGATGCGGACTTCGTGAAGCGGCAAGCCGATGGATTGAGCCTGCCGCTCGAGAAGTTCGCGGCGGACGCCGTGCATGCTGATGCGGTCGTAACCTTCGGTGACAGTGGTGAGGAGCGCGGTCACGCGGAATTGATCTTGTTCGAGGAGCGAGTGCAGAGCCATGGCGCTGTCTTTGCCACCGCTCCAGCAGAAGAGAATTGGTTCAGGGCTGATCATTGATCGTTAGTTGCGCCCGCTGAAGGTGTAACGGACACCTGCGCGCATATCGCGGCCGAGAGCGGGATAGCCGAGCGCGTCTTGATATTGCTTGTCGAAGAGATTTGTGGCGCGGGCGTAAAACGTGACGCCGTGGCTTACGCGATAGCTGCCGGACAAATCGAACCGCGCGTAACCGGGATTGCGCTTGAAACCGAGGTTCAGGAAGTCGCTGTCGGTGCGAACGCCAGTAAAGTAGCCCCCTAAGGTGACGTTGAGGCGGCGGAAGGCGGCGTTCAGGGTGAGCGAACCGGAGTTTGGAGGTCGTCGCAGAAGCCGGTTTCCCGGCAATTCAGTTGGGTCAAAGGGATTAGAAGCTTTGATCACCAAGCTGTCGTCGTATGTGTAATTTCCCGCCAAGTTTAGCCAGCTGGTAAAGCGGGTTTCTCCAGCGAGATTGAGTCCGCGGGCTCGAGCAATGTCGGTATTGAAAAAGTATCCAAAACCACTGGGCACAACTGGAAACGTAAGATTGCAGAAGTTGTTGGTGGAGGAGCAGAACGCAAAAGTGACAATGTCGTAGAAGCGGCTGGAAAAATATTCGGCGGAGATGCGGATGTGGTCGCTGAGGAGCTTCTGTTCGATGCCGGTGGTCCAAGTTTTGCTGGCTTCGGGTTTCAGCGAAGGATTGCCGAAATCGCCAAAGTTGTCGCCGTAGATTTGGTCAAAACGGGGCTCCTTGATGCCTTGGGCGTAAAAGATGCGAAAGAGAGTATCGCCTCGGAATCCCTTACCATACAGAAGAATGAGCGAAGCTCCGGCGCGTGGAACGATGCGAGTGCCGAAATTGGCGTTGGCTTCGGCGCGGCCACCGAAATTCAGAGAAGCGCGCGGGTGCGGGCGATAGCGAAAGTCCAGAAAACCAGCCTGATTGTTGCGGCGAGCGTGAGGAACGTTGATGGAGGTGAGGAAGGCGTTTTCGACTTCGTATTCGTAGCCAGCGGTGACGCCGAAATTCGAGATTAGATAACTCGTTTGCGCGGTGACGTTGGCGCGATTGTATTGGAAATGGCTGTTCCCGGGGAAATCGCAGAACTCAGTTGTTGGGACGGCCGCGGGATTAGTTTGCGGGCAGAACGCGTTGGGGTCTGTGGCGAAAAAACTTTGCAGCGGATTGTCGTTGGCCTGCCAGGTGTAAGACTCGGCGCCGCTGATTTGGTGGCGCCAGTGTTTGCGAGTGGCAAAATCCCAGCGGCCGCTGGCAACGAATAGGTGCTGGGAGTACCGCTGGTCGAGATTCGGCGGCTCGAAGATAGTTTGACCGGGTATACCGGCGATGCTGTCGTTGTTGCGGACGGTCAGGCGAATTCGGTTCGCGTCGCTGAAGCTGTAGCCGAAATTGCCAGACAGCGTACGATTGAGAAAATCGTCGTCCGGACCTTGGCCGTCGATTTGGAAATAGGAGCCGGCGACGGAATAGTCGAATGCGCCGAGAAGACCGCTGAGCTGGGCGCCGCCGCGGCCGGAGGCGAAGCTGCCGCCTTCGCCGTAGATGCTGAACTCCGGAACGCGCGTCTCGCCGCGGTGGGTGAAAAGCTGAATGACACCAGAGACAGCGTCGGTGCCGTAGATGGCGCTTTCGGCGCCGCGAACGATTTCGACTTTGTCGATGTTGTCGAGCGTGACGCTTGAAAAATCGACCGCGCCGCCGGGGGGATTGATGGGCGCGCCATCGACGAGGACTTTGGTGAAATTGGAGTTGCCGCCGTTGAGAAACACGGAGGCGGTGCCGCCTTCCGGTCCGGTGCGGCCAATGGCGATGCCGGTGGCGAAGGTAAGGGCGTCGGCAAGGCCGACGTATTGGCGCTGATCTATCTCCTCTTTTGAGATGACCGAGACTGGAGCGGTCGTTTGTTCGGCAAGCGTGGGCTCGGCTTGCGCGGTGACAATGACATTGGAGGAGAGCGGCTCGAGTTCGAGATGCAAATCGAGTTGGCGCTGTTGGTCCGGTGATAGATCGATCGTGAAATCGCGCGCGACGAAGGGCGAGCGTTCGAACGAGACGTGGTAGCGGCCCGGAGGAAGCGACAAACTGTAGGAGCCATCGGTGGAGGAGCGTACTTTCCAGAGTTGGGCGTTCTTTTCACCACCTAATTGGGCGGTTACCTGAACGTTAGGAACACCCGCACCGCTGGAATCCAAGAGCGTTCCGGACAAATGCGCATCCGAAGAAGTATTTTGTGCCTGCGCTGAAAAACTGATGCCAAGAAGAACCGCGGGCAGAACAAAAAACAGAAGAAGTCTCGTTTTCATGTTTTCCTCCGCTCCCTCTCGCGCGGGAGTTGAAGGCTGGCCTGGCGCTTGGAAGAGATCGCTCGGGCTTGCAGACTTCGCCGGTCTCCTGGCTTGGCGGCAGTTCCGACCCCATTGATGGTTATTTCGAGGGAGCCGGTGCGGGCCTTCCCGTAGCGCTGCCCGCTATTTCTGGCGCGATCCTTAACCGGATCGCGTGCAGTGAGCGATGCGCCGCAGTGGCCGCGGCAGTACCTTGTTCCGCCTTACAGTCGCGCGGCGGCGACGGCTTTTTCACGTTGCCCCCAGTGTTGGCCGGAGTTTACGCACCGTCTTCCCGTGCACGAAGTCCGCGGTAATTGTGGGGGGCGCGGTGGCCCGCTAGGGGTGATTCAAATGCCGCAGACCGGGTCGCGGCGTTTTCGGTGAACGATCTAACCGCTACTTATTTTGCAGACGGCATGTTCACACGTGGACGGCCAGACGAGCCGAGCTCCACGGTAAGCGGCGTCTGAAAAACCTGTTCGAGCAGTTCGCGCTGGAACACGCTTGCGGGCGGTCCAACGCGAAGACATTTGCCCTTCTGAAAAAGTGCGACTTGGTCGGCGTATTGCCCGGCGAGATTCAACTCATGGGTCACGACGACAACCGTATAGCGGTTGGCGGACGCCAGCCGGCGCAGCGTTTCGAGCAGATCGACCTGCGCACCGATATCCAGATGCAGCGTGGGCTCATCCAATAGGAGAAGCAGAGGCTGCTGCGCGAGGGCGCGCGCCAGAATAACGCGTTGCTTCTCGCCTCCGGAGATTTGGTCCATCAAGCGGTCGCTCAGATGTTCCGCGCCGACTTGTGCAAGCGCATTGCGAGCGATGAGGACATCTTCTTCAGTCTCGAACCGCAGAGTGCGGCCGTAGGGATGTCTTCCCTGGAGAACAAACTCCCAGGCGCGCGAGGGGAAAAGCAGGGGGCTTTCCTGCTGGACCATGGCGATGCGCTGTCCGCGGGTCCGGTGCGGAAGCGCGTGAGTTAGGAAGCCATTCAGAAGCACGCGGCCGGAAAGCGGCTCGAGAGTGCCCGCGATCAGCTTTAACAGCGTGGATTTGCCACAGGCGTTTGGCCCTACAATCGCGACGATTTCGCCGGGACGCGCCTGAAAGCTTGTGGCCTCGAGCGTGAATAAGGGCGCTTGGGTTGGATTGGCGGAGTAAGCATAGCTGACCTGTTCGACGCTCAAACGAATATCGGAGTTGAAATCACCGGCGTCGCCGATCGGCCGTGACTTGGCGGAAGCTGAGGAGCGAGCGTAACTGGTCACGCCAGCCTCCTGCGCATTAAATAAAGAAAAAGCGGCGCGCCGGCGATGGCGGTCATGGCGCCGACGGGAAGTTCCGCGGGAGAAACGACCGTGCGCGCGAGAGTATCGGCGACGACTACAGCGATGGCGCCGCCGAACGCGGCCGTCGGCAAAAGGATGCGATGGTCGGAACCGAAGAGGAGGCGCATCACATGGGGCACCAGCAGGCCAACGTAGCCGATAGCACCGCTGACGGAAACGGCCAAGCCGGTTAGCAAGGATGCAGCAATGTAAACGACCAGACGAACGCGGCGCACGTCCACGCCGAGGTGCATGGCTTCCTTCTCGCCAGCGAGGAGCAGATTCAAATCCGACGCGGTGGTGTAGATGGTCGCCGCGGCAAGAAAAAAACCGAAGCGGAGGATCAGGCTGACAATGCGCTGAGGCGGTGTGGAGAGTTCACCCATCATCCAGAAAGCCATGCCGCGGTAGTTGCCGCCGGTCAGGGTGGACATGAAAAACATAATGATGGCCTGCAGAAAGGAAGCTGTAATAATACCGGCGAGGAGCAAAGTGCCGCTGTCGATTTGACCTTCGCGCAGGCCCAGGAAATAGACCGCCGTCACCGTGAGTGCCGCGCCGAGAAAAGCGCCTATGGGCGTCAAGAGCGCAGCGACAGCCGGTGCGAGGGCCAGATGAGGCTCGACAATCAGGGCGATAATGGCCCCGACAGCGGCGCCGCTGGACACGCCGAGAACATAGGGGTCCGCCAAAGGATTGCGCAGCAGCGCCTGAAAACTGGCGCCCGCGACGGAAAGCGATGCGCCAACAAAGATTCCCAGCAGAATGCGCGGCAACCGAATATCAAAAATAATGAGTTGATATTCACTGGTGAGTTGGCTGGTCTGGCGAAAAAGGACGCGCAGCAGATCGTGGCCCAAGCCGTAGAGAGACACGGGCACCGCGCCGAGCTTGAGCGCGATGACCACCACGATGAAAAGGACGGCGGCGAGAATCGCGCAGTGCGTGAGCAGCCGGCTGAGCGTCAAAGGGCGCAAGCGCAAACCTCCGAGAGAACGCGATCACCGCTGGATGAATTGGTTAGCCGAAGAGAAAGTTGTTGTTGAGAAGGAGGCGCTTTCTTTTCCTTTTCGTCTTCGGGATGCGCGGAAAAAGCTTCGGGATGCAACTGGCGAGCGAGATCCTCGATAGCTGTCACGATGCGCGGCGCGGGCCTGTTCACGGCATCGCTGATGACGGCAAAACGGCGGTTGCGGACAGCTTCTAGACCGCGCCACCCGGGCCGCTCGGCGAGCACGTTGAAATCATTTTGCCCGCTGTCGGAATGCGCAGCGGCAAAGACGAGAAAGTCGGGCTGCAGGCGGACAACTTCCTCGAGACTCATATGAGGCCAGTCTTGTGCAGAGTCAACGATGGAGGTGGCGCCCGCTAGTCGCAAAGCATCGGCGATAAAAGTGCCTTTGCCCACGGAGATCAACGGATCCGACCAAACGATGAAGAGAACGCGGCGCGCCGGCAACCCGTTCAGATGCTGCTGCAGATCCGCGAGGTGGCGTTGGAGATCCGCGCCGAGAGTCGTGCCTGCTTCCGGCACGCCGAGCACGTCAGCGAGCCGCTCGGTCGAGGAGATGATTTCCTGCACGGTGTGGGGATCTGTGCCGTAGGAGGAAACGCCGAGATTATCGAGGGCGTGCACCGTCTCGATAAGATTCAAACTCTTGGTGACGAGAACGAGGTCAGGCCGTAGTGCCACAATTTGTTCCAGACTTGGATTGATAGCTCCGCCCACTTTGGTTTTTTTCTGAGCATCGGGCGGATAATCGCAGTAATCCGTGTCTCCGACGAGCCGATCCTCTAAGCCAAGCGCGTAGATGGTTTCTGTAAGACTGGGGGCCAGAGAGACGATGCGTTGCACGGGCTGGGGGATGCGAACGGTGCGGCCTACTTCATCCACGAAATCCTTATAAAGCGTTGCGGCGGCTGGGCTCTCCGCTGGCGTTTGTGCCTGCGATGAAGGACACCACCCCGTGGCGCAGAGCAGCAGTGTGGCAACAGCGCTTCTTGCCCCAATATTCTTTTGTGCTTCTTTCCGTATGGACACAAATCCCCGCCGATAAAACCAAATCCTTTGCACAACAAAAAAGCCCCACGAGACCTCCTGGGGCTTTCGCCGACGCTTCTTCTCGCGAAAAGCGCTGGCCTCTGCGGCGCGGGAGGGTAGTCTGGCTTACGGCTCTTTCAGCCGATGACAGTGGCGGGACCGCGGCCGATTCTCACGGCCTTCCCCACTTCCCTTGCCTGCAAATTAAAAACTCAGTGTATGCCGAGGGTCTCCAGAGTGTCAAATGTGCGACCTGCTGCTCCTGCTGCTGCAGGGGACGCTGGACTTGCTGATTCTGCGCACGCTGTTGCTGGGGCCGGTGCACGGCCACGCTATCGCCAAAGCCATCGAATTCAATTCAGAAGATGGGTTGCAAACGGAGCAGGGATCGTTGTACCCCGCGTTGCACCGGCTCATCAAGCGGCGATGGATCTCTTCCGAGGCAGGAACCTCGGAAAACAACCGTCGGGCCAAGTTTTACAAGCTGACGCCGAAGGGCCGGCGGCAATTGACGCTGGAGACCCGCAAGTGGGACAAGCTGGCGCAGGCGATCGCGGGAATTCTCCGGCCCACGGGGCAGGAGGACAAATCATGAGGCGGCGCAAGCGTGTGCTCGAGGACCTCTCGGCGCCAAGCCGGGGGGGAAGTGTTTCGGTTGGTCGTGGGTCAGGGAATGATGCTCGCTCTAATCGCTTTGCTGGTAGGACTCCCGCTCGCCCTGGGCATGGGCCGCGCCGTGGCCGGCATGCCCTTCGGTATTGCGCCAAGCGATTTTGCCACATTTGCCAGCGTCGCCATGGTACTTGCTGTTGTTGCGCTGGCCGGCTGTTACATCCCCGCACGCCGCGCCTTGCGGGTCGATCCCATCATCGCGCGCTGCGATACGAATAATCCTTTCGACGAGTAACGGGCACCCTCGATCGAGCCGAGCTCGCCAAGAGGTTTTTCTGCGACCTCAGTGCGGCATGAGCGGCATTGCGGAATGAGCTTAGCGATTCTTCCAGATTGGTTTGCGTTTTTCGACGAGTGCGCGAAGTCCCTCTTGAGAATCTTCAAGGCGGTATAGCTCATTGAGAAAAATATTCATGGAGTTTTTCATGCCGTCTCGCAGCGAAAGGCCCATGCCGCCGAGAATCGCTTTCTTGGCCATGGTCAGCACGGGACCAGAGTGCGCGGTGATGCGCTCCGTCAATTCATTCACAGTCTGCTCGAGCTTGGCTTCGGGAACGAGACGGTTTACAAGACCCAAGTCCAGAGCGCGCTCGGCTGTTATGGCTTCTCCGGTCAGGACGATTTCCAGCGCTCTCTTCGGCCCAACGAGAAAGGGGAGAATGGTCGACGCAAGCGGCGGAAATACTCCGATGGAAATTTCCGGCTGCGCGAAACGCGCTTTTGGAGTTGCAATGACCAGATCACCAAAAGCCGCGAGTTCCGCGCCACCGCCGATGGCTGGTCCGTTGACCACACAAATCACGGGTTTGCCCACTTCCAGCATGCCGGTGAAGGCTGCATAAAACGCGTCGAGCATCTGAAACACACGCTCGGACGTGTACTCCCCGATGTCGATACCGCCGCAAAACACTTTGCACGCGGAATCAAGAACGACCAGCTTCACTTCAGGGCTCTGGCCCGCGAACGTGATTCCGTCCGAGAGCTCGCGCAGAAATGCTTCGTTGAGGAGATTGTGTTCGGGACGGTTGAGCGTTATGCGCGCGACGCTGCCGTCGATGCGCATCTTAGTGAACTCGAATTGCTCTGGTGTGCGCTTTTCGGGTCGCGACGAATACTCTTGCTCTTCAACCGGCTCAATCATCTCCCGACCTCCTTGGAAATTGCCACTGACTTGCGTTAAGCAGCGGTTGGAAAGGACCAATTTGCATGCTACCACGGCGGAGCTTTACGGTTCGGAGCAGAGAATGGACGCGTGCGCAAACGGTTTGCTCCGCAAACACCTTGATTTGCCGGTTGCTGTATGGCCTCGTGCCATTCTCCGCACATCGAGCGGTTTCCTCCGTATTACATTTCCGTTTACGGGTATGCTGGGCTACGAATTTCTTAACTCGCGCGGGGTGCACTGCGTGGTAGCCGGAAAAACATCAACGGCTCGGAAGACTGAGATGGCCACGGCGCTGCAATTTGCCGGCAGGGTCGATGCGGAAGGATTTCCTGCCGCTCGAGCGTGGGAGAACGCTCCGGCGATGCGCTTCCATCAAGACTGGCAGGGCAAGCATGCCGATCGGAAACGAGAAACGGAGGTGCGGCTGCTGTGGACTCGCGAGGTTCTCTACCTGAGATTTTTCGCGCACTATCGCAGCGTCACGGTTTTTCCAGATGCCGAACCAAGTGGGCGGCGGGACCAACTATGGGACCACGACGTTGTGGAAGTTTTTCTGCAACCAGCTGGGTCGAATGGCCCGCACTACAAAGAGTTTGAAGTGAGTCCTAACGGCTTCTGGATTGATCTGGATATCGGGCCGGGAGAAAAACGTAACCTACAGAGCGGATTGCGACGTCGTGTCAAGGTCCACGGGCAGAGCAAGACTTGGATGGCAGAGCTGGCCTTGCCCATGAAGAGTCTGACAGCACAATTCGATCCGACGAAAGCCTGGCGCGTTAATTTCTTTCGCGTCGAGGGGGCCACCGAACCGCGTTTCTACTCGGCATGGCGGCCGACGGGAACGGCGGTGCCGAATTTCCATGTCCCTGAGGCATTCGACACACTCGTATTCAAGACCTAATTATAGTTAGACGCTTCGGGCCAGCGGACACAACGCTGGCGCTGTGCCTCCTTTTTTTCTATGCTTCTCGGGTGAAGCCCTCAGTTTTCTTACGCTGGCCATCGCTTCAGAACCGCCGAATTCGAATTCTCTCCCTGGCAGCGGCTGCGTTCGCTGGGAGTTCGGCAGTTCTCTCCAGTCCGGCTGAACCAGCGCAGAAACTGGATGCCCACGCACCGGTGGTGACAAAAGTCGAGCCTCCTTCGTGGTGGACCAATCTGACTCCTGAGGTGATGTTGTTGCTTTCCGGGCACAACCTCGAGGCCACCCGTGTTGTCTGCAACCTGCCGAGCCTTTTAGTGGAGCGCACCCAAGCGACAGCTGCCGGTCGCTACTTGTTCGTTTGGCTGAAGATCGGGGCCGACGCAAAATCGGGTACCGCCGTATGCCGCATCACAACACCAACAGGCACAACTTCGTTTGAACTGCCGGTAGCCGCGCGCGCGATGAAGCTCGGAAAATTCCAGGGCCTGTCGCAGGAAGATGTGATTTATCTCCTCATGCCGGACCGCTTCGCGAACGGTGATCCCACGAATGATGAGCCGGAGGAAGCTCGGGGCACGCATGATCGTGGGAATCCGCGCGCATATCACGGCGGCGACCTGCGCGGTATTCGCGAGCATCTTACCTACTTAAAGGATCTCGGCGTGACCGCCCTGTGGTTGACGCCCATCCTAAAAAACGGCGCGGCCCAGGACTATCACGGTTATGGCGCCGTGGATCTTTACGCGGTGGATGCGCATCTTGGAACAATCCAGGACTATCAAAATCTCGTCGCGGAAGCGCACAAGCAGGGCGTGAAGATTTTTTTCGACCTTGTGCCGAACCATGTCGGGCCGAAACATCCCTGGGTTGCTGAGCCGCCGCTGCCGGACTGGTTCCACGGCACCGAGCAACATCACACGGATGCCTCCGCTGATCCCGACGGCACTTTCTACGGAAAGACGGACAAACCATCGATTGCCAATGATCCATTCGAGGCGCTCATCGATCCGCACGCGCCGCGGCGGCTTTCGCGGAATCTGACCGAAGGCTGGTTCTTCAACATCCTGCCCGACCTGAATACGGAAAACCCCGTGGTTGCCGAATTTCTTTTGCAAGACAGCATTTGGTGGGCGGAGACTTCGGGTTTGGATGGCTATCGTCTGGACACTTTTCCGTACGTTTCCCGTAGGTTTTGGTCAACTTGGCATGCCGGGCTACACCAAATCTATCCGTATCTGACGACCATCGGCGAAGTCTTCCACCCTGACCCGAGCGTCACATCCTTTTTTGCAGGAGGCCAGAAGCGTTTCGACGGCATCGATTCCGGCTTGAACACTTTGTTTGATTTTCCGCTGTTTTTCACGCTTCGCGATGTTCTTTTGCGCAAGGCGCCTGTAGGGCGCATCGCGGATGTTCTGCGCCACGATTCGTTATATGTCCATGCGGATTCGCTGGTGACCTTTTTCGCAAATCACGATGTGCCGCGCTTTCTGAGCGCGGCCGGAAGTTCGCCGGCGAGGCTCAAGCTAGCGTTTGGCCTGACGCTCACTTTGCGCGGGATCCCCGAACTCTATTACGGCGACGAAATCGGGATCCCCGGGGGCGGTGACCCGGACAACCGGCGTGATTTTCCAGGCGGCTGGCCGGGCGATCTGCAGAATGCCTTCTCCGCGGAAGGGCGTACGGCGGAACAGCAGGATCTTTTCGCCTATGTGCAATCGCTATTGCGATTGCGGCGTGAACATCCCGCTCTGCAAAGCGGAAAGCTGTGGCACCTCTTCTCTGACGAAACTGCTTATGTGTTCATGCGGGAAACTGAAGAAGAACGCGTGCTTGTAGTCTTCAACAATTCCGCTGAACGCCGGGGGCTGAGATTTTCCCTTCACGACACGCCAGCACAGGGCGTGGCTGGTTTCACTCGCGTTCTCGGTCAAGCAACGGCGGACGTCTCTAACGCCGAAGCCCAGATCGCCGCGCCCTCACAATCCATTTCCATTTTTCTGCTCGATTGAACGATCAGAAACTCACACGGACGCTCCAGTTCTTGAGAGCGTCCGGAACGGTCAGCGTGATGCAATGGACTTGGCCGTCGAAGCGCCAATCGTGGATTAATCGATCGCCGATGTGCACTTCTTTCGGCTCGGAGCCCGCCCCGTAGATTTCTAGCTGCGCGCTGTTCCACCAGGGCTGATACGCACTTTTCTCTATGCCACTGGTAACGGTCATCTCCCGCTGAGACACCACGCAAGTGAAATTCACGCGCAAGAAGTCTCCCTTTTGATAGACCAAGGTGTGCCCGTCATCCTGATAGAGCGTCCCGTGGCAGTCGTCGCCCATATAAACGCGCAGTTCGAGCGGACCATCGGGCTTCTCGTTCGTGCTTTCGACGACGGGCTGCATTGGAATGATCGCGCCGGCTCGTACGTAAAGCGGCGTTTCCGCAAGCGTCGGGTGCAATGAAATCCGGTCCTTGCTCGAATGTATTTCTGCGCTCCAGAAGTCGTACCAATCACCTGGCGGCAGATGAACGTCCTGCGCGTCAACCTTTTCCGTGACGACTGGTGCGACGAACAGATCACGGCCGAAGAGGAACTCGTCGTCCTCGCCATAGAGATCCTGAGCCTGCGGATATTCGAGAAAGATTGGCTCCATCAACGGAACGCCGGTGCGCGAGGTTTCTTCCATCGCCGTATAGATATAAGGAAGCAGTCGGTAACGCAGCTCGATGTAGCGTTTGCGGATGGCCTCCTGTTCGGGGCCGCTCGCCCATGGCTCATGGTCGGCGGTGCCCTTCGCGGCGTGATCGCGATACATCGGATAGAACACACCTAACTCGTACCAGCGGGTCAGAAGATCGGCAGGCGGAGAGCCAGCAAATCCGCCGACATCCGCACCAACAAGCGAGTAACCGGAAATCCCGAGACTCATGATCTGCGGAACACTCATTGCGATGTGATTCCAAGTAGCGCTGTTGTCACCGGTCCAGGTAGCGGCATAACGCTCGGCGCCTGCGTAGGCTGCGCGCGTCAGTACAAAAGGCCGCTCGTCAGGCCGCAGCTTGAGCAGGCCATCGTAGGTCGCCCGGGCGTTTTCCATTCCGAAGACGTTGTGAACGGCGCGATGATCCAGTGTCGTGCCGTCATCGAGCCGGTGAACATTATCGAGCGGCATGGTTTTGGAGAGAGTCTGGAAGGTCGCGGGCTCGTCCATATCGTTCCAGAAACCCGCGACGCCCATGTTCACAAAATCCCGGTAAAGGCCGCCCCACCAGTCGCGGACACGCGTCAGCGTGAAATCCGGAAAGACGCTATCGCCCGGCCAAACTTTACCGACGTACAAGGAACCGTCCCGGCTTTTGACGAAGACGTCATTTTTGATCCCGGAATCGTAAGGCGCATAGCCGTGGTCAGGATCTTTTTTGATGTGCAGGTCGGTGATGAGAATGGTGCGCATGCCCTGCGCGCGAAAGTCCGCAACCATCTTTTCAAAGTGCGGAAAATACTCGCGGTTGACGGTAAATGGCGCGTTGCCCTGCTGGTAGTCAATGTCGAAATAAATGGCGTCGGCAGGGATTTTCTTATCGCGAAGGGTTTGGACAATTTCGCGCGCGCGCGCTTCCGGGTAATAGCTGTAGCGGCTCTGCTGGTAGCCGAGCGACCACAGCGGAGGAAGAGGCGTGCGTCCAACAAGCGCTGTGAATAGCTGGACGATTTTCTTGGGCTCCGGGCCGGCGATAAAGTAGTAGTTCAGCTCGCCGCCCTCCGCTCCAAAAGAGAAATAATCGGGCGACTCTTTTCCGAAGTCGAAACTGCTGCGGTACGTGTTGTCAAAAAAAATTCCATAAGCCGCGCCTTTGTGAAGGCCGATGAAAAATGGAATTGTCTTGTACAGTGGATCGTCCGATTCTTGCCAGCCATAAAAATCGGTATTCCACATCGTGTAGGCGTGATTGCGATGGTTCATAGGACCCGGTTTGTCGCCGAGGCCAAAATAATTCTCCTCCGAAGGCATTCGCTTCCAGGCGTGGATGTACGTGCCATCCCAAGCCATGGGCAAGGATGGCTCATCGGCGAGAAAGACATTGCCGGCCAAATCAGCGAAAGTGATCAGCAGAGGCGTTTTCTTCACGATGACGACCACGCGTCCCGCCGTCATGCGCAGTTCGTTCTTTCCTTCTAGGATGCTGATCGCCGGAGGGTCCGGAGACTCGATCACCGCCCAGGAAAAGTCTTCAGGGAAGGAACCTTGCGGCGCGAGGCGAACCCGTATTATTCCATCACCAAAAGCCGTGACGCGCAGCTTGGCGGAGCCGGCCGTCAGTTCGACGCCGTCCTTACGTTTTTCCACGTGCTGCACATCTCCAATATGCTGCCAGCCCGTTGCCGCAGCGCTGCTGGCGCCGATCGCGCCGAGCAGCAGGGTAACTCCGCTCCAACTGGCAAGACGTGGCATGCTGTCCCTTTCTCCTGGAGCTGGTGGAAGAATCTTCGCCTGGGAAACGCCCGCGCCGGGCAGCACGCATGGCGAGTTTCGCTATGCGGCGAGCCATTCCTCAAAAAAGGACGCAGCCTTGGCGCCTTCGATACGTCGCCGCACCGCGTCCATGACGCGGCACTTTGCCGCGCCATGGCTCCCGTAAAAAGCCAGCCAATACGGCAGGTGCAGTTCAACAGGCATGCGCTCCATGTCCAATTTCAAAGCGCGCAGCTTGAAAAAGCCCTGCTGGAAAAGCACGCGCAGGACTTTCATTCTGAGAAGTTCCCGAGCGGCCTCCGGCGCCAAACGCGGCATGAGCCGATTCCGCGTTTCAATGGCGAGCAATTCCTCCTCACGAGGTATTTGAGGAAATTCGTAGAGGTCGAGAGTCCCATGCACCGCGTCCAGAGCGAATATGCGGGTGCTCACGGCGCCAACCATTTCGTAGCGCACGCGATAAACCCAAAACGGCACGTAAACATCCGCAATTCGCTGCAACGGACCGCTGCGAATCCTCCAATAAGTCGCTCGGAAGACGCCCGAACGGAAGAAGCGCACTGCCTCTTCTTGCGTGACGTTGGGTTTCAAGGCCCGGATGGCAGAAGTTTTCATTCGTTTCCTGTCCGCAAGGGCTTCTAACGGAAATAAATCCACAAGCCAATCACGGTCCCGAGCAACAAGAGACTGAAGAAGATGTTGAGGCGATGTTCGGTCGGAGTTTCCTTGGCGGGTTTGCGCTGCCGCGGGTCGACGACGGTAGTCTCGATCTTCTCGTCGACGGTCGCAAAAGTCAGTCCGGCAAGTTGCTTACGGTCAGGCGCCTTGGTCATCAGGCTGACCGTGACCAGCACGAGGGAGCAGACCACAAACATGAAAATCGCGTAGTGCAGAAAATTCATGTCGATGATCCAGCGCGCCACGGGCGATTCGAAATGGCCGCCGGCCGCACGGTCAGCAAGTTCCAGGATAAAGCGCGTGGCGCCCAATACGAAGCCGGTCAGAAGGGAAGTGATCGCTCCCGATCCGTTCAGGCGCGGCCACAAGATTCCCAGGACAAAACAGGCGGAAATCGGCGGGCTGATATACGCTTGCACGCTCTGCAAATAGATGTACAGCTGGCTGCTGATGTAATGAATGAAAGGGACCCACAGCAATCCGAGCAGCACCATGAAAACAGTGGCAATGCGGCCGAAATTAACCAGCTGGCCCTCGGAAGCCTGCGGACGAATCTTCTTGTAGAAATCCAAAGTCACCAGGGTGGATGCGGAGTTAAACACGGAACTCATCGCGCCCATAACAGCTGCAAGCAAGGCAGCCATCACCAGCCCGACCAGCCCCGTGGGCAACAGATTCAGGATCAGCGTTGGGTACGCGAAATCGGGCTTCTTCACTTGGTCCGGGAAAAGCGCGAAGGCGATGATGCCGGGCAGGACGAGCATGAAGACCGGCAATATTTTCAGAAAGCCCGCGAAAATGGTGCCTAACTTGGCGTGACCCTCGTCGCGGGCGGAGAGCACGCGCTGCACAATCACCTGGTCTGTGCACCAATACCAAATCCCAAGAATCGGCGCCCCAAAGAATATGCCTGTCCACGGAAAATCCTTATCGGTGGACGGCCTCATCATGTGAAAGTAACTGGCGGGCACCAGCGTCCGCAGATGTTCGAAACCGCCTACCTTGTGAAGACCGATGACGGTCAGAGCGACGGCGCCGCAAATCAGAATCAAGGTTTGCACTGTATCTGTATAGATGACCGCAGCCAACCCGCCGGCGACGGTGTAGATGCCGGTGGCGATCACCAGAACGACTGCTGTTTTCCAAAGCGACCAGCCGGCTACGCGCTCCAGAACAACGCTCGCAGCGTAGAGTTGCACGGAGATTTTTGTGAAAATGTAAGCGATGATGGAGATACCAGCTAGATAAATGGCGCAATTGCGATTGAACCGGCGCTCGAGGAATTCCGGCATGGTGAATACGTTGGAGCGCAGGTAGAAAGGCACGAACACCCAGCCAAGAATTAGCAGAATGAGGCAGGCGAGCCACTCAAAATGTCCAACCGCCAAGCCCGACGAAGCTCCCGTGCCCGACAAACCGATAAAGTGCTCCGTCGAGATGTTCGACACGAACAAGGAAGCACCGATGAAGAACCAGCCGATGTCACGGCCAGCCAGAAAGTAGTCTTCCGAGGTTCGCTCTCTCCTCGCAAAATACATACCGATGCCGAACACGATGGCAAAGTAGATCCCGATGATTACGAGATCCAAGGTGGCCACGTTCTGGTGTGCGACCGTGACTTCCGATGCAAACAGCATCCGTCCCTCCCCGGCATCCGCCGGCATGCGCCGGTCGGGATCTATTGCTCAGTTCCTCTTACCGTCGCGAGAGCGCTTTCGGCACTAACCCTGGTTTGCTGAAGTGCACGCAGCAAAGTGGAATCCCAGCCGCCCTGGACCGGAATTCTGCGTGCGCAGTCTATAACAGGGCAGGACCAGGCTCAATGAATGTTTGGCTGCCCCGCAGGGGTTGGGAACGTGCCCCTGGCAATACCGGCCGGTAGGGGCACCAGGCGGACCGCTCCGATTTGCCGTGATCCGCGGATCGGGGTAAAAGAGAGTGTGGAGGAATTATGATCAAGTTGCTGTTTTGTCTGCTGTTCTTTGCTACCGCGCTGATGGCCGCGGATAAGTCCGTCTACGACTTCACGCTCAATTCGATCGACGGGCAGCCGGCGCCGCTCGGTGCTTATAAAGGGAAAGTCGTGCTGCTGGTGAACGTCGCGAGCCGTTGCGGCTTCACTCCGCAATATACGGCTTTGGAATCGGTTTATGAGAAATTCAAAGATCGCGGACTCGTTATCGTCGGGATTCCGGCCAACAATTTTGGCTCACAGGAGCCAGGCACGAACCAGGAGATCAAAACCTTCTGCACCACTAAGTACAACGTCACCTTTCCGATGATGTCCAAAGTTTCGGTGAAAGGCGCCGACAAGACGCCGCTGTACCAGTTTCTGACGGACAAAACCGCCAATCCCGAGACCGGCGGCGAGATTCAGTGGAATTTTACCAAGTTTCTCATCGGCCCGGATGGTCGCGTGATGGCCCGCTTTGAGCCCGCGATTACGCCGGATTCGCCGGAAATCACCGCCGCGATTGAGAAAGCACTCGCTCAAGCGAAGAAGTAGCTCGAAACTCAAAAAGGAACTCTCGGCGTGGCCGCGCAGCTGCCCGAAACGGCGCAAGTCTGCGGCAGGGGCGCATCGTCGCCAGCGTCTTTTCCGGCAAAGGCACAACTTTGAATTATGGCCATCGTCGCGCTCCAAAATGTCAGTAAGGACTACCTCAGCGATGGCCAGCGCGTCCACGCGCTTGGCGACGTTTCGCTCGAGGTCAACCGCGGAGAATTCGTTGCGCTGGTCGGCCGCAGCGGCTGCGGCAAATCGACTCTGCTCAATCTCGCGGGCGCGATGGATTTCCCCACATCGGGCCGCGTGCTCCTCGACGGTGTCGATACATCTACTCTGAAGGACGCCAGCCTGACCCTGCTGCGCCGCGAAAAAGTTGGATTCATTTTCCAATCGTTTCAACTTCTGCATACGCTGACGGTTTTTGAAAACGTCGAGCTGCCGCTGCTTCTTGCCGGAAAGCCCAATGCACGCGCCGCCGCTAGCGAAAAACTCCATTGGGTTGAACTTGATGGCTTGGGCAACCGTTATCCGCACCAGCTCTCCGGCGGGCAAATGCAGCGCGTAGGCATCGCCCGCGCTCTCGTCCAATCACCCGTCATTCTGCTTGCCGACGAGCCAACCGGAAATCTCGACACCGTGACGGGCAACGTCATCCTTGAACTTTT
>Ga0207132_1046_pt1 | contig 27324 bp, 28 predicted proteins | sample Alteio_BWMinHeat_14_FD_153554 | JGI IMG/M metagenome (GOLD analysis project Ga0207132, IMG submission 153554) | Enriched cells from forest soil in Barre Woods Harvard Forest LTER site, Petersham, Massachusetts, United States -... | ecosystem: Environmental > Terrestrial > Soil > Temperate forest >...
TAACTGTCTTGCTCCGCAATAATAAATGATCCCATGCAACTGGAAACCAAATATGCTGAAAAGATCATCACCCTGCTGGAAGACGCACAAGATGTCGGGCTGGCGCATGTAGTGTTTGAACTACGGCCACAGGATATGGAATTACAGCCCCATCAATTGAGTTTTTTTGAAAAGCTCGGTGAGGCTTTGGACTACCTCGACAATGCGGCAGGAAATAATTACCTACCTGGGGACGCGGACTACCCAATTTACTACCGGCACGCCGACCAGTTACTGGAAGAAATTAAACAAGCGAATCTATTAACCATAAACAAGATTGACATGAATTTAAACAATTTAGAAAACCTCAAAGAGGAATTGAAAGCGTTGGCCTTTAAGGATAAGGTCATCAGCGAAATGGAAAAGAACATGGAAAAGGGTATCCCTGAATTTACGCTTAATGACCATGTTGCAGGTGCCAGGGGACAGGTTGACCTTACCTTGCATTTCAAACAGTCCGGGCAATCGGAGTATTATTATTTTAACAAATTTGAGGTGGCCCTCAACCAGAGCAGTCCATTGGAAGACGGACAGAAATATATGGTTGTTTCACCCGATGGTACTGGAAAGAACATGGTTAAAAAGCTGGAAAACGTTTCCGAAGCTATTGCCTTTTTTAAAGAGCAAAAAGGCAACAGTGAGTTAGCTACCGGCAAGGATGAAAAAAGCCGTACTAAGCTGGCAACAATGGAAAACGGAAAGGTAAACTACATAGCCAAAGATTTTCAGCGTACTTTCAAAACACCATCTGTAACACAAACCTTTTACGTGGATAAAGGAAAAGGCTTTACAGCCGACCAGTCCGCAAATTTGATACAGGGGCGCGCGGTTTACCGGGATGATATGGCGAATGTTGCCGGGATCACTTACAAGGCATGGGTCAAATTAGATATGGATACCGCTAAGGACCGCCACCAGAATTTTTACACAAACCAGTACCATGACCCTTCTTATGGCTTTAACCTCGCGAATACTTTAGATAAGTTCAATATCAAGGAATTGAACGACCCGGCGAAAAAGGAAGCATTGGAAACTTCATTGAAAAACGGCAACCGCCCGATGATTACGACCATAAAGGACGGGCAGGAAGTAAAAATGTTTGTCGAGGCTGTTCCCCGTTACAGCCAAATTAACCTGTATCAGGAAAACGGCAAGCCGGAAAAAAGGGAACAGTTTTTAAAGGTGCCGGCATTGGATAAATCAACACAATTGAATAAAGGCAAGGAAAAGGAGCAGGAACAAGGAATGACGGTTTAAAACAATTAAGCTTCAAGTAATTAACAATAAAATATAAATCAAGTAATTTTAAAACCATGGAAAAGTTTAAGGAATTAAAAGACCTAATCGGTTCAATTGAAAAAGATGCGGCAAGTTTTTACGGGAAAGGCAATAAAGCTGCCGGGACGAGGTTACGCATCGCACTGCAAAAAACAAAGGTATTAGCACAGGACATACGTGCCGATGTAACTGAAAAGAAAAAATCAGTGAAATAAACTGTTCATATTTTCTAAAAAAGGGGCTACCTCAAAAGGGCAACCCCTTTTTAATTTCAATAGATTTTCCGTATATTCAAGCCATGGGGAAAAAAAATCTAATTGGGTAATCTTTAAGTAATATGAATCCGACCAACAATGAGTTTAGTTCAGCGCTTCGTCGGTTATTGCAAACTGTGGTTGTAGTAGCCCCTATACCTACCTAATCGCCATAGCACCGGAAAGGCAAGAATTCTGTAGCAGTACATCTGGTCAGGCAAAAAAGCATGGTGATCCCTAAAATATTAATGCTGTAATTGAACCGTCCCAGCAACACCGCTTTGTACTCTTATTTCTTGCGTTGAAGAGGGAATGCTATTCGACCACCTATCACTCCACGAAATATTAACTGTATAAATGCCTGGGGGCAACTCATACATACATTTTGTCTCACCCTCATTTACACTGATAGTTTTAAGTACATCGTTTTTACCCACTCTATAAAGCGCTACGGTTGCTTTATAGCCAACTCTGTCGACATTATTAAAGCAAAAATCGCCAGTCGTGATAGGATTCGTCTTCTGATTTTCCGTGTCCTTATTCGAGCGATTCAAATTTTCATTTGCTAATATAGCGCATGGGCAATTTTGATAATCTTTATTATAAACGGAAGCGTTTCCACCTTCATCCCATGAATATTCACAACCGTTTCTGTTACCCATTACATAGGAAACGCAAGATTTTTTTAAGCCTGATGGATAATATTCCACGTATGCCCCATCTATTGCGCCATTTACATAATTACAGGTTTGAAATACTGTTCCGCTTTCATAGTACCAAGTGAATGTTCCATTTTCGTGACCTTTACTGGGATTATTATCCGAAAAGTATCCTTTCATCAAAGGTTTGCCACTTTTGTAGTAATCAGTGACAGCACCGTAAATACTCCCATTTCGATAGTTGATCACCCGATAATAACTGGCATTCTGGCTATCGTTATTGCTTAAAACCTGTAATTTATCGTCATAATAGATTTTGACCCTACTATCGCCTATTGCGCTTTGCTGGGCAATACAGACATTATAAAAAGGCCAAACGATAAAAAAAAGTAATGAAATGAACCTCCAGTTGAATTGATTCTTTTTCATAAAGTGCTCTTCGGATAATGACTAATTGCCTATTGGCTTAACGGTTTTCAAGACTGTTTTTGATGAGTCCATTGGGTCAGCGATCTTTACTACATAGCTGACCGCTCCACTTACCTTATTTTTTACCTTATAAAAAGTCGACTTATAAGCCTCCCCTACCGACGTAAGCCCATTGGCAACGCCCTGAACAAAATATCCAGGTATGTTCCCAATCTCATTATCAATATTGACAAACGATTGCCCTATTAAATTAGAATCGTTAGCCGCTGAATTCATAACTATATTATTGCTATTCTTCATGTACTCTTCAATATGGTTGTAAGAAGGGCTGCTGTCGTCGACCACGAAATATTTCGCAGATGGGTCCGTTATGGTGCTGATCTTTATCGGTTTGGTAAAATCGACTGGCTCAATTGAATTTATTGATGTGATTGATTTTATAGGAGTACTCATTTGCCCAGGTGTACTTATTTTTACAGGATTGCTCATTTGCACGGAAGTGTTCATTTGTTTAACCGGAGTACTTACTTGTACAGGTGTACTCATTTGTACGGAAGTGCTCATTTGTTTAACCGGTGTACTCATTTGTATAGGTGTACTCATTTGAACAGGGTTGCTCATTTGTACGGAAGTGCTCATTTGTTTAACCGGTGTACTCATTTGAACAGGGCTGCTCATTTGTACGGAAGTACTCATCATTTGTTTAACCGGTGTACTCATTTGTACAGGTGTACTCATTTGCACAGGATTGCTCATTTGTACGGAAGTACTCATTTGTCTAACCGGCGTACTCATTTGCACGGAAGTACTCATTTGCTTAACCGGAGTACTCACTTGCACCGGAGTACTCATTTGTTTAATCGGGGTACTCATTTGCACTGGAGTACTTGTTTGTTTAACCGGGGTACTCATTCGCACCGGAGTACTCGTTTGTTTAACCGGGGTACTCATTCGCACCGGAGTCCATTGTGCCTTTGCTGAACTAAAAACAAATGGTAGAAAGATCAAAATTGATAGAAAACGTACCATAATATTAAGATTTAATAATGAATATCTAATATATAGCTAATTCGCCGACTGATAACTTAGGTGTTAATTAAATAAAACAATCGCAATAAAAACTGAATATGATTTAAGTGAAATACATATTCAATGTAAAAATATGTTTAATCCTTTGAAAATAAATCAAATACAAAAAATAAATATTTTTTTTGTATGCATAATAACTCCTTCAAAATAAAATTTCAGAAAGTACGTAATATTTTGCTTTTTACATTATCTCAGTAGTTCCAGCCGCTTCCTTCGTCAGCCGCTTCCCTGCATTTGGAACAATTGGATTTCGTTCCTCAATCCAACCGTTCTGCCTGCCACTTTATAACACTCAATAAGCGCTTTTTACCTCAAAAATTAAAATTCCCCCAGGCTTTTTGGTTAGCAAATTTCTGAACAAGCCCTTTGACGTCAAGACCGGGGCCCTGCGGGTTTGCCGAAAAAAAATCTTCCTTGCTCGTTCCTCGCAAGCGTATTTTTTTTCGCAAAGTCTTGCCTTACAATGGGCTTGTGTTCAGGTGAGGTTGCTTAACAAAAAGCCAGGAGGCCCTGCCGACTGACTTTAAAAAGAAAAGCAACTATGAAAACAGCAAACGGCAGAAGCCCACCACACAGCCCAACAGCGGAGCGGACAGACCGCCCCGCCATTGCAAAATGCCCTATTAGGGCAATTACTGAATTTATTAAAAACATTTAAAAATTAGAAATCATGAAAACCGCAGAAGTAAAAACAACAGGGATTAACAATAATAGGGCAAATATCACAGGTAACAATAACGTAACTGCAAAAGCAAGCAATTTGCCCGTAAGTACTACTTTAAACGGCGAAGCCAAAAAGGACGAACCGAAGAAAGCGGAAACCCACGCACCCGTACAGGCAACCGAACAGCCTAAAGAAATAGTACAGGCAGAGAACAGCCCCAAAATTGTAGCAGAACAGCCAAAGGCAGAAGAACCAAAGAAAGTTGCCGAGGAAGTAAAACCCGCTAAACCTGTACTGAATTTAGAGAGTACTTTAAAATTAGTGGAAGAACTTCACCGCCGTAAAGTGCAACGGGATAAATTAATGGATACCATCCAAAGTTTGGAAGCTTTTGAGGTTAACCAAAAGGATGAAGCCGAAGAAAGCGGGATAACCAATTATTCCCGGTGCGAACTAACCATTGCAGATGACAAGGGCAAAAGCTTTACCACTAAAAACCCGGTAATCATTTTTCATGTAACGCAGTATGTGAACGCCCTTTGTATAGACAAACTGGCGCAGATTGAAGCAGGTATCATTATTCCCGCTTAATTAATGGAAAACGCCCCCTGCATCTGAATTGCAGGGAGCGTTTTTAAAAACTTCTATTTTCTTAAAAGCTAAGACAATGTTAGAATTATTTATCGAATTAACCAACCAAATTTTTTGGGATGGTTATGCACAGCAATTAGCAAATGAAAACCCCGCAGTTTTCAATTCCGAGTTAAACGATTTCATTAATAATTACAACTGATAAGATGATGAAAGACACCGTATTTCTATTTATTAAAGTGGTTATCCGCACCAAGTATCAACATATACAGGATGCTATGAAAGAACTGGAAACCCAAACCCAATATACCATCGGCAGTACCGAAAATGTGGAAGTATTGGAAACAGAGATTATCAAATTAAATAAAGAACAATTAAACAAAAACAACAATGGCACACAATCTTAATTATAACGAGCAAACAGAAAAGCACAGTTTTTTTTCAGTAAAGGAAAAAGCCTGGCACAACTTAGGGCAGATCATTACAGATTATCCCACGAGCGCAGAAGCTATCATACACGCAGGGTTAAACTACACGGTTGAAAAACGCCCTTTGTTTACGTATGATACGGAAAATCATACAGGCGACCCCGAAACGGATATTTTAATACCCGAAATTGAAGTGCCCGATTTTTACGCCACCATCCGCAACGATACCGAACAGGTTTTGGGCGTAGTTGGTAAAGATTACGAAGTGGTACAGAATGTTAACGCCTTTGAATTTTTCGATAGTATTGTGGGCGGTAAAGACGGCATTTTATACGAAACAGCCGGAGCGTTAGGCAAAGGGGAGCGTATTTTTATTACCGCTAAACTGCCCGATTATATCCGGGTGGGCAAGGATGATTTAATAGAGCAGTATTTATTTTTAACTACTTCGCACGATGGTTACGGTAGTATTACCGCAGCTTTTACCCCTGTTCGCATAGTTTGCGCCAATACTTTAAACGCTGCCATGCGTAACCATAGCAACGGCATTAAAATACGTCATACAGCCAGCGCAAACGAAAGGCTAAAACAAGCACATCAATTATTAGGGATTACCAACCAGTTAGCCGACGAACTGGAAGAAGTGTTTAACCATCGGTCAAAAATCCGTATTACAGATAATGCCGTCAAGCATTTAATACAAATCGCAATGGCGCCGAATAAGGAAGTTTTACAAAACCTGCAAAACGGCAAACAGGACGAATTAAGCACTACTTACAATAATATGGTAAGTAGCGTTATGGAATATGCTTTAACCAGTCCGACACAACAGGAAGCAACCACAAAAGGAACTTTGTTTGGGGCTTACAATGCGGTTACGGGATATTTTCAGAATGTCCGAAACTTCAAGGATGATGAAAGCAAATTTAAAAGCATCATGTACGGTACAGGATTGCAACGCAGTCAAACCGCCTTTGACTTATGCAACCAATTTGCTAAACATGGCATAAGTACATTAAACTAATTTATTCGTTAAGGGGGGAGCAATCCCCCCTATTTTTTTTAATATTAGTAACAGCGCCATGAGCATATTAGAAAATAAAACAGACTATCGAGCTATCAAAATTATAGCCCAATCGCTTAAACTTCTGAAAGGGTTGGATAAAATAGCAATGACAAAGACTGATGATTTTGAAATTAGTTTGGCCAAAAACATGATGAAAAGCGTCATTGAAAATAATAGTCCTTTGATCGAAATTAAACTACCTTAAAACACAACCCATGTAGCAGCCGTTTTTCTAAAGTTAAAGCCCCATATCGCCTTATTTGAAGCCACAAAGGAAGATATGGGGCTTTGACATGCCGCGCTTAAGTGCTGTCTATGCCCGTCAAAGTCACAATTAACACATTGAAACAGTTAAGGAGAACCTTTAAATTAAATAGGAAAGCATTAATTGCTAAATTTGACTAAAATAAGGACAAGTAATGGCAAGGTTAATTTATATAGACGAAGAATATAATCCAATAAATGCAGAAGCTTCTAAAAGTAAATTCAACAGTGGCATTGAGTACGTTAGATATTTACGAAGGGTTGAGAAAAATATTGAGCCTATAATTTTTACTTCATTTCATTCTGCAAATGAAGTACTTGAAAAACCCAATACACAAATCATAACAGCTATTGGACATGGTTTTTTGCAATTGCCCTACAACAAGGACGAATATGAAATTGTTGTAAATGACATAGGGCCCTTAAATGAAATCCAATTACAAGACATAATCATTAATTTTTGCCAATTACGAAGTTCTGTTAGGGAGGGCTTTCATATTTTTAAAGGTCGATTGAGAGAGATCAAAGGAATGGACATCGGAAAGGAAGATAAGAATAAACTTTTCTTAACCGAATTTGAGCATTATGAAAAAGAGCTAATAAAGGATGTGGGTAATTATCCTGAAATTCTATCCGAATACAAAAACATTATTGCTAAATATAATCCCCTTGACGAAAAAACAATAGAAATAATTGAAGCCGTACAGGAAGAACAGTTTGTATGTTATCTACCGGCTGACGAGGATATGGCTATTGAAAAAAGCAGCGAAAAGAAAAGCTGGAAAGTGCTTTTCTTAGATGACAAGCCTTCCGAATTAGAAAGTGTATTACAAGTATTAACTGATAAAGGGATTGGCTATGAAATTGCTTCAAGTTCCGAACAAGCCAAAATTGATATTGAAGCTGATAAGCGGAGCAATAAAATATGTGTGGTTATTTCGGATTACAGGTTATTTGAAGCGGACGCAAAAGGAGTATCAAAGCCCAGGATGCAAAAGGAACAAGGCTATGATTTTTTATTATGGGTATCAAAACAAGACCGTTATAATGCAATGGTTGCTTTAAGCGGATTGAGTAAGTGGTTTTTGATGGATAGTTTTAGAAGGAATAGGATTAATGTAAAGGTTTATTCTAAAAGCGGGTTACTCGGCGGGGGTGCGAAATTATTTGTTGATGATATTGAGTATTTGGGAAATCAATATAACGAGGTCGTCAATAGTCAGCCAAAAGCCTCACTTTGGAATGAAATTCAATATGTAGATAAAGAAAAAACGAAAATTAAGAGCTATTCTTTAAAACCCTATTATGTTTTTCATAGGAACAGCAACGAATATCTAACCAACGAAAATAACATAAATCAACAGGCGGAAAAAGTTGCCAGGGAATTAGAATTTGCCCTGGACCATTCATCAAACTTCAATTTTGCTTCATTGGTATCTATTCAGGGTAATGCAACAAGAACCATGAAAGGTGAAATAGAATTAGAATATCCTGATTTTCAATTAAAGCTACTTCAAAGAAGGGTTTTCTATTACCTGATATTAAAAGGTTTTGACCGGGATGCAATTTCAAAAATGCTTCATAAGGGTGATTCTCAAAGCGAAATGAGTGAAAGTATGATAAAACAAATACCGAGTATGCTTGCAATACAAACAGAAACTGATATACCATACGGTCTGCTGGTCGAAGAAAAGTACTTTCTTCATCATTATATGAGTTTACCTATTTATAATATCGCAGAACTGATGGATCAGACTTATTCTATTATTAACTCGGTATTAAATAAACATCTTAAAAACTGTAAAACAGTTACGCAGAAATTAAAAAATTACATAACAGAAGATGACGACCAAATTTCATTTGGAACAGTTTCAATGACCGAGGTTCATGTCGTCTTGGACAAAGTGGTGGATTTGCTGATAAAAGAAAACAAGGACAAAGAAGCCCAATTTCTAATTCTTGAAATAGCTTCCTTAATTGACGAATTAAAAGATTTAGTGCCGGATAAAAGTAAACTGAAACTGAGCATTCGGAAAATTGATTCATTAAACGAGAGAATAGCAAAAAGAATATAGCGAATGAATATTAGGCTGGGGTTATATGAAACTATAGATAAGCATTTTGATGAATGGCTTAGTTATGATAATGTTTTGAAGCTATATTTCATTACCAGCGATATTGAAATTTATGGCAAAGAAAGGTATAAAAAGAGCATTTACCGGGCAGGTAGTATTTCGACCAACAACCTCAACGAATTGCTCAAATCATTTAATGCCGTTTCCAATACCGATAAAGAAAGTTTAAAGAATATATATATTGATTTTATTGAGGAGATGTGCAAGCCCGATAAAAAAATTGCACCTATACAAAATGGCGAAAAAGAGGAAGAAAGAACTGAAAATTATACTGTAGCTGATGAATACGATTTATATAACGAACAGAAACAGGATACAACGGAACAAAATGAAGAGTCCTTAGACCTTGACGAAAAAACAAAATCTTTAGAAAGGCTTATACTTTTGTCTAATATATCCGACGTTGAGCGTTTTGCGCTTGAATTTTTAAAAAGCGACCGAAAAGAAAAAAATCATTTACTTAATAATTTTACGTTGAATGGTATTACCCAAATTGCAAACCGTGGGGCATATAAATTATACTATCTAAATAGGGTAAATTTATCTACCAAATAATAATCCTTCAAAAGTGGTTTTAAAAGCATTTTCAATTGTTAGAATCCTGTCTTTTAGGCTACTTATATTCCAATGGTTTAGTGCAACTTCGGAACTTCTCGTTAAAAGCGTGTTGGAGTGAAATGCTACATTACGCAAAGAAATTAAGTTTTTTTCAGAATCAGATAATAAATAATTGGGACAATCTTTATCTACTCTGTATTCTTGAATAATTCCAAGCAAACCGATTACTTCTAAAAGATTTTTATTTACTTCTGATTTTTGTTGGCTTTTAGAATATCTATTAGTTAATAAATGCAATTTGGAACGCAAGGACTTGAGATTTAACGTTATTCCAAAAACTTCTTGCCTGTTGAGATTTGAAATAGTTTTGGTTCCTGACGAATTAATTATTTTTTTACAAAAATTCATTGTTGGAATCTGCAGAATATTCTCTAATTTCCTAATATTAGTTGAAATATTAAACAATTGGGAAATGATTGCAGCTTCCTCAAGCTTGCTTGAAAAATTAATTAAAGGGGTATATCCCTTAATAAATCTTCCAAATACAAATTCGAACCGTGAGGTAATTAAAGATAAATCTTTTAAAGTAGCCGAAAATATCATTACAGGTATATCAATTTTCATATCTTCCAACTCCATTAGGAAATTGTAGCCGCTGCTTTGTTCTATGTTAATTTCTTCATTGCCAAAATAAATATCTAATAGAATTATGTCAAATTTGGCCTTTAATACTTTTAACGAAAATTTATCAATAGCACTGTCATCAAAACGGTTTATTCGATTTAATTCGTCTATATCTACTACGAAGTTATCTGAAAAACTTTTTAAAAGGTTCAAAGGATCTTTCTCAACTTGAATAGAAGATTTAGGTAACAACTGATGAATACTGACTTTCCATTCATCAGCTAAATCATCTATCAACATAATATTTAATGATAAATTATTTAATTTACTGACGGTTGATTTCTGAAAATCGCTGCTGCCGAAGTTTTTATAAAAAAATTTCTTAAACCATAAAGGCTCCCCGATGCTATCAACGCTCGGATTATTTAGCTGCTTATTGAATTGATCGAGAGCAATCGTATTTCTAAAAACGTGATCATTAATTAATTTATCATTTTTTGAACCGAATAAGTAAGGTATAAGAGATTCTAATTCGGGCAACTTTTCGAGATTGAAATCAATTTTGTCATAAGGCAGGCGGTATCTGTATATCCCTGGTGAGTAAAGAAATATATTCTCCTCAGTTTTATTTATATAATAATCAATACTATGCCAGTGAAGTAAAATTATTGGCAACTTGTTGATGTTTTCTAATTCAGGTGTAAGTCGAATATGCTTAATTAACTCAATGCCTGAAAAATTTGGACTAAAGCAAGAAACGATTGTTTGTTCGGCAGGGATAATTAGAATATCTGCTTTCTTGCCTATTAACTCTGTAAGAATATTATTAAATGGTTTTGAGCTTGTATCAACTTGTTCGGAATGGCAACTAAACTCAAAACTATTAGGTGCAATTAATAATAATCTCATTGGTTGTCTCTATTTGTCAGCTAATAATGCATCCCTTAATAAACGCAATTTACTTCTTTGCTCCTCTGCTATTGAGTTTTCAACACCATCAATGTCTAATTGCTTGTTATATGGATTTTCCTTAAACCATAAATATAAATTTTCAATGCCTGTTGTTTGAATAATAACATCAGGAATAACACTCGGATATTTGCGATTGTAAATTAAGTATAGGAAATCAGTTTTAAGCCTTTCAATTTTTTCATTTTTTTTTTCATTATACTTCCAAAGAGCATCAAAAGCAGAAATTTTCAAATCAGTGTTCTGACCAATTAAAATGGCACATTGTTCTAAAAAAAGCGGATAAAAAACAGTGTTTGTGCTTGAAAGTCTTTCAATGAATGAAATTTCACTATAGAACAACATATCAGCAAAATTTCTTTCATTGAGGTTTAGTGAATGAGAATGATAGATTATGCCAGTTTCACAATCGGAGTTTATCGAATTAATAACATCAGGGAATGCGCCTTGTAAGTATTCGGATATAAAATCACCATCGTCCTCTGTGTATTCTCCTGCAATAAAAGGCCCGTTAAGAATAATTATTTTTCGGTCAACTGTTACATCTAATATTGTATGACTATTGCCAGGAACCCGTTTCCAAATTTGTGTATATTCATCATGTTCAGTTTCAGCAGGCGCCGAATGTCTACTCAATATTATTAGCTGTTTCATTTATCTGTAAGTTTTGTATCAATGCAAATTTTGATATTTGTTTTCCGAACTTATTCATAATTTGAGATAAAGGCAAATACTTATAATTCAAATCGCCTAAGTTATGTGGCCTACCACCACCAGAAGTTATTAAAACATTTAAACAACTATTTTTCAGCCTATTTAAAACTTCCTTCTTATTTTCCGGCTTTAAATAGCTATCATCCAAATAGGTTCGGTGCAAAATAATTAAATCAAATCTATTAAGATATTCCGAAGATAACACCTCGCGCTTTTCTCCCTTAATAAGGGTATCTCTATAGTCAACCGAGATTTTATTATCGGCGGCGGCTACAACTTTTGAGACCAGGGTTTTACTCTTGATTATTTCAGCATCAAAAAAATGAGTAGAATAAATAATATTGCTCAAGTAATAGGAAACATAATTTCTTTGATTAATAAAATCGTTACTTAATGCTTTATTGAATATTTTTTTTGATAAGCTTTGAATGCCCCCTTTGCTTATACCTTTATCTAATGCAGCCTCGATAAGTCTTTCATCAATGACCAATACTTTCAATAAACTTGCCTCTATAAGTTTACAATAAAACAATTGACCTAAATCCCTTGGATGTTTATCTTGGATTAAGAGTTGATCCAAATTCCCTTTTTCCAATATAGTGTAAAATTCAACTTTGGATTTTTGAATTTCTTGTTCATTTAAAATACCAGTATAGCCACTGCCATGCTGATCGTACATTACGATTTTCTTACATTCTAAATATTTCGTATTAGTTTTAAAGTTATACCGTAGCGGACAATTTTCTTGTGTAGTGGTATTAATTACGGTGAAAAAAGGAAATTCTAATATGTTTTGATCGTTCTCAAATTTTAGCCAATCTGGCTTGCCCTCTTGACAAATAATCAAAGCCACTTTATTATTTTCGTCAATGCCCCATCTTGTAAACCATGTTTTCCAACAACTTAATTGAAATTTCTCATCAAATTTCTCATCGAATACATTTGTTATAACAAGTTTTTCCCCTTCATTACAAATTAATTTCCCATTTGCTATTAATGCTTTGACTGAACAATCCTCAATCTGTTCCTTTTTACAATTAAGAATAATCCTAAATGGTAATTTAATTAAAAATTTATCCCAATCAAAATTACCGGCAATGTTCTCTATGACATTTTTTTCAATGATTGCAAAATCAAAGGACGATAATGAATTGTTATTCGTTATAGAAAAATTAGCTATGTTGTTTAAGGAAACAATGCCTTTCTTGTTTAATTGAGTATTTATAGAAGCACTATTAAAACCAATCCAAATTACCTTTTTAGGTTTAGCCAATTTAAATTTATAAGCAAATCGATAATGTAATTGAATATCCAAGTTGCATTGCAAAGAAGAATATTTAAAAAATGCAGGAATTTCTTGATCAAGTGAATCTTTACTTATTAAAAGCTCTACAGCTTTTGTCAGATGGTCTTCTGAAATTGCTTCAGCAGATGCAAGTAAGTGGGCATTGATCTTCATGTCAGCAATACCTAAATTGCTCTTTTCTATTTCTCCTTCTTTTGAAATTAAATTTGTTTCTAAGCGTTTTTGAAATTCAGAAATATCATCAGACGAAATTAAAGATGTATTGTCGTATAGGGTAACTGTATGAAAATCACCATCTAAATTATCGATGGCAATAGTTACTACCAGTTCCTTTGGAAAAAGCAATTCCAAATTTACGTAGCTATTGTATTTTAATTTATATTCATTTTTCTTTACATCCTCAATATCACCAAAAATTGTATTAAGTCTTTCTTTGTTATGCTTAGCGCTATTGCGAATAAAGTTCTCCAAAATACTGTAAAAAGCATGTTCATTTGGTATACATACTTCTATATCATCAGTACCAGTAGTATTTCTTATTTGCAGCGCATTTTGCAACTCTATTTTGTTTCCCGCGGGAGTTGCTATCGGTTCCAATAAATAAGGATAATTATCTGGATAAACGATGGGCTTATCGTTACCTTTTTTTAAGAGCGAATATTCTGCCTTAATTTCAATATCATTTATTCTTACCTTTATTTTTAGTTGATTTTCAGAACCATTATTGTTATAATGTATATTTTCGCTGTGTGTGATATTGTCCATTAGCAACGCGTTTTCACAGAAAGGAAGTATCACATCTTGATAAATATTTGCATTCTTTGCAGGAAGCTTAAACTCTGCTAAATACTCATTTCTTGAAACTTCATATAGATCTAATTTTTCACTCATTAAATCAATCCATTCAATAATAGCTTCCGCTTTAAAGTCGATGCTTGGGTGTAATTCCAAAAGTCTTTTTTTAATCTCTTTATTAGTGGCTCGGATGGCTACATGACTTCCGATATTATGTGCAAAATTTCGCGCAAATATTTGAGATACAGCCGACTGGAGAGCAAACTGCTTTATGCTTTTATTAGTGAATTTTTTGTAAAAAATAGTATCGGAGGTGATATATCCAAGCTTACCAACGATAGGAAGCATTTCATTAAAAATGCTTAGATCATTTGAATAAGATACATCATTAACTGTGAGTAATGCAAAAATGACGTTCTTCTCTAATTTTAATTGGGTCTCAATTCTAATTGTAGGTTGAAATGCATAACTATTCCAAACCGGGAAAGCTAAATGTGATGGAAAAAAGGGCCGCTCCTTTTTCCTTTTTAAGTATATAAACAAATATGGCAGAATTGGGAACCTTGCGATATTATGCAGTTTCAAAAAACACTCATTATAAAGGTCAAAACGGTTTATGTGAAATTTCTCTTTAAGTAGTTCGGAGAAAGCTTCCCGCATAGTTTCGATACAATTTATTTCATGGGTTGAAATTGCTTTTAATCTGGTCAATGTAGTACTAACCAAATGCTCGTTCAAATCGTTAAAATTAAAATCGAGCTCTTTTAGAAAATATTCAAATAACGAGATCCCCTCCTTGGAAGATTCTTTAATTAAGTTCAAAAGCAGGTCTTCATTGTTATTGCCGCTTAAATTGAGTGAAATCGATTCGATTGATTCGCTGGGCCAAATAAAGTTTTCCGAATTGGTCGTATAAAATCTTTCGCTTATTATAATGTAAGAAAATAGAATTATTAGGATTTCAGCAGCATCACAGTATAAAATTTGAAAGTTGCCGTTGTCATGAACTTTATTAGTTAAATAACTATGAACATAACGATCTGAATTTAAATACCTTATAAAATCAGGGCCACTTTTATCTAATTTTTGGCTTTCTCTTGTTGTCAGAAACAGTTTATCGATTAATTCCGCGTCTTCTTCAGAATAATACAGGGCCTCATAAGGAAACCAAAAAAAATCGCTATCTCTTACGTCAATATTATGATTATATTCCCTCCTAAATAAAAGTAAAGGCTGATTGGTGTATTTTTCAAGAACTGAAAATGCGCCCCCGATAATATCTAATTTCGTAAAAAATAAATCTTTATAGTATTCCATTTTCCATAAGGAATACAACTCGAATTTGATTTTTCCGTCAATATAGTCCTTTAGTGAAATTTCAATTTTTTCGATAAACTCTTCATACAATTTGCTCATGACCTTATAGGAAATTTATTTAGGCGGCCAAAATAGGACAATGTTTTCCCTAATTAACACGTAACCAAATATATTTGTAAAACTCTAAGGTACATAGTAACCAGGAGGAAATACCCACCATTTTAGGTAAATGGTAGTTTCATTGGAAATGGACTTGAATAGTGTTGATAAATTATCACGAAAAATAAGGAATTTCGTTTGTATGTAAATCACAAAAGCTCTTTCGATGGATGAAAAACGGGCTTTGATCTTGCAGAATAAAGGATGTTGAATTATTTCACGGCAAAAATCCTTTCACGAAATTCGATGTGATTCTCGTTTTTTGAAAAGACCCCAAAACGGAAGTATCAATGCACAAAGATGTGCATTTCCTGTATCGCTATTTTATAGCTACAATGATTCCTTGCTGAAGATATTTAAATACGCATTCGACATGAGTAAATCCGATCTCCTTCAGTAACGCCATTTGATCCTCCACTGAATTTAATATGTTATCCTGATTCATATGTTCAATCCATTTATCTTTTAAAGCCTTACGCAAAGCGATAGGTATTTTTTGGCTTGATTTATACTCAGGGCTGGGATTCTCAAACTGATTCTCAATGTATTGAATATCGAAATCGTGAGCGTATTCACTTATAATATTACTTTAATAGTTGAACAAATCGATATTGAGTAACATTCCCCCACTGTCCAGAAAGTCAAACATTTTCCTGTATATGATCCTTTTGCCTTCCATGTTAAAATGGTGAATACAATATGCGGATATAGCAGCTAATTTCTTGTGGTTAATATATTCCGAAGGCGTATTATTCGTCTGGTCGTTAAAATGGAGATTAAATATATCATCTATAATATAATTATACCTTTTTGCTTCTGATTTTCCCAGAATCTTGTTATAATTTACATCAAAAGCTAATTTCATTGGTGGGGCAATATCAACGGCAATTGCACTAAATTGGGGGAAGGTTTTGAGGACAGAAATAGCCTCAGTGCCAGTCCCAGCTCCAATATCGAGAAATACACTTTTGGGATGAGAATTTTCTTTAAAATGGTACTTAAAGATATCGATTAGTGTTTTATGAATTATATCGTAATAGGGCACAGTTAACCGGATTGTCGCATCATATTCTTCTGCATCTGAAATGGCATAAAAAAGAGCTTTATCGATATTTAGTTTATGACTATAATTCATTTAATCTTAGTTGTAAATCTGTAAGAATTTGCTTAATCGTTCTGTTTCCGGCGTTTTTAATTGTGCAATGTCCCCGGATTCAATCATCACTCCCTTATCTAAAAAATAAAAATCATCACTTATTGTTTTAGCCAGATTTATCATGTGCGTCACTAATAGTATGCCGGTTCCGTTATTTTTAAGATCAATTAGGATATTTGCAACTGTATTGACAGTTTCTAAATCTAACGCAGATGTTACTTCGTCCAATAAAAGATATTTGGGCTCCAATAAAATTTGCCTTGCTAAAGCCACTCTTTGTTTTTCACCGCCCGAACATTCATTGGGAAATTTCTTTAGCACCTCCCTGATTTTAAGTTGATCTATCAACGTGTCATAATTTGAAGAGATTTTATTTCTTTCTTTTAATGGTAATAAAATATTAGCCTCATTTGTTAAATGAGGGAATAAAAAAAGCCCTTGAAAAACAACCGTAACATTTGGGTATGGAAAAGATTTATAAGAAGATTTGCCATTAGGGAAAGTGAAATCCTGCCCGTCAACGCTAACGAGGCCTTCTGTGGGATTGGTAAGTAGTGAAAGGCAACTTAACACGGTACTTTTTCCGCCACCCGAAGGGCCAATTAAACAGCTTATTTTTGACGGCTGGATGGTTAGGTTGATATCCTTTAAAATTTGAGCCCCATTTATTATTTTTTGAATGTTGGTTCCTTTGAGCATAGTCTATTATCTTTCTGAATAATCTTTTGCATACTTTCTTTTAAGATAATAGGCAATTATTGTTAGTGGCACTGAAATTATAATAAAGAACATTGCCAACGCAGAATAAAGTTCAATTGGTTTATAAACCATAGCATTTATCCTTTGAATTTGCCGGAATATCTCATCCACATTTATTAAGCTTGCAAAAATTGAGTTATGTAAAACTGATATCTGAACCAACAAAACTGGACCCAAAAGCTGTTTGAATATTAAAGGGATTTGGATTTTTGTTAATATAGTTCGTTCGCTCAGCCCGGAAACCTTTGCTGCCAAAAGATATTGATTTGGCAGATCCTTGATTGCGTTCTTTACTAAGTCGGCTACCATAAAAACATTAATAAACGAGAATGCAAATACGGCGATATTAAAAGCAGGAATATCTATTTGCAACTCCTGTTGCAATGGATAATATAACCAGTATAATAAAACAATCACTGGTACGCCGGAAATAAATGTCGAAGCGATTTTGGTTATTAGACCAAATGATTTGCTATACTTTGCGCTTAACACACCAAAAGCGGTGCCTAAAATAATACCAATAATCCATACCAATATGCAAAGCTTGAGCGTAACACCCAAGCCTTGTAAAAATCCTTCTTTATAAGTTGAAAAAATCTGAAAGATATTCATATAAAATTATTGTCTGTCTACTGCTAACGAATCCGTAGCTCTAATAACCGCACCTTTGAACGGCTCGTACTTGGCAATAATTTTATCAATTGTTCCATCCTTTATCAATTTTTCTATCTCAACATTTAAGAAATCACCTATTTTGGTTTCCCCCTTTTTATACATAAAGCAATTAGGATAATTCCTTATAGGCGATTTTTCACCTATGTTTTTTAACTGTCCCGGATTTTTCTTCATGTAGTCAAATGCAAACATCGGTTCGGCAAACGTCACATCTTTTTTCTTGGTTTGAATTTCCAAAAATAATTGCGCTACATCAATATTATTAGGAAACGGTTGGTCTTGAGCTTTTGGAAAATCCTGTTGACCGATAGAAAGGTTAATTTCACCATCAACTGCTGCAATTTTTACAGAAGGGTCGTTTAATTTACTCCTATCCTTATCAAATCGGCTATCATCCGCTCTCACGTATATACCAATTGGGCTAAAGTAAACCGGTTTACTAAAATCTGCATTTTCCTTTCTCTCTTTAGTCGCCCAAACAGGATTAGCAATCAAGTTCACTCTATTGGTTTTGAGCGCTTCAATCATCGTTGCCCAGGTCACTTCTTCTTTATAATCGATTGTTAGTGTATCGCGTTTAGCGATTTCAACAAGGATATCATTAAATATTCCAGACTTTTCCTTTGTGTTAGGGTCAACTATGAAACCGGGAGGATATGAGATATATCCAACATGGATAATTCTATTTTGAAAGACCTGATTTTTGTCATTGCCAAGATTCTTGTTGCTGTTATTACAGCCATTTAGGATAAATACTGAAACAAATAGTATTAATAGTCCGGCAAAACTTGTTTTGAAACTTTTCATTTATTTCCTTAAATTAATTGTTTAAAATTTACCACACAACACAAACAATAAGTGCTTTGTAGGTTCCCTTAATTAAGAAAATTTCCAGTTAGTTGAGGTTAGTTGATCTCTACTTTAAATAAAATAACGGATTCAAGTTTATTGACTTCTCGTTTTTATCTGCTTCTCTATTTGATGCACAATGATATTTAGTGCTTCGGTATGAGTGATTAGGAAGCTATCAAAATTTGTTCGGCATTTTTTCAGCGGCGCAAATTCTGAAACAAAACCAAGCCATTTAGATGCGCTTACTTGCTCAATTTTCCCGTCTAAAAACAAATAAGCCAATAGGTAAATATGTGATTTTAGAGTCGGCTGAGGGCTTTTATAAGTAAAGGATTTTACAAGTTCGTAACTATTTTGCAAATCATCAGCATCAATATTGTATGTGTAGCCCAATACTTTTGCTGTTTTAACAGTTTTATGGAGGTATAGGTTTTGAATGCTGGCGAACTGGGTACTTTCCTCGGGAACAAATGAAAAATCTGCAATGGCGTTATAATTATGGGTATTAGAAAATAAAACTGATCCTTCCGGCAAAATAATATCTATGGATTCTGTACGAGCGGCTTCATAATGAATAATCACTTTTGCCTGAATATCTTGTGTGGTTTTTATAATGTCAAAGGGATTTATTCTGTTTTGCACCATCTTTTTTACTCATAAGCAAATCCAGGTTAGTTGCAATTATTTAGCCCCGAAAATATTACGAACGATAAAGTAAATAACAACTAAAACAGCTATCAGTGAAACCATTCTGGTTAACAAAGCCTCAAATCCCTGACTTGTGCCTCCACTATGAATTAACATGAAAAGGATAAGGGCTATACATGCCAGTATAATTTTAGCTGCATTATTACCAAGTGCAACAAATATGACCACGGCTAATATTATTATTGCTGCAGTTTTGATTGAGAAAACACCTAACGAGCATAAACTAATACAGGTAATGGTAGTACTGACAATCGTAGCAATATTTAGAAGGGTTCTTACAACGCCGGGCCTTTCTTCTTTTTTGTGTGTATGGAATAGCATAGCAACTTTTTTGATTAAATATTTTGCATAAAACTTTGCCGAAACTGAACTGGATTTTTTATCTCTTTAAAACGTTCCCTTGTGCCGCCTGTACCAATTATGGTGATACATCCATAACATAATATTCTGCCTAAGATTCCCTGCTCTACGTTTACCGTTTCTACTCTGCTCAAATTCATCTCTAAAGTGTAGTATGCTATAATGCCCTTTTTAATAATAATACGCCTGGTGGTAACAACAAATTCATCTGTTTTTATTTGTATGTATGGGTACAGACCCAAAGTAAAAAGTGAAACCCAGCTAAAATAGTGTATCCAATGGTAAGTGGTTTCGTGGATTACTTGTTCGCCTAGCAACAAATGTTTTTTTACATATTTTCCCATGATACTTTTACGGTTTAGTTATTGGCTAAAAATGATTGTCTTAATTGAGAGGCGTCCGCACCTTGATAACTAAAGTTCTTTACGCCTTTCTTATTAAAAAACTCAGTCCAATAACCTCTGATTTCGTTATAATATGCTTTAGTCATACCCATTTGTTCACCGGTAACTATAGCTATCGAAAACTTGTTAATATTATTAAACTTAATATCTGCAGTTTGTGAAAGCCATTCGGATGAATTTCCTTGAGGGTTCATCTTGCATTTATCGGCATACTGCTCCATATCACTCATTATTACAATCCTGTTATTAAAATCTCCATCATAATTGTTTGTTGCTACTTCCAATGCTCCAAAAATGTCTGTTGTGTTGCCAACTTCCTGGCGGTGGATTTTAGCCTCCACAATAGCTGCTTTTAGTTCAAGCATTTTTGAGTGAATAAATTTAGCAAAGGCTGCTTTTTTTAACTTGTCAGTTTCATTAGCATTTAATCCCATTACGTCCCATTCATTTTTATGGTCAAATAAATCCAGGTCTAACAAAACCTTTGAGGCAGTTTGAGAGGCTCCATCAATAAGTAATACTTTGACCTTATCAAACTGTGTTAAGTTGGCGCAAATATCACTCTCTATCGTTTGGAGATACCAATCCAGCACTTCAGATTTTATGCTTTGTGAAATATCAACCAATACAGTAGTGTTTTTGCCGTTATCCGAGGCACAAGAAGTTAGCAAAGCTGCTGAAATTGATATGGCGAAGAATATGTATATTGTTTTCATATTGTTTTACGTTTACTGATTATTAATTAAGGTCCCGTTCAATGAATGGCTATTTTTATTATTGTTTAATTGCCCTTCATCAAATATGTTTTCAGAGTTAGTTGTACTTAGTTCAGGCTTGCTGTTATCTCCTTCGATATTATGCGCATTGGTTTGAGCGTTAATCAGTCGGTCATTACCGTTTAAAGGATTGGTCGCAAATAGTTTGGTTAACCTTTTCTTTTCTAATTCACTTACTTCATTAACCATTCTATCTATATCTTTAATAATAAAAGCCAATCTTTCGTCCGATGTAAATTGGTTTCTGTGCAACAACTCTTCATTAGTAGTGAGATTGTTGTAGTAATAGGCATCATATGAGTTAATAACACCTTTTGTTGTGTTTCCATTTACGACATGAAATTCTCCATTTTTTAATCTGTCGCGAAACTCGGAAAGCAAAGAAGTATCTCTTTCGTCATATTCCCTTTTCATTAATTCCTGCAGATGTACCCCCAACAAAAGAGACTTATTTATAACCAAGTCAAACTGATTATGAAAACGAATTGATAATTCTGTAATTTTAACATGACAATCCGCCATATCCTTTCTAATCTTATTCCACTTATTAACCAAGCCTAACAATTCACTATTTTCTGCCAATTCTTTTTTAACCAAACCAAAGGCAATACCTGCAAATACAGACAAGGCAACAAGTGCATATACTAATATTGGGTTATGGCTTGACGAGCTGGCCCCTGTGGAGTCAATGGCATAAGAACGGGCCCAATTCATCAAGAACAATACCGTAACTGCACCTACGATAAGTGTGATGCCTAATATTAGCTTAACAACGGCAGAGCGATACATCGCTTTATCAATAAATTTCTTATCATAATGCTTTTTTGCCTTAAAATAATAGAATAGCTGGCGTAATCCGGCATCTAACATTAAAGCAGAAAGTAAAGCAAAAATTGCGCTGGCTATAAATAAAAACATTGTTGCGACCCAAGCATATTGCCTACCCAGATTTTCAATTTGTTTTACCATGCCTCCGGTAATGTTTTGGGCAATCATGTAGAATAAGATTGTTTCTACGACGAAGAACACAACTATACTCAACCAATATAGTCTACGTAGAAATCGCAGTCTGCTTTCCTGTGCTGGCGCAATTATTGGATCACTGTATTTGGTTACGTAATCAAATTCATCTTTGCTATAATAACATTCCTCCAATGCATTATTTAGTACGTTATAGTTATTGTAAAGCGATGCTACTTTTATGTAATTAGATTGAGTAGTCATAATTATTTCCTCAATACATGATAAGATTGATTCTTTGAAGGCTCTTACCAAGCCAAATGCTAAATGAGATTGTGATTTGAATCTATTTGCAGCAAATAATTTATAAAACCATCCGAACATAATCGTAAAATTTAAGTGTTAGTGAATATTAATTATCACTAATATTTTTACAGTTAGTTGAAGTTGTTTACCAGGAAAATGAAGGTTTTTTGTCATAAAAAGTAATCATTTGCAGATTGTTTTTTATGACAAAAAGTTGTTTAATTATTTAAAAAAATGTAAATTTGACTATAGCATTTGCAGCTATACCAAGGTAAATTAAAAGTGGTGAGTAATTCGGTGAGTACAGAATTAAACACATTGTAACATACTGAAATAGAGCGGTCTTTAAAGGGGTTACAAATCCCTCCCTCTCCGCAAATCAATTTATTTTGCCTGGCATAGCCGGGCATTTTTATTTTGCGGCGTTGCTAAATGTAGTTTGAGCATAAGCGGCAAAATAAAAATGACCAGTGAGCGATAGCGAACAGGCAATAAATTGATTTAAGGCCCCCTTCAAAGGAATCAATGAAATTAAGGTGATGTTCGAAAGCAACGATGTGATGTCATACCTTTTGACTTGTCAGATCGAAACTCACGTGTGCCTTGATACCTCCCTTTGCTGTCCGAAAATGTGCCCATTTAATCAGGTTCAGACACACGGTCATTGCGGTGGGGTCGATCAGCTTTATTGATCGGCTTTTGACCACCTCAATGACCTTATAATGCTCGCTTTTGGAAAACAATCCTTTGTAGTAATTGATTAATTCAGAGAACAATAACTCATATACTTGATAATGTCGGAGTGCGTTTCTATCTGACATTATGGAACGGGCAGGGGATTGCTTCAGGCCCAGTTCTTTTAAAAACAGCATATTAACATTAATGCCCGGGGTAATATCCCGGAGGCCATAACGTCCGTTCATCTGTCCGAAAAGCATTGCAATTAGCCGACTTTCTGTATCATCGCGCCTAAATCCATCATCAGAAGAATTCTTGTTGATGCATTTACTTAAAATTGTCGGTGGAATTAAGCCTGCGATTTGGCTAAACAAACACTTGTTATTGCTTCATACTTCTATGAATTGAACTCATTGGGTCGTTTTAAATGTGGTAATTCAAAACTAAACCTTTTGAGTTCTTTTCTTCCTGTTTTTTGCCGGACAGTAGTGATGGTCCATTAACCATAGCCTAAATCAAATCCCCGAAAACATACTCTGCGCAGGTTCTCCAAGGATGGGGATGGGCTTTTTTTCACCATTGATGGCGCCGATCAACCCGATCAACCATAGGACAAAGAAGGCGATGTTGACCGCCCATAGCAGCAAGGCCAGCGAAAATACCCCAGTCGTAAACCAAATTAATCCCAAAATCATGCCGAGCCCCCACCTTACGATCATCCAGGCCAGGTGAAACAACAGCGTTTGCCGCAACTGGTAACTTCCTAAACTTGTTTTGTTATTCTGGTGAAATCCAAAATAGGCAATAAGCCACCCGATAATAAAAAAATAACTGATGATACCGGCGGTCTTGCCGTTCTCCTCGTTAACGAAAGGTTCCATAAGATGCTGGTTTTAATGGTTGATTGCTTAAAATTAAAATTATTTAATCACAATCGCGACGCTTTCAACTAAAATATTTATAAACTTGACAATCAAAAAAAATGTAATGAACAACCTGATCAGCAAGGAGATAGACGTATTTTATTCTGCCGCGGCCGAAGATAAAAGGCTCAGCTACGGCCTTGGCCCTTTGGAGTTTGAAAGGAACCAGGAATTGATCAGCCGATACCTGTCCGCCAAAGGGGCGGTTATTGCGGATGTGGGCGGAGGTCCGGGAGTTTATGCTGAATGGCTGGCTGGTTTGGGACATACCGTAACGCTGTTCGACCCGGTAGATAAACACATACAGCAGGCAAAAAAGCGGGCGGCGAAGCTAAAAGATCCATTCAAAGCGATTTTGGGTGAGGCGAGGCACCTTGATCTGGCGGATAATACTGCTGACATTGTGATATTGCACGGGCCATTATATCACCTTCAAAAAAAGGACGACAGGGTCAGTGCTTTAAAAGAGGCACATCGTGTAGTTAAACCAAAGGGAATAGTTTTGGGCTTCGCGATAAACCATACGATATCAACCCTGACGGGTTTGCTAAACGGAATGATACACGACCCCCAGTTTTACGCCATGTGCCAAAGCGAACTGGCATCTGGAATTCACAACCCGCCGGCAAATTGGCCCGGCATATTACCCGAGGCATTTTTTCATAAGCCCCAGGAGTTGATTGGTGAGGTTTTAACAGCGGGCTTTACTCATCCGGAAATATTTGCAGTGGAGGGGATGATCTGGCTCGATGGTAAATATTTTGAAACACGTTCGAACCCCGAAAAAAAAGAAGCGATGATGAACCTGCTGCGATCTACCGAGCAAGTTGTTGAATTGTTGTCGCTTAGCCCGCATATGATGATCTGCGCCTGCAAGGAATAGGGCAAAGCATAATAGAGCCTTGCCGATTTTTCAAGAAGCGATTCATTCCGCATTCCAACTTTCGCAATCCGCAATGCACTGTTCATTCATATCGCAAGGCTTCTATCGGGTCGAGCCGCGAAGCCTTTTGGGCAGGATAATAGCCAAAGAAAATACCCGTCATTGCACATACCACAAACGATAGTACTACCGACGATTCGGAAATAATAGTGGGCCAACCTAACGTAAGTGTGACTATTTGTGTAGAAATGATCCCCAATAAAACACCAATTATCCCGCCCGTTATGCTGATAATTACCGCTTCCATTAAAAACTGCATCAGGATATCCCTTCCCCTTGCGCCTATCGACATGCGGAGACCAATTTCCCTTGTCCGTTCGGTGACTGAAACATACATGATATTCATGATCCCGATCCCGCCAATCACCAGCGAAATGCCCGCAATAACCGTGAGTAATACGGTGAGCAGGCCGCTGGTCGAGCTGAGGGTGCTGATCAGTTCCTGTTGGGTACGGATGGTAAAATCATTGTCTTCGGCTTTGGTTAACCGATGCGAAGCCCGCAATATCCCGGTCATTTCAGTTACTGCGGAATCAGTAACATTTTCGCTGGCGGCCGACGCGTAAATGTTTGAATAATAAATAGTGGCCAATATCCTGTTTTGAACCGTAGTGTAGGGCGCTATTAAAATATCGTCCTGGTCCTGACCAAAGGCGTTAAACCCTTTTGGACTTAATATGCCGATGATTTGGAAAGGTATATGGCCAAACCTGATCACTTTGCCAATTGGATTTTCACCGTTGGGGAAGAGGTTATCGATTACTGTTTGCCCGATAAGGCATACCTTGGCCGAAGTCAGAACATCATTTTCGGTAAAGGGGATGCCGTCCCTAAGCGTTAACTTCCGGATATCAAGATACTCAGGACTTACACCCGACATCGTGGTGGGCCAGTTTAAGGCACCGTTTATAGCCTGTCCTCTCGAGCTTACCGCCGGCGATATTTCCGTAATATATTTCGGGTTTGCATTTAGGGCGGTAATATCTTTTATTGTTAGCGTTTGAAAACTGCTGCCGGCAATTTTTACGCCTCCGTTAAGGTTACTTGCAGGCTGTACAGTTATCATGTTCGACCCCATGTTCGAAAGCTGATCATGGATGCTTTGTTTTGATCCCTGCCCTATGGCCACCATAGCAATTACGGAAGCCACGCCGATTATTATACCAAGCATGGTGAGCAAAGCCCTCAGTTTGTTTCGCTGCAACGCTTTAAGTGCTATCCGTATGAGGTTGATTAAACTCATTTTTTACCTTAGTTCTTCCACCAATATTTTTTGCCCCAGGCGAATGGGCATTTTGATCGACCATTCACCACTCACCCCCTGATAGCGATCGGGGCCCCTCTCACCAATTCAAACCCTCAATAATCCTCAGTCTGCGGTAAGTTTTCCAATACTTCTTTCGCCGAACGCTTGGCCGTTAACATGGTATCCTTTTGTATCCTGCCATCGCGCAGCTGTATTGTACGGGTGCTAAATGAAGCTATGTCCGGTTCATGTGTCACAAAAACGATAGTTTTTCCCTGGTTACTATTAAGTTCCTGGATCAGGGCCATAATTTCGTATGAGGTGCGGCTATCAAGATTACCGGTGGCTTCATCGGCCAGGATCATCACCGGCTCGTTCACGAGAGCCCTGGCGATTGCAACCCGCTGCTGCTGCCCGCCGGAAAGCTGGCTTGGCGTATGGTCGGACCTGTCGGCTAGTTTGACAGATTCCAGCGCATGTATTGCCCTTTCACGCCGCTCTGCAGCGCTAATATCCTTATTATATAACAAAGGCAGTTCAACGTTTTCCAGGGCGGTTGTGCGCGGCAACAAATTATACGATTGAAAAACAAAACCTATTTTACGGTTACGCAGCCTGGCAAGATCGTCGCGCGATAAGCTATTAATATCAACCCCGTCCAGCAGATAATTGCCGATTGTTGGTTTATCAAGGCATCCCAGGATATTTAATAAAGTTGTTTTGCCGGATCCGCTGCTTCCCATGATCGTAACGAATTCACCCGCTTCAACCTCAAAGTTTATTCCACGCAGCGCATGCACGGTTTCACTGCCCATTATAAAATCACGCTTAAGATCCTTGATTTCCAATATTTTTTTGCTCATCGGTTGCGGCCTCCTCCTGCGGGTCGTTTTGGCAAGAAAGGACTTCCGCCCGGCGAAGCGGAAGAAGCCCCGGCCCCCATTGGTCCGCCGGTTATTCCCGTCGCTACTTCGTCGCTGGCTGTCAGGCCTGATAGTACTTCAACTTGTAGGTTGTCATTCAGACCTATAAAAATTCGTTTTTGTACCAGTTTAGTTCCCTGTAAAACCCACACCATTGCTTTTTGCTTATTTACCCCTGTTGTGTCGGTGCGGCTTTTGGCGGTATGCGACACCTGGTTAGCCGAAGTCTCTCCGGCTGCAGTATTCGCCTTACGCGTGCTTTTATGGGCAACATGCCCAACTACCTGGTAATTTTTAAGCAGCGACGAGTCTGGTTC
>Ga0207132_1047_pt1 | contig 27265 bp, 45 predicted proteins | sample Alteio_BWMinHeat_14_FD_153554 | JGI IMG/M metagenome (GOLD analysis project Ga0207132, IMG submission 153554) | Enriched cells from forest soil in Barre Woods Harvard Forest LTER site, Petersham, Massachusetts, United States -... | ecosystem: Environmental > Terrestrial > Soil > Temperate forest >...
GCGGGACGAAGAATGGAGCGTATCCGCCGAGCAGGCTCTCATACTTGAGCAGGAATTGTTCAAGTTGAGGCTTGTGCTTGAAAAGAAGGCGATGGATCCGTGAACGTGAGTGCAGCCGATATGACAAAGGTTGAGTTCATTCGGAAGTGGTGCAAGGGCGCGGTTGGCTGGAAGGATATCGTGGATGAAAGGCTCCGCGATATCACCGCGGTCGTTGACGAGGAGCGGAAGCAGGCGAAGATCGAAGCTTTCCAGATCGCGCTACGGCTCTACGAAAAGAACCCGGCAGCGTTCCCAGAGGTCATTCGCAGCCTGATCAGGGCGAAGCCGCCAGAGGTACATAATTTTTAGCTGGTGATGCTCATGAATGACTTGGATCTGGTGCGTGGCCTTCAGAACCTTCTCGTTGAGAAGACACAGCTGGAGAGCAAGCTCAAGGCCGCAGAACTTCAGATTCGTGAACTGGAGAAGGCTGCTGAGGGCGGCCTGCGGATCACCTGCGACAACGCCTACCACGACCGAGGGCATGGGGTCTGCTCCTTCTGCGTCCAGAAGCGCATTGACGAAGCGATCAAGACCGAGTGCCAGCGGTGCGCCTGCGTGGCGCTATCGGTTTGGTCTGCCGTCCCGGAGGATCACATGGCCTGGAAGCGGTGCCAGAACGCGATTCACCTAAAGATCCGGGCGGCGGATGATGTCGTCGAAAAGCCAATCAGCGACATCCCGCAAGCATTCAAAGAAGCTAAGGCGTGGCTCGAGGGCACTGAAAAGCGGATTGATGAAGTCTGCGAGTCCTGCGGCTGGAACAACGGCCCGAACCATGGCGGTGGGAGTCGCGTGATGTACACGATGGGCAAGATCACCCGATGCGCGGACTGTTGCCCGAGGACACGGTAGAACGCTTCTATGAAGAACTGGAAGATTCGACTGGAGTTCAAGATCGAGGATCTCTGGGTCGGCTTGTTCTGGAAGAGCAAGTATCAGGCCGCTGGCGGCGGCAAGTGGGAGCGTTCTGAGTACGACTTGTGGATCTGCCTGATTCCGTGCGTCCCGATTCACCTGCGTTGGGTGAGTCCTCGCGCCTATGCGTGGTAGAGCTAAAGTGCGATTCCAGGTGATGGGGGCGGTAATCCCGTCCCTTGCTAGGCATGGTTGGGGGCTGAAAGGCCCCCTTCCACAACATTGAGGTACGCAAATCATGACTACAGCGCAACCGGATCAGCACTTAATGATCCATGCCGCTAGGCTCAACGCGGAGAGGATCTGGAAGCGATTCATCCAATTATGCTCCGTGGCGGATTTCGGAGAGGAAGCCGTACTCACAGAAGGAAAGAGGACCAAGAATTTCCTCGGCTCCGTGGAACGGTACGAATCGCTTTACCGAAAGGCGGTCGAGGAGTTCTGTCATATTTCCCAAGAAGGAGGAAAGCCCAATGGATAGAGAGACTCAGGCCATGCGTATTCTGGCCGTCTTCCTCCAGAGCAAGCCGGGAGGAGAGATCAAGATTCACCGTGACTCGCTAGACAAGCTCGACCCGAATACCCAAATCGAGTGCTACCAAGACGGGCCACTCGTCTGCGTTCGCGTTCACACTTCCAGCGAAAAGAAAGTCGCAGAATGAGAGCCTATATCGACGGGGTGGAGATCAATAAGATCCCGGAGATGGCGGAGATCTGTAAGATGGACGACTGGCTGAAAGGACTTCTGGACTGGGCGAAGGCAAATCGCCCGGAGATGCGCTGCGACCTCATTATCCAGGCCGATGCTCCTTCAATTCGGGATGGAGCTCTGCTGGAAGTCTGGATCGGCGGAGCTCCACGTCTGCGGGCCCAGGAGATCGGCGGAATTCTTCAGAGTCTCAATTGCTCTCCGAAGAGCAAATGAAGCGCAAGAAAAAGAAGCCCCGCCGGAAGCGCCACCACTTCGTGATCGCGAGCGCCATGTTGATCGATCGGCGCCAGAATCCGGAACGCCGTGCCGGCGAGATTGAAGGACGACGGTAGTTATGGATGGCTGTCGATGGTATACTTGATCCGGTGAAGGACTTGTACGCGGTCCTGGGCGTCGACAAGACCGCCACGCTCGAAGAGCTTCGGAAAGCCTACCACGCCCTCGCGCTCCAGCATCATCCGGATCGCAATGAAGGATCCCAGGAGAGCGAGGACAAGTTCCGCGAGATCTCTTCTGCGTACAGCGTTCTCTCAGACGAGCGGCAGCGCAAGCGCTATGACCATGAGCAGGCCCGGCCTGCTCCGCGGCCGGCGCCTGGCGGGACCTACGAACAGGTCCCTGCTCCGAACGAGGATGCCTGGGGACAGCAGACCAGAAAGTACGAAGCGGTCAGGAATTCGTACTTCTACCGTGAAGGCGAGCGCCGGCGCGCGCAGAACAGGCAATCCAGCTTCCGGCCGACCTATTATTCTACTGGCGTGGCCAATCCATTCGATGACGCCCCGGGGACCGGCATCCAGGCACCGATTGAATTGGGAAGGCCCGTGCCTATCGTCATGCGGAACGATCCTACCATCGGCAGCACAGTGAACGTGGTCCACGGGCCGTTTGGCAGCTTGCCCGGCTTTTTCTTCTTCGGGAAGAAAGCCTAATATCAATGCCCAGGTGCAGATATTGCCTGGATGACGGCCAGGAAGTCATCTGTCTTGGATGCCGGACGAAGTTTGAAGCGCTTGAGGCGGAAAACATCCGGTTGAGAAAACAGCTTGCCTTCATCCGGCAGGAGCGCTACAAACAACAGGACCGGCTCAAGGTCGAGATCGTCAGGAAGATGAGGAAGAAGAAATAGCCGTGTACGCGCCTGTTACCGCGACCAACTGGAACCAGACTTACTCGACGGCCACGAATTCGAATAATACCGACGAGTTCCTGATGAGGGTGGGGCCGATTCCGCTAGCGTCAGAAACGGAAGAAAGCGTGCCCACCCCCTGGGAACGTTCCCATATCGTCTATACGCCCGTTTGCCGCGATGTAGTACCTCCCATGCACCGACGGGAAGCTTCTCGGCCAGCAGAGGCCCAGGGACGGCCTGCACGCGCTGAAATAGGTGGTAAAATTGGGCTCCATGAGGTAGTTTAGATCGTCCGCCTCCCTCCCCAGGTGGCTTGATCTTTGTTCCTTTGGCCACAAGGGGGAGACCACCTATGCGCCGGACACTGTTCGAAGCAGGCTTCAATTCGCCCACCCAGGCCTACGGGGTTCAGCACCCAGGCATGGGAAATCTCCTGACCGACGTGACGAACTTCTTCAAAGGCACACAGACGCCTGCCCCGGCGCCCGTCACAGCTCCGGCTCCGGCAGGCACGGTGCTCGGGATCCCGACGGAGTACGTCCTGATCGGCGGCGGCGTGGCCCTTACCCTCGGCATTGTCGCCGCGGTCATCTCCTCCAGGAAATCGGCATCAAAACCAAAGATGGCCGGCAGGCGTAGGTAATCTACCTATGGCGAAGTTCAAATTTCGCCTGGGCGTCGTCACCAAATGCCGCAAGGCGGACTACGATCCCAAACGGCCAAGGTCATCCCAGAAAGTCTGTCTCTATTCCAGGAAGACGCCACGGCGGCTGCTCGGCCGCCATCCGGACAAGCAGTCCGCAGTGCGCCAGGAAATCGCGATCGAGATCAGAAAGCGCGGCGGATAGTCCATTGAACAAGAGCGAAGTCCCGCTCGAAAAGGCCATCCGCATCGCGGAAACAGCTCAGAAGAAGCTCATGGCCTGCTCCGAAACCGTGCTTGTGGTGGGGAGTGTCCGCCGCCAGGAGCCTGTTGCTGGCGACGTGGATCTCCTGGTCCTTCCAAAAGACCTCGATCGGATGCTGAAAGCCTTGGATGAACAAGGCTTCGAAGGCACGGACCGCATGCAGCGGAAGATGGTCAATGGCGTCCTTTTAGAACTCTACCTGGCTCACGATGCCGATGAAATGGGCGCGCTCTCGCTCTTCACAATAGGCGATCGCTCGTTCCTGAGCCATCTGAGGCAGGTAGCACGTGAGCACGGCTGGACGCTTGACCGCTACGCGCTCCTCGATAGCCAGGGGAAGATCGTGCTGCAATCTCCGGATGAGCGCGACTATTTCGACGCGCTTGGTATTCCATGGCTTGCGCCAGAAGAGCGCAGTAGCTGGCGCAAGACGCAAGGAAAGCCCTCGCTGGGAGCGAGCCGCGGGAAGCAGGAGGAGCTCTTCCCGGGCATCAAATGGGATTTCACACCGTTCCGTCCTCCGGACCGGGAGGACGAGGGCAAAATGGTCTGGTACGGGCCCGCAGGGCCTGGCGGCAGGGAAGCGAGCCTGATCCGTTACCGTACGGGCGGCTGGGCCTATACGGAATATTCGAGCGTGCCGGATGGCGGGCCGGCGCCGATCATCGCGGTCACGACCAGCGTGTCATATGGAGATCTGCAGCAGGCGGCGCTGGAAAAATCGCAAGTCGAGATCTCGCGCGAGGCGCTCGAGCGAAGCCCGGACGCCTGGCCCAGGTTCGCCGCGGTCATCGGCGCGGTCAGGATCGGCCTTTACCGTGGACGGCTCCAGTGGGTGGACCGGTTGCCATGACTGAGAAAAAAGAGCCCGAGCAGATCCCCTGGGCGACTAACATCAAGGTCAAGTATCAGAGCGACCTCTCGATCGCACTCGAGAAGGGTAACAAGATCAACACCGCGGACATCTGGCACAAGGATTTCGAATGGAGCGTCGCGATCAACTCGAAGATCATGGTCGACGAGTACATGACGCTGGACGATCGGCTTACCGGTAGTATCCAGAAATACTGGGATTCCTACGAAGGATCTAACACCTATCGCGACAGAATAATGGGTTGGCTGAAAGGTGAAGCTCGGGGTGCGGTCCTACCAAGAGTCGGGCCTAAGGAATGGCGTCCTCCAAGCAAAAAGAGGGAGAAGTCTTGGAAACTGGCGGATTACGGCTACGGAAATACCTACAACGAGGACAATTCATATTGGTGGGGCGATGTTTTTGAATATGCGCACTTCATGACGGATGAAGGCGATGAAGGCGTAGTCATCATGTGGCAGGGCGGCGGGGATCCGCGCGGGAATTACTATTCTCCGATGGTTTACATGGGCAATTTCGAAGAATTCATGAGCATGCAGCACGAGGGTGATCCTTATAGCGTCGAGACATTCTTGCATTGGAATAGAATCTTCGAAAACGGATTCATGTGGGCCTGGGAAAAATTAGGCGTCTTCGATGACGGCGGAGAGCAGATCGAAGACATGAAGGATAAGCACGTGAATCAGGTCCTCGAGGCGATCGAGAAGGACCCGTCGATCCTGCTGCCGGAATCGGTGCAGAAGATTATTGACCGATTCGATGACTTTCCGAAGCAGATCCAGAACGCAGTCACCTGGCTGATGCGGAACCATCGCCGGGATCTAGAGAAGGCGCTTGGGCAGCGGCTGCTCTGGGGCGACTTGTATGGCGAGTAACGATCCTCGCTTTCCTGCCGTCAAGATCAACCTGGTCGAAGACAAGCGCTGGAAGTCTTACGATCCGGCGGAATCCGACTGGGCGCAGGATGCAGCCTGGGAAGATTTCTCCAACATGAAAGCCGAGGACTTTTATGAACTCATCCAAGACCTCTCTTTCAAGAAAAACGAAAAAGGAAAGCCTCCGCGCAGGAATCTGACCTCCGAGGAAATCGAATGGCTGGCGAAGCAGGTCAAACGGAGCAGTAAACTCGAAGAAACGAAGCAGGCGATCACGGATGCCTTAGGCTGGATGTACGAAGAAGCGGCGATGCCGTCGGATGGCGACATCAAAGATGCGCTCGAGCTTGCAAAAGGCACGGTAGCCATGGAATTTGATCTGGGCGAGGATCTTTGGGCACCTGTCATCGAGCTTGAATCCGAGAGACGCTGGCCCCAAGCTCCCCAGAGACGAGGTCCGAAGGAATGGCGCCCGCCTCGGAAGGCGGGGGAAAAAGCTGTGATCAGGATGGTCATCGAAGAACTTATGACCAGGGTTGACTATGACCGTAAAGAAGGGTGGTATGACCGTTATCTGGTTTTCGACTTCCGTGGCGCCCAGGCGGTGCATAATCTTCTATCGAGATCCGAATGGACGGCCGAGCAGATCGTTCCTAGGCTTCAGGAGGAATTCAAGGGCCTGATGAATGACGTCGTAGCAAACACGTTCTTTTTTCTTAAGAAGATTATGGATGATATAGACGTCTCCAACCGCACCGACTGGCGGAAGGCCTGGAAATCGATGCTCAGTTCTGGAATCGCAACCAGCGTGCAGAAAGAGATGTATGCGGCCTTAAAGGAGATGCCGGATGCCTGAGATGGGTCCGAAAGAATGGAGTCCAACAGCCTGGCTCGCGATCAAAGTAAACGCCGGTCATGACGTGAACGGCAATCCCCGCCGTGGCTGGGTGATGACCAACTGTCGTAATGGCAGTATGGTAGATTTTGTGGATGAGGGATATCATGGGGATAGCTACCTGGAGCGGGATTATCCTCATGCGGTCAAGGGACCCAATCTCAAGGTGACCCCGGGCGAGTACCGGGACCTGAAAAAATTCGCGCGTGAAAAGGACAAGAGCAAGAAGAAACCCGAATTAGGAAAGGGATCAGCCATGGCGAAGGTAAAAGGCAAGGTTCCGCCGGTCCTGATGGCCTGGGTGGCATGTCGCAAGGAATCCGGCGTGAAGCCGGGGGTCAAGATGACCGCGAAGGAAAAATCCGCGGCGCGCACCTGCGTGGTGCGGCAGATGCACAGCATGGGTAAGAAGAAAAAGTAGGGATGGAGCAATCCCTATTCCAGATCCTTTCGGACCTGGCCTCGTTCCAGCCGAAGCTCGTGCTCATGCAGGGCAGGAGCTACTGGTCGATCCAGGATCTGTACCGCCAGGCGCGCGAGGACATGAAGGATGCGGGCCACCGGAAAGCGCTCAGCGCCGAGCTGTACAGCCGCAGCGAAGTGGACGGGAAAGTGATCGTCTGGAAAAGCGGACTTCCTGTGTTCGTGGAACCCGGGTCTGACTTGAAAACGACGGTTTGAAGATGGCCTATAAGCGGAACGACGAAGCCCTAAAGGAGGCGATCGAGACGCATACCGTCGACGGCACGGAATGCGTCGCGCCGGTCTTCAATGAGGCGGTGATCCTCGATCAGGGCGGCACCGGGCCGGTCAAGCACATCCATCCGTCATCCGTCGAGCTGGGCAGTCCGCTGGTCTACTACAACGTGAAGGCAAAAACGCCGGTACCTTTTGAAGCATGGCTCAGCTACCGTTTTCCAAGGACGGACGTCACGAAGCAGATGAACTTCGAGGAATGGAGGACGTTCGCCGGACGTCGTGGAGACCGTCCGGAAGGCGAAGTGTACCTGCCCATGCCGGATTATATGCGCCGGAAGATCGAGGAAGGCGGTACAGTCAGTCCTGCGGACGTCGAATACGACGACATGGTGAACCGCGGCTGCATCGATCAGCACGGCAAGGTGAGCTGCTATACCTTTTGGTCCGACAAGATCCTGATCGATCCCCGCCAGTTGAAGCGCGGTCTTCTGGTCGAGTACGTCTACGGACGAGGACAGGAGGAACAGCGCTTCCAGGGCTCGATCATCGGCTTCTCGAAGGACGGCAAGATCGCGCTGCTTGAACTCTTCACGCCGGTGCCTTATCTCGATCTTCCGGATTCAGTTTCAAGCGAGGATATCAAAAAAGGCTTCTACTCGGACGTCACTTATACTTTAGGCTACGGCGCTTACGAGGCGCTCGAGATCGCTTCCGAGGAAAGCGGCGAGAACATGATCCCGCCGGGTAAGTGGGATACGGAGGTGGTGAAGGAGCGCAGGTTCTATACCCTGAAAGAATTCCTGCCGGTCTCCATGATGGAGGATCTCTGCAAGGAAGCCTATGGCACGGAACCCTGGTGCTTCTGGCAATCACTTGTGGTATATGTCTGTCCGATCAAGCTGTATGATACGGAGTACAGCAATCAAGGAACCTGGCATCCGTTGCCAGAGCATCAGGTCCAGGTCGACGCGGTGATCAGCTACGAAGAGGAAGGCGAGGAGTAGATTGATGCGCCGCTATCATTACCAGCTCGGAGCAAAATTCAAAACACCCTGGACGATTAGACTGGACCGTGAGCTCAAGGATCTTCAGGCGCTTGAGAATGATTCGACGATCCTGGAGATGAAAGCTGAAGGTGATCCGCCTGATCATTATGTCTTCACGTTCCACGGGAAATCGCTCGTGCCAGGGCGCGATGAGAACGGAGTCTCGATTGGCGACGAGCAGAAGGTGGAGATCCGCCTGGGAACGAACTATCCCCGGCGTGCGCCGGAGATCCACTGGCTGACGCCGATTGTGCATCCGAATATTTCAGGGCACAACGTATGCCTCGGGAAGTTCGGCCAGAACTGGAATCCGAATATTCGCTTGGCCGATGTCGTTGAAATTTTATGGGATATGGCTCGGCTTTCAATTTTTAATCCGCATAGCGCCTATCGGGACTGGGGAGGACTTGATAAGCGATATGAATTTCCGGTCGATAAGCGGCCTTTGCGCGACAAGCGCTTCCCGGACAACGTCGGATCGTCCGAGCTTCGTCCGTCGGGTGGAGCGAACGACGTTGTGATTTTGGACGACGATGAATCAGCTTGCCAGTTTCTAGAGTGATTCGGTAGAATCTTTGTGGGCTTGGCAGTCGGGGTTTGGCAATGCATGATGCGGTAGTGCCTGTCCTTGCATGGTTCGTCCAGTTATGGCAGGCATGAAATCTAAAGACTAAGCCGCTCCTTCACTCTCTCCCTTGAAACCCTGACTACGTTCGACGCAAGACCTACCTTCTCAAGACACCAGATCACGCACCAGGACGGATCAATTTCCCACCAGCGAAGTCCATGTCTCGCCGAAGTTGGAAAAGCATGATGGCCGGAGTGAAATGATTCGCCGAGTGTAACAGGCATCAGCCAGTAGTTGTTCCGCGCCTGATCTCCAGTGTCAAAAGTCCGAGAGCCGAACATATGGCAGATCGAGTTCACAGATCCGGTCGCATGCGTAATTAAAAACAAACGAACGAAGCCGCCCCAGAGCAGTCCGCCACAGGCGCCTGACCAGGTGCCGTGTATTCCATATCCGATCGCGCCTGGAATCAGGAAGCCGGCGATCACAGGGATAGCCGCCCACCGTTCCAGCCAGCACAGGAACGGCTCGCGCGCGAGATCTGGTGCGAAGCGGTCCGGATCAATAGGCTCCTTCTGGAAAAACACGTGGCCGTAATGGGCGAATAGAAGCGCTTTAAACGCGCCAAAAACACCTGGCTTCCGGCCAACCCATGGGCTGTGCGGATCTCCTTCCTGGTCGGAGGATGCATGGTGCGCTCGGTGCTGAGAAGCCCAAATAACAGGCGCTCCTTCTGCCGCCATGCAGCCGAGCAGCGCAAGCAGATAGCGGATCGGCCGGTACGTCGTGAAGGAACGATGCGTGAACAGTCTGTGGTAGCCGACCGTGACGCCCAGGCCGTTCAGTACATACATGCCCGAGAAGATCAGGAGATCTTCGCGCTTGAAGCCGTGCAGGCAGCTTTGAGTTATGGCATATGCGGTGGCGATCGTCGGCAGGATGAGCACGAAGACGAGCGCCGAGGCTCTCGAGGCTCTGGTGATTTTACCGTCGGCGGTGATCGCGGGATACTTGGACATTCGTTACTGCGGACAGCCGCAGCGCACGGTGCCGGCCATCCTGGGGCAGGGACAGCCGTTTGAGCAGGTGCGGCATGGATTCAAAGGAACAGGCTGAGGTTGAACGCTTTTCACGTAGCTCGCCGCATAGCCCAGGAGCAGGATGAATAAAAGCGTAATCAGGATCAGGATCTTGAAGGTCGCATCCATGGAAGGCTTCTTGATCGCTGCCTCGCTCATCGGGAAGAGTGTACCTTAGCGGCGTTCGAAAAATCAAGGCCATTGACTCGCAAGCTGCGTCGGGCTATAGTTTAGCGATGCGATCGATGTTCCAAACAGGACCTTTCCAGAGGGACATCTTCTCGGACAGTCCGCAGCGTCAACTAGGCATCAGTTTCTCGGATCTCCGGAGCACCTGGGACCAATACGCGCCGGAAGTGCGGACCGATCTCAAGGCGGTCCGTGACGCGGCCTTCAGCACTCCTGTGGCAGCTCCCGGAGCTCCAGTATCATCGCCCACCAACCTGGCCTACAAGCCGGCGCCCTCGAGCGGCATCCCCACCGGGCTCCTCGTGGTCGGCGGCCTGCTCGCCGCCGGCGGCGCCGCGTACTATTTCTACACGAAAAAGAAGTAGTTCGCTTCTGCTGGACTTTCCACGCCTCAGATTGTATTCTTCGTTTACAGATAGACGGAGAGAGAGGCGTGAAAAACTGCCTTGTGACCGGCGGCTGTGGATTTATTGCATCCCACTTCATCCGCCAGCTGCTTGAGAAGGATCCGCATGTCACGGTGGTCAATCTTGATCTCCTGACTTACGCCGGGAATCCGGACAACCTGGCGGACATCAAGAGCAATCGATATCATTTCCAGCAGGGCGATATCAATGATTCGGCGCTCGTCGAGGGACTTCTCAACGGCTATTCCATCGACACGGTCGTCAATTTCGCCGCCGAGAGCCATGTCGATCGCTCGATCATGGAGCCGGAGATCTTCCTCAGGACGAACGTCATGGGCACGTTTACCTTGCTCGAGGCGGCCAGGAAATGCTGGAAAGGACTTCAGGACGTCCGTCTCCATCACATCTCGACCGATGAAGTGTATGGTTCGCTGGGTCCTAAGGATCCGGCCTTCACCGAGGAGACGCGCTACGATCCGTCCTCGCCGTATTCCGCCTCGAAGGCCGCGGCGGATCATCTGGTGCGGGCGTATCACCGGACATATCACATGCCGGTTACGATCTCGAACTGCTCGAACAACTTTGGGCCGAATCAGTATCCCGAGAAGCTGATCCCGCTCGGGATTCTGCTGTCTGAAGCGGGAAAGCCGATTCAGATCTACGGAGACGGCCTTCAGCGGCGCGACTGGCTTTATGTCGAGGATCACTGCGAGGCAATCCTGGGGATCCTTGAAAAAGGAAAGGTAGGCGAGACTTACAATATCGGAGGCGACAACGAGCGGACGAATCTTGACGTGGCCGAGGAAATCCGTTCTCGGGTTTCCGTGGCATTGAAGAGACGCTGTCCTGACGTGGAATTCGTCAAGGATCGGCCTGGGCATGATGCAAGGTATGCGATCAATTTTTCGAAACTCTATAAGGACACCGGCTGGCTTCCCAGGCACTCGTTAAGCGAAGGAATCCGGAAGACCGTGGACTGGTACTTGAGCAATAAGTCCTGGGTGGAAGCGGTCCAGAAAAAGAAGGAATATGGCGACTGGATGGTCAGGCAGTACGCCGGGGGCAAATCATGAAAGGCATTATCCTGGCCGGCGGCAAGGGCACCCGGCTTTATCCGCTCACACTTGGCGTTTCAAAACAGCTCTTGCCGATAAATTCAAAGCCCATGGTGTTTTACCCCCTGTCGACGCTGATGCTGGCGGGAATCCGGGACATCCTTGTCATCACGATGCCGGCGGACCTTCCTAACTTCAAGCGTGCCCTTGGCGACGGCAGTCAATGGGGGATCCAGATCACCTACGTGGAGCAGCCAGTGGCGCGCGGCCTGGCTGATGCTTTCATTGTGGGTTCGAACTTCATTGGCGCGGATGCCTCGGTGCTCATCTTGGGCGATAACTTCATGTTCGGCCATGATCTTGGGAGGCTGGTAAATACAGCGATCGCGAACAACAAAGGAGCAACCGTCTTTGGCTATGAAGTGAAAGATCCACAGAGATACGGCATCGTGGAGCTCACTTTTGATGGCCGGATTCCGGTATCGATCGAGGAAAAGCCGGAGCATCCGAAGAGCAATTTTGCGGTTCCTGGGCTTTACATTTACGACAGCCAAGTGACAGAGATCGCGAGCAAGCTGAAGCCCTCGCCGCGCGGCGAGATCGAGATCACGGACGTCAACAAGGTTTACCTGAAGGCCGGGAAGCTATCCGTTGTGCAGATGGGCCGCGGAATGGCTTGGCTGGACGCCGGCACGCATGAGAGCCTCCTCCAGGCGAGCAACTTTGTCGCGGCGATCGAGGAACGTCAGGGCCTGATGATCGCGTGTCTCGAGGAGATCGCGTACCAGCAAAACTGGATCACAAAACAGCAGCTCGAAACCCAGGCAAAACGCTATCATGGGAACACGTACGGGGATTATCTCGAAAGGCTTCTGGTGCGAACGTGAGGAAACGAAAGTACCGCCATCTTAAAAAGCTTATAGCTGGAGATAAAATAGGCAGATTGACATTGATATCGAGCTTTAGAGGAGGGGAGGGGCATCTTTATTGGAATTGTATTTGCGAGTGCGGAGTGAAGACAACGCCTAGAGATACGACATTGAAATATAGAAAAGCCTTATCATGTGGCTGTCTTCGTCTTGAGCTTTTATCGATCACTCATCGTGAGCATGGAGATAGCAATAAGCCTGAATGGCTGGCGTGGAATAGTATGATTGAACGGTGCGAAAGGAAAAGTCACCCGGCTTTTAAGAACTATGGATTAAGAGGCATCAAAGTTTGTCGGAGATGGAGGAGATCGTACCCATTATTTCTTGCTGACGTAGGAAGACGTCCATCGCCGTCTCATAGTCTCAACAGAATAGAAAATGACGGTAACTATGAACCTGGGAACGTTAATTGGGCTACGCGGACTGAGCAAGCCCGTAATAGACGAAGTAATAGAATCATAGAGATAGATGGGGTAAGAAAGACGGCAACGGAATGGGCAAATCACTTTCACATTAACTATTGGACCGCATGCCATAGGATTAAATATGGTTGGTCTGTAAAGGAAGCCTTCACTGCGCCGCTTAAGAAAAATAAATACGTATGAGGAATGGACTTTCAGCCGTCCTGATCGTGAAGGATGGAGAAGCGGTCATCGAACGCTGCCTCAAGAGCATTGATGAAGTGGACGAGATCGTTGTGCTCATCAATCAGACGACGGATCGCTCTGCTGAGATCGCCAGGGCGTATACGTCCAGAGTGTACATCGCGCCTGACGATGCGGTGATGGTGAAGACGCCGGACGGAGAGTCGAAGTTCCATTTCGCCCGGGCCCGCAATCTGGCTCTTAGCTATGCCCGCGAGGACTGGGTTGTGACGATCGATGCCGACGAGGTCGCGCACGAAGGCTTCGTGAAGAAGGTGCGGAAGATCATCAAACGTTATCCGGATGCTTCTGGCTTCAACATCAAATTCATCGTGTCGAGTCAAGGCGGAGAAAATCCCGCGTCGCTTCCCAGGATGAAAGTGTTTCGACGCGATGCATGGGAATGGAAGTCCAGGATCCACGAAACTCTCTGGCCTACAAAAAGTCCCATCAAGGTACTGGATCTTGATACAGTGGTAATGGAGCATCTTCCGGTAGAGAACAAGGAAGAACGCAGTGCGCAGAATCTGGATCTTCTCAGGGCGTCCGTCCAGGAGGAGCCGGAATACGTTCGAAATTCCAGGCAGCTTGGGATGGAGCTTTTTGCGCGCGAAAATTACCGCGAGGCGCTTCAGTGGCTTGAGCTTTATCTTTCAAGCGGCACGGGCGGCGCTCTCGATCGCAGCGAGACGATGATCCATATGGCCAGGTGCCATAGTTCAATTGGGGTACTCTTTGATGCTCTGAAGTATTTCGACATGGCGATCGCCGAAGCGCCGATGCGGCGCGAGACTTACTATTACAAGAGCTTAGCGTTGATCAAGGAAGCTCAGCTCGACCAGGCGATCGAGGCGCTGGAGCAGTGCCTCGCGATTCCGGAAAAGGAAAAGCCTGATTTTTACCTCAACATTGAAAACATTTGGAGCGGGACCTATCCGAACGAGGCGCTTGCGTTTTGTCGTGGACAGATCGAGGAAGCGAAGAAGAAGCTTACGGAGCGTCAGGTTGGATCTAAGTAATCCAGGGTCCACCACCATTTCAATGAACTATTGATTCCCCGGACCTCCAGGGGTATCATTCCAGCACTAAGGCTTGGAGGCTTACTTGCTCCAGTATAGACAGGTCGCCTTCCGTCCTTACGTGCACTCCCCCGCGTTAGGTCAGAAGAAGGTCATGGCCCAGACCTTTGATTCCATCATGGGCTGGTCACCTCTGGCAGGAGACATCATTCGCTTGACGTTCCATGGAATTGCCACCTACCTCGGAATCTGGGTTGGCCTCAATGGTCATAAGGTCAAAGGTGGCAACCGGACTGTGAGGATCGCGACGATCGGCTTGGGCTGGGCGCTTGCTGGCGGTCAAGGACTTGGCGCGATTGCTGATATTGTCAGCCTGATCAAGCGCGCGACCGGCACCCATCCACCCGACGAGCCTTCCCCGCCGGTCTCAGCGACCGCTCCCATACCGCCGGTCAGGTAGCTCGATGGGCCGCTCCTTCTTCAGGATGGGATTCAGCGCGGATCCTTTTATGGGCCAGGTCCCTGGCATGGTCGTCGGCCCGCTCACGCTCAAGGCAAACAGAAAAGAGATCGAGGCAGGCGGCTATAAGCTCTTGCGCGATCTCCGGCTACCGCAGGGATTTACTGGCGCATTTCCTTATGTCGTCAAGATCGGCGACAACTCCGGCGAATATCTGGTTTATGCCGATGGAACTGCGTCGTTCACGGATTATGGAAGCGGCCGCGTTGGAGCGCCGATCCGGATAAAACAGTAGGAGGGGAACATGTTCGGTCAAGGAAATTTCAGGCCCATGATGGGCGAGGTCAGGCTGGCGCAGGCTTATCAGGCTCCGGTTCCGGCTCCTGCGCCTGCAGCTACTCCGGCCCCGGCGCTGGCACAGGCGGCGGCCGCGCCTGCTCCGGCACCCGTCCCGCCGCCCGCAGACACAGGCGGCATCCCGCACAGCACGCAGGTACTGGTCGCCGGCGCGATCGCAGTGCTCACGATCCTGGGCGCGATTTTTCTTACAGACTAAGAAGGATGGTCCAGGCCGATGATTGCAAATGGTTATCGCCTGGGCCAGGTCCACGAGGACGATCCTTCCATCCCTCCTTTTGATCTGCGCTCTTCCCTCGTCCCTGGAGACCTTGCCGAGCTCCTGATCGAGACTCCAGATGAATTTCAGGCCCGTTGGGTTCTGATTGACCATGTTCTTGGGCCTGGGACCTACCTTGGCACAGACGAGGAAGGCGACGAGATCGAGTTCGGGCCTGAGAATATCCTGGACCTCGAGGAGCGCCGGCATTTCAGTCAGAGCCCGAGCCCGAGTCTTGGCGCCTGGTACGATATCTTCAAGCCGAGGGCGGAAAAGCCGAAGCCGGCATCCCAGCGTCCTGGCGCCCGGCCTTTCGAGACGCTCAGGCCGGAAGCTAAACCTCCGGAACTCTGGGAGATCCTCGTCCCGGAAGCCGAGAAGAGGGATCCGTATTTCGAGTATTCCAAGGTCTTCGATATCTTTGGTCCTTCGGGCAAACCTGCGCCGAGGCCGGCCCCTCCGCCGCGTACGGCAACCCCTCCGCCGCCAGAGGGAGAAAAGCCAGGCTGGTTCGATTTCCTGAGGAGGAAGCCGAAGACCGAGATCATCGGGCCTATTCCTCCTGCAGAACGCCGGGAGCAGCATTCCTTCCGCAGGCTTCCGGGGCCTCCGCCTCCGCCGGGGCCGATGGTGACCGCTGAAGAAGTTCCAATCGGTCCAGCGCCAGCACCACAGCCTCAGTCGATCATAGTTCCTGAAGTGCAGGCGTCGCTTTCTCCGATCGCCGGCGAACCGACTTCGTATAGCGATCTTTTCGACATCCTTGGACCCGCTCCAGAAGCTCCGGCGCCGGGTCGAGCGCCAGCACCTCAAGCATCGCTGCCTGCCGCCGTCGTGACGGAGTCGGCGCTTCCGGTCCATATGGATGCTTTCAGCATCCTCGAGCCTACTGCGTCTGTGTCAGAGGCTTTCGGACGTCCCGGCCAGGCGGTCAATCCGTTTGAGATCATTCAGCCGGATCAACTGGATCAACCGACGCCATTCGACATCCTCTCGCCGCAATCCGAAGCGGAACCGCGCGAGATGGTCGTCAGGACTGAAGGCGGCCTTCCGACCCAGATGGATGTGTTCAATGTGCTGGAGCCGCAAGTACAAACCTATGGACCTCCGGCGGCCGAAGGGCCTTCGCTTTTTGATGTGCTTGCGCCTCCGCCGCCGCCTCCGTCACCTCCGCCTCCCGCAGCCGCGCCGGCACCACAGAAAAAAGTTCGAAGGAAGAGTGGTCCGTGGTCGATGCCGTCGCGCGAGGAATGGGTGAGGTGGATCCAGATCACCTTCAATCTCGATAAGCTCTGGAAGTACCTTCGCGACGAACGGAATTCTGAATATTGGATAGAAAATCAGTTGAACGAAGAGGTGGCTTCAGCTCCCGTAGAGACCTGGGCGGATCTGGATTGGGACACTGCATTCGCTTACTTAGGGGTTCCGGAATCCGCTTATGGACCGTACTTGGACAAAATCGCCGAGGAGGACGAGAAGTACGGGTACGCAGATGAGGCGTGGCAGGATTTTAACGACAACTTCCTGGGTCCGTTAAGTTTGGCAATCAGCAACGCATTCGAGATCATCCAGCCAGACGACATTCCAGGATACTTTATTTTGGACGATGATGGTGATACCGGTACCTGGGGCTTGATCTACTACGAACGCCTGGATCCGAAGAAAGCCAATAAACGCCAGAAAGAAATGCTCGCGCAAAAGGAGCTGGATGCGCGCGAGGCGAAGGAAACAGAAAGGCGGCTGAAGGCAGAAGTAAAGCGTATCTGGGGGAAGATGCCAGGACCCGAGGATCTAGTGGGGTGGATCGAGGAGAAATTCGATCTGGATGCGATGTTCTCGGATATCCACAAAGCACGCAGGCTTAAGGCCTGGAAGAATGATCTCAAGGAGAATGGAGAGGCGGAGCTGGAACTCGAGGTGATCGCAGACCTTGGGCCAAAGCGCTCGAAGGAGTACGAATACGATATCGCCTCTTATTTCGGGATCCCTCCGGACATCATTGCGCTCTATCAGGAAGCCGAGTCCGGTCAGGAACTGTGGAATGACATCTTCTGGCCGTTTTTTTCGAATATCCAGGATGCTTTCTCGATGCTCCTGCCTTACGCGGAACTGCCGGGTCAGATCGCGGTGGACGAAGACGACGATGACCACCTGGTCATCTCGTATCTGGAAGAAGAAGGGGACTGAGCATGCCTTCATATCGTAAAGACAGGCCCGAGCGTCGAGAGTTTCGGGAAGGACCGCCTGAAGCGCTGAGACGCGGTCCCACTTCTTTCAGGCGTGAGCTTCCGGAAGGCGAAAGTCCGTTCTCATCACGTCCGATCCCTCCAGAGGAGCGGACGCCAGAGCTCTGGGAGATCCTGGTTCCTGAGTCAGAGCGTCTGGATCCTTATTTCAATTACGCAGAAAATGTATTCGGCATCGTCGCGCCTGGCGCAAGCCGCACTGCGGAACCACAACCCACGCGAGGCCAGGCGCCGCCGCCCCCGCGTGAGGCGCCGCGGCCCGCGCGAAGGGAGCCGCGCAAGATCGATCCTCATGTCCTGAACAGCATCTGGGGCCAGATTGGAGCGCTCAGGCGCGATTCCAGGTTCCATCCGGGGAGTCCCGTCGCCGTGCTTCAGGTGGCACGGGCGACGAAAGACGAGGCGGCGCGTGTCAACGACCTTGTCCGCTTCTTTCCAGACCTGGGCCAGGAAGTGGAGCGGTACAGGGGTTCGCAGATCTGGCGCGACATCGTTGATCCCTACCTCGAGGATCTTGCGTACTCGATCAATTATCAGAAGCCGCGCGAGCTTCCAGGCCGCGTGCTCTTCCAGTCCGGGCGCGACGGCTCCTTCTGGCTTGCTTATACGGAATGAATATCTGCAAGGTCCTCGATCTCAATCCCGGGCTCGAGATGAGCTCGTGGGGGACGATCCATCTTCCGGATGAGGAGAGGATCCTGGAGTACCACATCCAGGTTGAAGGGGCGATCTGGAAGAGTCTGCGCTACGGATCCTGCATCCGCGCGCCGAAAGGCGGCTTTGAGGAAATCAAACGTGGCCAGGAGGAGATGCTTGCACAATGGTCCGAGAATACCGGCAACAAGATCAATGTGGAAATGATCTGCAAAGAAGACGTATCAATGAGCGAGCTGCTCAAGCTCGTGCTTGGCGAACTCCAGAAGGCCGCCTTTCCATACAGCATTGAAAAGGAAGCTCAAGGCTTGAGAAAGAGACTGGAGATCTGTGGGCAGGTTCCAGTGAAGAAGGGAAAGCGGTTTTGAGTTGGACATTATAGGGCTATAAGATAAAATTTGACCGAGGTTAGATATGGCCAAGATCCTTCAAGACGGGGCGATCCAGTTTTCGACCGGCAAGGTCCTTATGGACGACGAGTCCACGCTGACCGGGCCCGAGAGCCTCGAGCTGGTCATGCTGTCCCCTCAACTCATTCCCGCCATCGGCATGGCGGGCTTCCCGCGCGGAGGCGGCGGCTCTCCTGGCGGCGGCGGAGGAGGGGCGGCAGCTCCGGGGCCTGGCCCGATCGGAGTAGTGGCTGGACCGTCGGTTCCGGCATCATTCCCGACAGACGTGGTCTTCCGTCTCAATACGCTTTCGACAGCCACGACCAAGAATTTCTCGAGCCGCGTTGCGAGTGATTCGGGGGATAGATTTCTTATTAATGCTGCAGGCACCATGTCATGGGGGCCTGGAAATGGAGCGCTTCCTGTAATCGTTCAATTCAATAATCCGAGCGTCAGCAATCCAGGTGAGTCTTCCCTGGATATCCTGAAGTTCGATGCATCGAACAATCCAACGACCCTTCTTTTGACTACAAATCTTTTCGCTCAAGCCACGAAAAGCGGAGCCTATTCAAATAGAGCGTACGTAGTTCAAGTACGCGACGACAATCCTTTTGACAATACAGTAGGAAATACCGCTCTGGTGGCGAGAGCACGCCTGACGTCAAATGCCACTGGCGGCACGCTTACATCTACAGCGGCTATTTCCGCAGAATGGTACGCTGAAGCCGGGGCCACGAAAACGACGAGTCAGTTCGTGTTTTATGATACCGGGATAACGAATCTCGGTACTCCCCCTGTTGGCACAGCATGGGGCGTCTATATTCGCGGATTTCCTACGAGTACCACGACCAGGATAAGTTTTCAGTCCGACGATCCTGCGGCGGATATCATCAATGCTGGGAATTTACGCCTTGGGGTGCCAACGGCAACCACCGGACGAATTCGAATCGATAATAACCAAAACGCCTACGCTCGAAATGCGACGAATACTGGAAATATCTTCATGTGGGGCACAGACGCTGGCAACGTTCTCTATTTTGGGGACACCACCGCGGCATCGATCGCCATCGGATTTGGAGCGTCTGTGGTCAGGATCGTGACGGGCGCTGGGTCTCTTAGCTTCTTTGGCGTGCCGGCAGTAGGCCGTCCAGCCGCCTATACAGTGACTAATCCGGTGACTCGCCGATCTTATGACACAACGACGGTCACGTTGCCACAGCTTGCTCAGGTGGTTGGAACGATCATTGCAGACCAGCAGGGATATGGATTATTCCAGTAATCAATTAGGATTGATCTAATGGGAGAGGAGCGGAAACGCAGGGCGGTATTATCAAAACGGCAACTCGATACTCTGTTATTGGGAGTCCTTCAGGCCAAGGGAACGAGTCGTCAAGTCGAGAAGCGTATCGATGCAGCAGAGATGAAGTTGATGTTGATACTTGGGGCTACCGTAGATTTTGATAGCGCGGTCATCTACGATCGCTCGAATATGGATGATAAAATTGAGTGTGAATTTACAGACTTCGAGGTATTCGGATTAAAGACTGCGCTGGTCCAAAGGGTCCTTCCTACGCTTAAGAAAGAACGTGAGAGTCACGGTACGATTAAATATGTGCTTCGGCCGATTGCAAGGGAACTTGGAATCGAGAGTCTATTTCTTAAGGAGATCTCATTCGAGGAGCTTGAATCCGAAAAACTGACAATCTCTTATGACGACGATCCGAAAGAATCTGAAAAGGAACCTAAGAAGTAGTGCCCATCTACGTCGATTTCGACTACACCCTCGCCTACGCGATCTACAAGGATATTGCACGCGAGGAAGTCTCACGCTTCGTGTTCCGTCCCGGCGCGGAGCGTTTCCTGGGCGCGCTATCTGTTTTCAGCGAGGTCGTCATCCTGACCGCTTCGATCGGCGATTGGGCGCGGGACGCACTTATGGGTAGGCCGGAGCTCATGGCGAATATCAGCCGGATCATCGATGGTGAAGAGCTCAGCAAGATCCAGGCGCAAATCGAACTCGTGCTCGGGATCCCGGGGCTTTCTCCAACCGAAAAGAGATCCATGCTGGGGATGATCCAGCCTATTGCCAGCGCCGCGCCGGGCGTCATTTTCGACGACGTTCCTGTGGGCGACGAACTGTATTATCTCAAGACCATCGCAGTTGGTGTGTTTCCGAAGGGAAGGGACTTCTGGATCCAGGTCCCGGGCTTTTCGAAGGAACACCCGGATATCAATGGCCTTGAAGAGGCCTTCCGCGAGTTCATCAAAAGGAATGCCTTATGGCAGCGCGCGGGGCTGGACGGACCCCGGCGAAAGATTGCAAATGAACTGGAACTTGAGTCTGTATAAGGATATACTTTAGCCTGAGGGGAAAGACTTTATGAGATCGATGTTCGCAAACGGGTTCCATGCTGATGTGTTCGGCAGCCGGGTGGGCGGCGGGATGATGCTGGGGCAGGTGCGGCTCCGCGGTTATGGCATGGGGCAGACGACGACGGTCAGCCAGGCCGACCGGGCCACGCTGCTCGCGAAGCTCCAGGACGCCGAATCGAAGTCAGCGGCGATCGACGCCTACGTCCAGGCTCACCCGAACCTGGCGGCCGATCTCGGAGCCGACTACGCGACCTTCCAGGCAGGCTATCAGCAGATGAGCCAGAATGCCTCGGGCGAGACGGCTGTCAGCCAGCAGATCGCATCACCGGCGGATTCCTACGACATCAGCGGCGCCGATTACACCGCAGCCCTTGCTTTCTCCGATGGAGCCACCCAGGCCTACTCGGTGATCCAGGCACATCCGGGCTTCGCGTCGACCACGCCGGGCGGTGTGCCGACCACCGTGCCTGTGAGCCAGAATCCCCTCGCGCCGCTGATCCCGCTGCTTCCCGGACAGAAGCCGCCGGTGAAGCCGGTTGTTCCGCCTCCGGCGCCTGCTTCAAACCTGACGGCACCCCTCCTGGTCGGCGGCGGAGTGCTCGCGATCGGCGTGATCGCGCTGCTCGCGCGCGGGTAGATGCTGCAGGCGGTTTCCTTGAGGCCCAGGCCGATCCTGGGACAGCTCAGCGCTCCCTTCACGGTCGTCGTGACGGATCCCCGCGGCGCTCCCTTCAAAGGCGCCCAAGTCACCCTGCAAGGCAGCGCCATGCCAGTCTCGACGGATGCAAACGGCGTGGCCTCATTTCCATCTGCGCCTTCCGGCCAGGTCACCGCACAAGTGTCGGTGATGGGCTTTAAGCTCCAGGGAACGGGTCCTTCCGACCAGACGCTTTTCATCACGGTACCCGTCTGCGCAGACGGGCCGCTGCTCACGAATACCGAGCTCTTAGCGCTTGTGCTTGGCGGCGCAATCGCAGCGGCTGGCTTCTACTGGAAGAAAGCCCCCGCGATTCTCGCTGGAGAAATTCTTGGAGGATCCGCGATTTTTTCCTGCGTATATCGTGCGTCCTGCAGATGGTAGCCCATGCGTGCGCCGACGATCGAGCAAGTCAAGGAAGCCTACCGGCGGCACTACAACTCCACTAAAGACACCACCGAAGCCTGGAACCGCACGCTGAACGAGCTCGCCGGCCCCTTCGATCCTAACGCTTCGGAAGAGTGGCAGGACATCCGGAAGAAGATCGGCGACTTCCTTCGTGATATCTCCAGGGATCTGAACTACGAACTCGGCGATCCCTACGAAGTCGCTGTCCATACAGCCATTGAGCAGCTCAAGCAAAGTCGCGTGGCGGAAATAGCCTCGGACGAATACAAGAAGGCTGTCAAGGATATAAAAGCGGGAATCAATACAGGGAAGCGAAAAGGTCCGAAAGAATGGCGCCCCAGGGTAAGGGAGGAGGAACTCGAGGAAGCCGCCGAGAAAGAATTCGAGGAGGAGATGGAGGGCCGGGACTTCCCGACGCTCTTCATCATGTTCGACGACAAAGGCGGCCTGGAGGGCTGGCAGATCGAATGGCCGGATTATTGGCACGGGCACGGCGGTCCGACTGCGCAGGTGTTCCTCAGTGAAGATCTTGATTACAGCGATGTCCGTAGAGCCATCTCCGAAGCCTTTGAATCGATCGACTGGGACGAGATCCAGGGGGAGATGGAAAAGGAAGAGGGAGAAAATGCCTGAACACAAGGAAGGCGGCACAAACGTGAGCGGTAACCGCTTCGAGGCGGACATCTCTCCGAACAGGTCGCGCGCGGATATCAAGGACCGGAAAAATAATCGCCTGTTTTCCCTCATGAACCGCGAGGATCTCGAGGAGCTCCGCGACCTGGCGGCCGAGCTGCTCGGGATGATGCCGGAATAGAATAGCCATGAGATGGAAGGACCTGTTCAGGGGCTGGAAAATCCCGGGCGAGATCCTGGAGATGCTCTCTGACGGCATCGTGGTCGAGAACTCTCAATTCGGAGACGACTGCCCGTCATTCAACAGCCGCCTGGCCAACGGAAAGGTGCTTTCGATCAAGGTCGGACATCAGGATGTGCAGGCTAGGAGCGTGGGCTGCCTGACACGGTTCACGCTGGTACTTAAAAAACGATGGAGCGACAATCATGGCAAGGAGATCTACTTCACCAACAACATTGATGACCTCGTGATCGAATTCTATTCGGTCTACACAGATAACGGAGGACAAAGCAGCAAGTTCAGGCTTCTGGGAAGCTAGGCGCGTTTATGGACGACGAAAAATACAAGAAGTGGCTGGACGACGAAAGGGCCAGGCGCGCCTTCATCGAAAGGGAGACGCCTTACGAGCCTGCCGACATGGAAAGCAAGGTTCCATTGGGCTGCACGCTCGCCGCGATAGCCGCATTCATCGTTGTCAGCTGGATCGCATTCAAGCTGATCGTCTCTTTCATCAAGGGGTAACGAGAGGCCACTGGGCATCTCTCGAGGAGATCACTTTGACCGGCGCAGGGAGAGATAAATCTATTGCCGGATCGTCATAGCGAAGTCCGCGCTCGCTTTCCTTGTTCCACGGCCCTTCCACGAGATAGATAATTTGCGAGTACGGCTCCATGGACAGCCATCCGTGGGCGAAGCCTTTTGGGATGAACACGGCCCGGCCGTTGTCCGGCGCGAGCTCCACCTTGACGGATCTTAAATACGTCGGACTGTCGCGCCTGACGTCCACCACGACATCTTCAACCTTGCCGCGCACGCAGAACACGATCTTCACCTGGCCGTAAGGATCCGCCTGGTAATGGAGGCCGCGGAATGTTCCTTTGAGCGGCGATGCGGAGAAATTGACCTGATCCACGCGGAAGTTGCTGTTTTTGGCGTTCCATCCTTCGGAAAACCAGCCGCGATGATCGTGGCAGAGTTCCATTTCAAGCAGGAGGAGGCCTTCGAGGTTGGTCTTGTGGAAGATCATGGTTATCGATCTTCGGGATGAAGAGTCTTCTTGCGATAGGAGTCACGGCCGGCGTTGTAGAGCATGACCAGGCGCTGGATCAGGCCTGCGAAGCTGATGACGCGGTGGAAGTAGATCCCGAGTTCGATCCATCCCACGATGACGAGGACCTGGCCGAAGTAAGGGCTCCGGTCATCGCTTATATTTTCCCTGACTTTCGTTTCGACCTCGTAAAAAAGGTCGTTGAGTTCCGGATCGAATTCCTCCGATGAATTATCGATGAGCGCCTGGAGCTTCCGGTCATTTTCCTCGCTCTGAGCGAGGTTGCAGGCTTCGAGCAGCCTGATGTCCGGCTCTGTCTCAAGGAGACACTTCCGGACCAGGGAATCCTCGCCGCGGACGAAGCTATGGCTGTCCAGCTCACCTTTCCATTCCCAGGCGGACAGAAAGATGATGGCGCCGTCTGAATACAATTCATCGACCCGGTCGGCCATCATGGCCCCAAGCCGCTTGAGCTCCTCTTTGATCACGGCGCGTTTTCTCCGGCGCAGAAGACGTTCACGATGGAAAATGCTACCACATCCCTGGCCTTATCGACGCCGGAAAGGATGTTCCTCTTGGCAAGCATGAGCGCCTCGAGGGCGTCGTTCTTGGTGAGCACGGTGACCGAACCTGTCTTGCGGAACCTGATCTCGGAGCCACGAAGGACCTCTTCGAGGACATAATCGATCTGGAAGAGTTTTTCGGTGCCATGACTGAGATCGAGCTTGCGGCCGGGAAAAGCGTTCATTTGGCCCAAGTATACGCGGCAAGGCTTGAAAAGCCAAGTCGTCGGCGAGTAGAATACTGGCATGCGATATCCAATTCGGAACCTCTCGCAAGGCCCGGACAACATGGTGCTCAGCCGTGATTTCAACGCTTTCTATGAGGCGGCTTTGAGCGCGATGTACAACATATCTGACATCGCGCAGCGGCACGATCTGTCGGCCGACGAGCAGACCGCGATCAACCAGAATATCGGCAAGATCCGGGATTACACCATTCCTCTGGCGCCTGTTCCGGCGGCTACGCCCGCGGCGCCGGTCCTTAGCTGCCCGGAGATCCCGCCGGACCGGAGCCTCGTCTATGCCGCGGCGGCGCTCATTGTAGGCGGCGTCATCGGAGCCTTCGTGTTCTGATGCCATGTCACAGCTCGATCTCTGGCGTCAATTGATTGATGATGAGGCCATCAAAAGGGGCGTCTTCGTCAACAATACCGCGGACTTCTGGCAATGGATGCAGCTCGTCCATTACAAGAGACCTCAGGCAGAGTTCTCGGAGAAGATCGCGAACGAGATCCTGGATGACATGTCTATGCTCGTGCCGAAGTACCTGGCGCAGCACCTGTGACGTTCTTCATCGTCTACGGCGCAGTCCTCGTTTTCTCGGTGCTCCTGTGTCTCTGGGTGGTCAGGAACCAGGAGAAGAAAAAACCGGGGTGGTAGGGCTTGCATTTCCAGTAAACGAGGGTTACAATTCCTCCCGTGACGAAGCCTATTGTTGCCAGTCCTTACGAAGCGATAAAAGCCAAGATCCAGATGGACGCGCTGATAAGCCCGGATTCAATTTACCGATATACCCTAACGCGCACCTGGGACGAGACGAAGCCGAAGCTGCTGGTATTAGGCTTGAATCCAAGCACCGCGGACGAGAAAAAGGATGATCCGACGGTGCGTCGGGAGATCGGATTCGCGATCCGCTGGGGTTACGGCGCTCTGCTCAAAGGCAACATCTTCGCGTTCCGTGCGACGGACCCGAAGAAAATGAAGCTGGCCTCGGATCCCATAGGTCCTGACAACAATCGCTGGATCCTCGAAATGGCGGGCCGCGCGAAATGCATTGTGGCGGCCTGGGGTGTCCATGGATCTTTCATGAACCGGGACCAGGCCGTCGCAAAGCTGCTTGCCTGGAAGGCGTTATGGTGTCTGGGCGTCACGAAGGGCGGATTCCCAAAGCATCCGCTTTATGTGAAGGCGGTTACGCCTTTGGTGCCGTGGTTGTTTAAAAGACGATAGACGAATCTTTTGGCATGACGCTGAACTATATGTCCCGTCCCGGCGACGAGCTTAAACTTCCGCGAGGGAGTGAACCCACTCGCATCGCTGGGCGGGACGCAAAACTGGACGTAGGGAATGAGTATAGACAGGAACAAGATTGAGACGGCCAGCCCCGAGGAGTTCAAGGCTGTCGTAATCCGGCAATGGCTTCTCAATCGGAAGCGTGGGCTTTTTGAGACAACTTCAGAGGAGGGGTGCGAAAGGATTCGGAGGGCCATTTCTAAAATGGAGGTAGTCGCGGCTGGAGACGATTGTTGCTGCCATGTCTGCCCCCATTGCGAGAACATGAGCCTGCACAATAAAGGCCCTTGCGGCAACCCGAGAATTACCCCATGTGGATGTAAGTCTCAAACTGGATAGACCATGGATTACACTGAGCTAGGCGCAACGCCTTGGTACTACAAATGCTCCAAGTGTGGGGCAGAAGGATGCAAGCTCTGGCGTCAAGCGCAGACGCTCGCGTCAAATATTAAGCTGCTCTGTGCGAATTGCTCCGAGAAGAACCAGCATGGGGAGATCGACGACAAACACCCATCCGCAATCGGGTGGCTTGTTGAGGCCGTTCCGACAGAAGATGGGGATACGTTTTGGGGGCGTACTTCGATTCCAAAGGATGGTTGTGATTGGTGGGATAGCCTCCCGACGAGGCCGCCAGTCAAGACCTAGACTTGGTGATTGATGAAGAGAACGCACATTACTTCCAAGAAGCTGAAGACCGTGCTCTCAGAAACCAGGGAGCAGGAGATCGACTTCAAGCCGAAGGGCTTCTGGTACGGAATCGACGGCGACTGGGAGCGGTGGTGTAAGGGCGAGGAGTGGGGATTGTCGAATGACAAGCCGAACCTGGAGTACGAGCTAGTCTTGGCTGACGAAGAGATCCTGACTCTCTCCAGCGTAGTCGAGATCGACGCCTTTCACGATCTGTTTCGCTCTGAGTTGCCCGGCTTCATCAAGGACTACATCAACTGGGAAGCGGTCGCGGAGAAGTACGATGGCATCGAGATCGCGCCCTACCAATGGGATCGGCGCCTTGAGGGCAGGGCTTCGCGCTGGTATTACCCGTGGGACTGCGCCAGCGGATGTATCTGGAGGCCGAAGGGAGTTACAGTCAAGCTCATTGGACCGATTGTCTTGAAAGGGTAGATACATGACCGACACAGAACTCCTCGCACTCGCAGCCCTGGTTAACGCCTATGCGGCTGAAACCATTGCCGCGAATCAGGATCGAGCCAACCAAGGCTATTCGATGGCCTACGCTGGCTTCGCTGGTCCGGATGAAATGCGCTCCCTTCAGGATGAGCTGGAGCGCCGCAAGGTGATTCAACACTCGAAAGGCTAGTTATGCGAACGCCGAAGCTCGGAGAGGAATGGGTGTGGCTGCCGTGCGAAAAGCACCGTTTCAAGCAGCTCCGTGATCTTGTCTGGATCGGACGTAGCCACGAAGATCAGCCCGAGTTCGTTCAGGAGATGGAGCTTGAG
>Ga0207132_1033_pt2 | contig 26778 bp, 28 predicted proteins | sample Alteio_BWMinHeat_14_FD_153554 | JGI IMG/M metagenome (GOLD analysis project Ga0207132, IMG submission 153554) | Enriched cells from forest soil in Barre Woods Harvard Forest LTER site, Petersham, Massachusetts, United States -... | ecosystem: Environmental > Terrestrial > Soil > Temperate forest >...
CCCTGTAAAATACCGGCAGGTATTTGAAGAAAGAACCGGCTTTTTGCCCAATCTCTCCGTACTCGATTTGTTATTTAATGTTGGGAAGGAAAGCGCGGAATTGCTTCGCAATTCCAGTGTGAGAGTGTGAGAGTGTGGGATTTATAACTTACAAACGCCATATCCTAACACTCTCACACTCTCACACTGGAGTTAATAGTTCCGACTCAATTAGTTCCGCTATATCCATCACTTTTACCTGATCTTCTTTCTCTTCATGTTTTACACCGTCTGTCAGCATGGTATTGCAGAAAGGACAGGCGGAAGCGATTAGTGATGCACCGGTATCCAGCGCCTCATGGGTTCTTTCGAAATTAATACGGGTGGTTCCTTTTTCTTCTTCTTTAAACATCTGGGCACCACCGGCGCCGCAGCAAAGTCCCTTGCTTTTGCAGCGCTTCATTTCAACCAGCTCTGCATCCAGCGCTTCCAATACCTTCCTGGGAGCTTCATAAATGCTATTGGCCCTTCCAAGATAACAGCTGTCATGATAAGTAATTTTTTTCCCCTTATAAGTTCCTTCTTCTTTTAATCTGATACTTCCGTTATCCAGTAATTGCTGAAGAAATGTCGTATGATGTATGACTTCATAATTGCCTCCCAATACAGGATACTCATTTTTTAAAATGTTGAAACAATGCGGGCAGGCGGTTACAATCTTGCTGATTTTGTAATTATTTAATACCTGGATATTCTGGTAAGCCATCATCTGAAACATAAATTCATTTCCCGCGCGCCTGGCCGGATCGCCAGTACATGTTTCTTCCTTTCCGAGGATAGCGAAGCGTATACCGATTTTAGTTAGGATGCTGGCAAATGCACGGGTTATTTTTTGAGCCCGCTGGTCATAACTACCTGAACAACCAACCCAGAATAGAATTTCCGGATTTTCTCCCCGGCTATTGAGGTCGGCCATAACAGGTACATTCATAATTAAATTATTATACATGTAAATCTAGTGCAAATTTGGCGAGCCGGGATAAGAGCTGATTTGGTAATTTTAATGTATAATTACTATTATGCCCACTGATGATAAAATGCTTTTACTCCGTAATTACGATCTCTGGTGTCATCTGAGTGATGAAGAATATCAAGATCTCAAAATCGAACACCATTCTATAGAAGTGCCCAAGGGGGAATACATTTATTTTGAAGCATATAACCACAATAAAATCTATTTCGTAAAAGAAGGTTATATCCGTATCGGTCATATAGATGCTGAAGGGAATGAAAGAATAAGTGAGATTATTCAGAAGGGCGAAATATTCGGGCAGTTTACCCTCGAAAGAAGTAATCTGCATGGAGAATTTGCTCAGGCATATAAACAGGATGTCAGCCTCTGTGCGTTTTATATTGAAGACTTTGAAAAATTACTCAAGAAACGACCAGACCTCGCCCTGAGCTATAGTAAACAGGTCGGTGCCAAACTAAGGACCATCGAAAACCGCTTACTTAACCTCCTGAATAAAGATGTAAAAACCAGGCTTGCGCATTTTTTCTGGCAGCTGGTAGAAAACAAATTAGGCGAAACAAAGCCTGAAGGTTTCTGCATTCCGAATTATTTGAAGCATGAGGACATCGCCAACCTGATCGGATCCAGCCGGCAAACAGTTACTACCATGATCAATGAATTGGAAGCAGAAGGAATACTTTCTTATAACCGTCAACAGATCTGCTATCTGAATGTTAAAAACTTACAAAAACGACTCTCTGTCAATTAAGCGACAATTGCAGATCTTAATGGAGTTTAGTTTTAACCAAAATTGAGGTATGAAGATTTGGTTTTCGTTTCTGCTCTTTCTTTCAGTGAATAAAGGGTTTGGCCAATCTGAAGCATTACGTTTGAAACAATTTAACCAGGACAACGGATTGGCACTTAAAGGATATGATCCTGTTTCTTATTTTACTTTGAATAAAGCCATTAAAGGGAAAAAGGAATTTTCGATTAATTATCATGGCATAAACTATGATTTTTCAAATTCAGAAAACAGACAAATATTTCAGGCAAATCCTGAAAAGTACGAACCCCAGTATGGCGGCTGGTGTGCATATGCCATGGGTAAAGAGGGTGCTAAAGTCGAGGTCGATCCCGAAACATATAAAATTATAGATGGTAAATTATTTTTATTTTATAACCGGTTTTTCAATAATACTTTGAAATCATGGAACCTGGATGAACCTGGCCTGCATGCAAAGGCAGATGTAAATTGGCAAAAAATTTTAAAACAATAAAACACTAAAATGATTATTCGTACGATTGCCATCTGGATTCTTCGCCTGGTTCCGGCGATCATTCTCCTTCAGACATTGTATTTTAAATTCACAGCACATCCGGAATCTGTCAAACTCTTTACAGAAATAGGTATGGAACCTTACGGGCGAATAGGAACAGGCATCCTGGAATTGATAGCTTCCATTCTGATATTAATTCCCCGATATACCGGCTACGGTGCAATTCTTGGATTGATCATGATGACAGGAGCCTTATATTTTCACCTGACCAAAATAGGGATTTATTTTAATGGCGATTATCTATTATTTATTTACGCAGTAATAACTTTTGTGTGTTGTGCCATACTCATATTCATTTATAAAAAACAACTGGAAAGTCAACTGAAAAGAAAATAAGAAATATGCAAATAACTTTCTTCAGTAAATATTCAATATCTAAATTAAGCCTACTCGTATATTTTGTGATGACGATACAATCCTCCATTGGACAAATTCATCCCGTTACTAAAGAATCCAGCATAATTTTTACCATTCATAATTTTGGATTTAAAGTAACCGGCAGCTTTGAAGCCCCTCAGGGGGACATACGTTTTAATCCTGACAGCCTTTCGAGTTCCTATTTCAGGGTGACCATTAAAGCTGCATCTGTAAACACCGACAACAATACCCGGGACGAACACCTGAGGGAAGAAGATTATTTTGATGTGAAAAACTATCCGCAGATTTCTTTCGTATCTGGAAGTATCCAGACAGCCGGTAATAAAGGCGATTTTACGGCGTCTGGCAGGCTGACCATTAAAAATAAAACCAGGGATATTCAACTGCCCTTCACGGCGGTAAAAAGTGCTGAAGGATATTTATTTACAGGTAGTTTTAAGATGAACCGGCGCGACTTTGGCGTCGGTGGAGGAAGTACGCTCTCAAATGAGCTTACAGTTGATATAAAAGTACTCGCCAGATAAATAAAAAAATATTATTTTTAGATAACGTCATTTATGGATCTTCAAAAAGCCGTTCGCCAGGTTTTTCTGCAATTATCCGATTCGCTGGAACAGTTGGATAGGGATCAATATAATTATTCATGTAAAAGTTTATCCGGCAATACCATCGGACAGCATGTCCGGCATATTATAGAAATGTTCCTTTGCCTTGAAAATGGATACCAGAGCGGAGAAGTAGATTATGAAAAAAGGGAAAGGGATACCCTGATCGAGACTGATAAAAATTTTGCTGCCACCCTTCTAAAAGAAATCATCAAGCAAATTTCAAAAGAAAATAAATCAATATACCTGCTTACTTATTACAATAGCCAGGGCAATGAACCAGAAAAAATCAACACCAATTATTTCAGGGAGATATTATATAACCTGGAACACACCATTCATCATATGGCTATGATCCGGATCGGCCTGCGTGAATTAGGTGATATACCTGTTGATGATTCATATGGCGTAGCATCCTCAACCATCAAGTACCGGCAACAATGTGCACAGTAACATATATACCTTCGGGAAATCATTTTTTTTTTACTTCTAACCGTGACGAGCGTGCAGATCGTCCCATCGCAACTTTTCCGCAACGACACGAAATGGAAAGTAAACATTTGCTTTTTCCTACAGATCCGCAGGGAGGTGGCAGTTGGATAGCTGTGCACGAATCAGGGAATACAGCCGCATTGTTGAACGGCGCAACCAAAATTCATAATCCGGAACCTCCTTATCGGAAAAGCAGGGGACTGATCCTGCTGGATGTTATTTCAGACAAGTCACCCGTTAAAGCATTTTCGGATTTGGATTTTAACAGGATCGAACCCTTCACAATTATTTTATTTGAAAATAATAATCTTTATTCCTGCATATGGGACGGAAATATCAAACAAGTAGAATCCATTAACAGATCAGAAGCCAGAATCTGGTCATCGGTTACACTCTACAGTCCGGATACCATACTAAAAAGGGAAAAATGGTTCAGGAGTTGGAATGCAGATAACCCACATCCTTCAGCTGCTGACATTATCCGTTTTCATCTTCATGGAGGAGATGGTGATCCCGTCAATGATCTAAACATGAACCGGGGAAATAAATTATTTACCAATAGCATAAGTTGCATACGACATTCTTTGGAATCAGCGGCATTTCGATATATGGATTTGCGCAACAGAATTACTGCCGACAGTTTTCTGACTTTTCACAAAATGATACCTGTAAAAGCATGAATGAAAATCCGGGCTGGAAAAATAAACCATTCTGGATCCGGTTATTGCATTGGGAATACTGGAGTTTTCATGTAATCTATATGCCGGTTTATCCGATTTTTATTCTTCTCTGTTTGCGCGCACGTTCATTTTTTTTCTATGCAGCTGCGAATCCAAAAATTAAGAACGGTGGCTTCCTGGGAGAGTCAAAAAAAGAAATTTACAAATTGGTGCCGGAATTTATTCAACCCAGGACCATTTTTTTCCCCCGGGGTTCCGACCCTGATTCTGTACTTGAGCAATTGATCCAAAAGGACTTTCATTTTCCGCTAATCGGCAAGCCGGATATTGGGGGAAGGGGCAGAGGGATAAAAAAATTAGATGATGCCGGATCTGTGATGAGGTATGCATCTGTTGTGCCTTTTGATTTTCATATCCAGGAATTTATTACTTACGATAACGAAGCAGGTATATTCTATTACCGCTATCCTCAGGATCAAAAGGGAAAAATATCAGGCATTGTACACAAGGAATTTTTAAAAGTAACAGGGGACGGCTTGCATTCTATCCGGGATTTATTGAAAAAGAATCCACGTGGAATTTTACAATTGTCTCCATTGGAAATAAATGAGCCGGAAATGCTCAGCCTTATTCTACCTGCTGGTGAAATCTTTACCGTTTCTCCTTACGGTAATCATGCACGGGGTGCTTTATTTCTTGACGATAGTAAATCTGTAAGTGATGAACTTACAAAAGTGATCGATGAAATCTGTCAGCATATCCCTGAATTCTATTTTGGCCGTTTGGATATCCGCTATGAGAGCAAGGCATTACTGGAACAGGGGAAATCATTTACCATTCTGGAAGTGAATGGTGCGGGCAGTGAACCAACGCATATTTATGATCCGTCGCATTCTATATTTTTTGCATGGAAAGAAATAATCCGGCACTGGATATTACTATTAAAAATAAGCATTGCCAACCATCATCGCGGTCATTCTTATCTTTCCGTTTCTGAAGGTTTGCGGATGTTCAAAAAGGATAAACTGGATTCCGCATTGCTTGCATCCGTGCAATATAAATCACGATGATATAACAGGAAAATTATGGAGGGGCTTTCCAGTTTATTCCTTGGATTAATACTCAGCTTTCTAGGGCAGCTTCCCCTGGGTTCGATGAGTATGACGGCAACCCAAATTGCAGTACAGGAGAATTTCAAGAAAGCCTGGAAATACTCAGGCGGCGTGGCCCTGGTGGAAATGGTTTATCTGCGATTCGTTTTATCGGGCTTGCAATGGAAGATGGAACATCATTGGGTGTTTATTTTTATTAACTGGATAACAGTTGTATTTTTTTTTGTACTTGGTGTGTTAAGTTTTATTACTGCCCAAAGACAGGACAAGACAAGAAAGGCCCTGTTATTAAACAATAACCTTGACAGATTTTTTCTGGGAATGAGTATGAGTGCTATGAATCCTGCACAGATCCCGTTCTGGATAATTTGGTCGGATTATTTTCTAAACCTTGGCTGGCTTAAACCTGGATTTGCAAGTTTTAATTTTTTCACGCTCGGCACAGGCTTTGGAACCATCGCCGGTTTATCAGTTTATATGTATGGAGGCAACTGGCTTGTTTCAAAAATGAAAACCAGCAATCAGACACTCAATAAAATACTGGGAATTATTTTTATGGTAGCGGCGGTGATTCAAATATTTCGCCTGCTCCATGCTTAGACATTCTTCCAGGCATCTCTTTCATCGGGACTAAATTTCCAGGGTGCGAAATTATTTTCAATATTGCTGAACATAGTATTCCATTCCGGAGGTGCGTCTGAATCTTCCATAACGAGTGCTCTGCGCATTTCGATTATAATTTCCAGTGGACTGATACTTACAGGGCATTCTTCCACGCAGGCATTGCAGCTGGTACAGGCCCTTAATTCTTCGGCAGAAATATAATCCCTGAGCAATTGTTTTCCATCATCCTGGTAAGATCTGTTTTTGTGAATATTCCGTCCAACTTCCTCAAGGCGATCACGCGTATCCATCATGATCTTTCGGGGCGAAAGTTTTTTACCCGTAATATTTGCCGGGCATGCAGCGGAACAACGTCCACATTCTGTACAGGCATATGCATCCAGAAGGTTGCGCCAGCTCAGGTCAAATACATCCTTTGCCCCGAATTTTGCAGGAGCAGCCGCATCTGTGGGTGCCAGTTCCGGCTGCATGGCATAAAGCAGTTCCTGCTGAACGGATTTCATGTTGCGAATTTTTCCTTCAGGCCATAAGCGTGCATAATATGCATTGGGGAAAGCCAGAATGATATGCAAGTGCTTTGAATAGGGGAGGTAGTTGAGAAATGCATAAATGCCGATTATGTGCAACCACCAGGATGATTTCATAAGTGTATGGAGTTGCTGGTTTGAGAGCCCGTTCATCAATTGATGCAGCCATTGGGAAACAAGAAAATTTCCAGTATGGTGAAATAAAAAATGTCCGTTATTTCGTATCTGCAATAATGTATCCGAGGCATCAAATGTCAGAAACAACAGCATCAGTATGATTTCAGTGATCAGGATATAGTTGGCATCTGATCTGGGCCAGCCATCCAGATCATGGCTTATGAAGCGTCGCAGTTTTAGGATATTTCTTCTACATAAAAAAACAATACATGCGATCAGCACCAGAACGGCCAATACTTCGAAAGAGTTAATCAGCGCACTATAAAGACCTTTCGGAATATATTCCGCAAAAATTCTTTCCCGTCCCAAAATCCCATCGAGGATAATTTCAAATACTTCAAGGTTTATTATGATGAATCCCGCATAAATAAAAAAATGTAGAACGGCCACCAATGGATTCCTAAACATTTTCTTTTGACCGAATGCCAGCAGTAGAACATTTTTCCATCTTTTTTCAGGATGATCGGTATAATCTTCATCTTTTCCGAGAAGGATATTTTTCCGAATGCGCCTTGCATTACGCCAAAAGAGCCAGACGGCAATTAAAGTAATTAAAATAAATGCTTTATGGAACATTCTGTCGGGGAAGTTTATAACCTGAAGTTATAGCAGATTTGCAGGATTTATGAATTTCTTTACCTTGGGGCATGGATAAGAATTATATACTGAGCCAGGAAGTAGCTGCTAAAAAATTAAAGCGGATGGCTTATGAAATCCTCGAAAATAATTTTGGTGAAAAAGGATTTGTATTAGCAGGTATACGGGAAAGCGGAACTGCTATTGCGAGCAGGATACAGGAGTTATTAAGAGAAATTGCCGGATTAGAAACCGAATTGATTACGGTAAGTCTCGATAAAAAAACCCCAAAAGAAGTTACACTTAGCCGTTATCCCGATTTTAAGAATCAGGTGATCATAATTATTGATGATGTATCAAATAGTGGCAAGACCCTGCTGTACGCCATTAAACCTTTTTTGGATTTGAATCCCAAAAAAATACAAACACTGGTGCTTGTAGAAAGGAGTCATAATGCTTTTCCCGTAAAACCCGACTATGTGGGTTTATCTGTCGCCACCACTTTACAGGAGCATATTTATGTAGAAGTCGAGAAGGGCCTGGTTAAAGGAGCCTGGCTGGAATAAGACTTAAAAATGAATCGTTTTTTCGACTGAAAACCTGTTGATTTCATTACCTTTGTGGCCTTGCAAAAGCTTGGGTTTTACAGGACCTTAAATTAATATGGAAGAGAACATCATACCGGAAGAAACACAGGATAATAACCGTATCATCCCCATCAATATCGAAGAACAAATGAAAATGGCCTACATAGATTATTCTATGTCGGTTATAGTGAGCAGGGCCCTCCCTGACGTAAGGGACGGACTCAAACCGGTTCACCGTCGTATACTCTACGGAATGAATGAACTGGGCAGCAATAGTAATAAGCCATTTAAGAAATCTGCCCGTATCGTTGGTGAAGTGATGGGGAAATATCATCAACACGGAGATGCCGCCATATATCACACCATGGTCAGGATGGCGCAGGAGTGGAGCATACGCTACATGCTTGTGGACAAACAGGGAAATTTCGGTAGTCAGGACGGAGATGGTCCTGCGGCAATGCGTTATACAGAAGCGCGTTTGCACCGGCTCGCTGAAGCCATGCTGGAGGATATCGATAAAGAAACGGTGGACTTTCAGCCCAATTTTGATGAATCCCTGACGGAGCCAACGATTTTACCTTCCCGTTTTCCACAGTTGCTGATCAATGGTGCAAGTGGAATTGCTGTAGGTATGGCCACAAATATGCTACCGCATAATCTGTCCGAATCTATCGATGGCTGTGTGGCATTTATTGACAAAAGAGATATTACTGTAGAAGAAATCATGCTGTATGTTAAAGCACCAGATTTCCCCACAGGCGGAGTGATATTTGGCATGGAAGGCGTTAAAGCCGCTATGCACACAGGACGGGGACGTGTTGTACTTCGCGGTAAACTACACGTGGATGCAAAAAATAATGGCCGCGAACAGATCATAATAACAGAAACTCCTTACCAGATAAATATCGACGGACTGTGCGACAGGATTGCGCAATTGACGAATGAGAAAACCATTGAAGGTATTTCCGATGTCCGAAATGAATCCAATGAAAAGGAGGGAATACGGATTGTTATTGACCTTCGAAGGGACGCGGTGGCAAACGTAGTTATTAATCAGTTATACAAACATACCGAACTCCAGACCTCTTACGGAATCAATAATGTGGCCCTTGTAAAAGGCAGGCCGCGAACGCTCAATATCAGAGAAATTATTTCTGAATTTATAGAATTCCGCCACGAAGTAGTAGTTCGCCGAACACAGTTTGAATTAAGGGAAGCTGAAAAAAGAGCGCATATACTACAGGGTTACCTGATTGCCCTTGACCATCTGGATGAAGTTATTTCACTGATCCGTTCATCATCTACTCCCGATCTGGCTAAAGATAATCTGATCAATGCAGGCTGGGGCCTTAGTGAGATCCAGGCCAAAGCCATACTGGAACTGCGTTTGCAACGCCTGACAGGTATGGAAAGAGATAAGATCCGCAACGAATTTGATGAATTGCAAAAACAAATAGCTTACTTAAAAGATTTGCTGGGAGACGAAGCAAAACGTTTTGCTCTCATTCGCAAAGAACTTCTTGAAATAAAAGAAAAGTTCGGTGATAACCGCAGAACAGAAATCACTTACCTCGATGATGAAGTCCGGATCAAGGACCTGATCAAGGAAGAAGATGTCGTCATTACCATATCTCATAATGGTTATATTAAAAGGACTTCGGCAACTGAATATCGTCAGCAGCGCCGGGGCGGCAGGGGACTGAGCGGAGGGAAAGCAAGACTTGAGGATTATATTGAACATTTATTTGTCGCGAGCTCTCATCACACACTACTGTTTTTTACTGAAAAGGGCAGGTGTTTCTGGCTTAATGTTTACCAGATTCCTGAAGGAGACCGTATAGGTAAGGGCCGTGCAGTTCAGAACCTGATACAGATTCCCCTCGATGATAAAATAAAAGCCATCATCGATGTGAAAGATCTTAAGGATACGGAATTTTTAAACAGTCATTATATCGTGCTTTGCACCAAACGGGGTGTTATTAAAAAAACACAGCTGGAAGATTTCAGCCGTCCAAGACTTAGCGGCGTGAACGCGATTACCATACTTGAAAACGATCAGCTGCTAACAGCCCGCTTAACGGAAGGTAATTCTGAAATTATGATGGCGGTTAAATCCGGACGTGCTATACGTTTCCCAGAAGAGAATGTCAGACCGACGGGACGAGGTGCTATTGGTGTAAGTGGTATTGAAGTAGATGATAATCTGGATGAAGTGATTGGCATGATATGTGTCAATAAGGACGATAAATCCAGAACTGTGCTGGTCGTAAGCGAAAACGGTTATGGAAAACGAACCCTGGTAGATGAATACCGCGTAACAAACCGGGGAGGTAAAGGAATCAAAACCATTCAGGTTACTGAAAAAACAGGTAAGCTGGTCGGCATACTCGATGTCACAGAAAAGGAAGATCTGATGATTACCTGCAAATCAGGAATTACTATTCGAATGCCAGTTCAGGGAATCAGTGAATTAGGTCGTGCTACCCAGGGGGTAAAGCTGATCCGGCTTGACGAGGGGGATGGAATAGCTGCCATCACACAGCTTGATGAAGAATCAACAATTTCGGAAGTAAAAGATGGGGAAGGCCCGGTTTTGGATATCTTGCCATCTGAACCAAGTCCAGAATAACGTCATCAGAAAACTTCAAATAAAAAATCTCATGAAACGGATGCTTTTAAGCCTTGTTTTGGCCGTAGTTTGTACAGGATTGTTTGCCCAATCTGTGGATAAAGTAAAAGAATTACTGAAAGCAAATAAGCTGGCAGAAGCCAAAGACGAAATTGACAAGACCCTGCTGGTGGATAAGAACCAGAAGAATGCTGAAGCATGGTATTACAAGGTTAAAGTATACAATGCCATCGCAGCAAATGATCAGCTGAAGACTCAGTATCCGGACGCATTACTTCAGTCACTGGCAGCATTGAAAAATTATGTCCAGTATGATGATAAAAAATTTGCGTTGCTTGTTCTGGATAGTTATAAACCCATTAATGAAATATACCAGGGTCTTTTCCAGACAGGTGCAAACGATTATAATGCACAGAAATATGCTGATGCTCTCGTAAATTTCAAAGGAGCCATTGCAGCCATAGGCTTTATGTACAAAGAAGGATGGATCAAACAATCCATGGATTCCACCGCAACTTTATATGCTGGTATTTCAGCAGAAAAGGCGGACAAGCGCGATGAAGCTGTAATTTATTATAAGACCATCGCTGATTCCGGTATAACAAAAATCGGTGGAAACGATATGGCCGAAATCTATAAATGGCTGGCTGATTACTACACCAGGAAAGGAGATAAGGAAAATGCGGCTAAATATACAGCAATGGGAAAACAAAGATATCCGAATGATATTTTTTATGATGAACTGACACTTGATGCTCTTAGAAAAAGCGGAAATAAAGATTCTCTCTTTTCCGAATATGAAGTGATCAATAAAGAACACCCTGACAGTGCCATTTATTTTTTCAATTATGGACTGGAACTTTACCAGTACGCAACGGATACGAGTACGGGGAAACGCGTGGCAAATTCAGATGATCTCATTAAAAAAGCGCAGGACAGACTGCTTACCAGTTATAAACTGAATCCCAACTATCCGCAGACTTCACTTGTGCTTGGACAAATTTCATATAACGAGGGAGTGGAATTTCAGATCCTGGGCAAGCCCAAAGGAAATACCAATGCAGATGAATTGAAAAAGAGGCAGGATTATCGTGCCATGAGTGTCAAAAAATTTGATGAAGCCATTCCATATCTGGAAAAAGTAGATCAGTTACTGGGCTCTCAGGGGAAATTAAAAAAGGCTGATAAAGTCGCATTAAGGGATGCATACGATATGCTGATTACAATCTATGAGTCACGAAAAGACAAACCTAAAATAGATGCCTGGACAGACAAATACAACAATGTAGATAAAGTACATTAAACCTTTCGCGGGGGTCCATGCAGTGTTATTTACCCTGCATGGATTTTTTTTATCTTAAAGCGAAGTGCAGATTTGCATTCACAACCAATTGCTTTTGATTTATTGCATACGCCGGCTCAATGCCGATACCGATTTTGCTGGTTACCGGAAAAACATATCGAAGACCAGTCTGTAATTCCAGATAAGAAAGATTTACAATGCCTGGCGCTGCAACTATATACAGGTGGTCCGTTAATTTATATTGTCCCTTCACATAAAAGCTTAACAGCGTCTGATTTTGAGACGTGTTGGTTTTTGTTTCCGGATTATTTATTCCGGTCCATACCATGCTGGTGCCAATAAAATAACTGAATTTTCCTGCGTCCTTATTCCATGTGCCGGCTTCAAATCCAAACCCCATTCCATGACCCGTTTGAAATGCCTGATAAACTGTTAGAGATGGAAAAGAAGGAATGCAACACAGGCTGCAGCTCTGACTTTTTGCTTCACCGGATTGAAAACATAAAAAAATAAAAATAAACAGTCCGGTTCTGTTTTTAAAAATTCTGGAAATAAATAAAAAATATTTTCCCCGTAGAGTTGAAGTTTTCATTCTGATCAATTTAAAAGAGGTCGTAAGGAGACGAACGGCGGTCTTTTGGAAGGAAAGGATCAGTTATTCAACAATTGGGGTACGAAAACGGGGGATCAAAGGATGATGGGGAGAGTTAAATATACTCTGTGATTTCCAGTTTTAAAAGCAATTCGCATTATTTTTCCAAAACATAGGTTTTGGGAAACAGTACTAAATTGGGAAATTGCCCGTTTAAAAGGGTTAAACTCTCCCAGATCCATTCAAAACAACTGTATTGACCATATCTGAACAGGAAAAGCCGGTCACGAAATTTAAATTTAAGCCTCAGTTATCGGGGCTTCGCTTCTGTGCGGTATTATTTGTAGTCGTCTATCATTTTTCTGTTTTTCTTATTGGACTTAAAAGCTGGCATTACGATCTGGGGTCATTTATCGTTTTCTTTTTTGTTCTGAGCAGCTACCTGATAACAAGGATTTTGATTGATGCCAAGCGGAAGGCGATCGGTAAAGGCATGCCGGTATGGAAAGTTGCCGTAGCATTTCTTACCCGCAGAACCCTGCGCATTTTCCCCGCCTGTTACCTCTATCTGCTAATTCTCTGGCTTTTCCCTTTGGAGGGTTATGACCTGCGCCAGCACCCGGGATACTATTTTGGATATATTTATAATGTCTGGATATTTATCACTAGCAGCTGGGGTCCTTATGCGGTTCATTTATGGACATTAGCAGTAGAAGAGCAATTTTATATTATCTGGCCCTGGATTATTCTTTTCATTCCTACAAAGCATCTTTTCAAAGTTTTCCTATTGATGGCTGTATCAGCTGTGGCTTTCAGGATAATATTTATTACTGTTTACCCATATCAGCCTGTATTCCCAATGCTTGTCTTAATGCCTTCCTGTATTGACTCTTTTGCGGCAGGTGCTTTACTTGCATATTTGCATTATACCGGAAGAGAAAATAATCAGTGGTTGAAATGGGCTTCATTTATTGCAATCCCTGTTTGGATTTTATTGATCCTGACAAATCATCACCGGAGTTTTATTGGATTGGACAGGGTATTTATTTCCCTTTTTGCAGTTACTGTAATTGATATTGCAAACCGCGGTTATACCGGTATAGCTAAATTATTTTTAGAGAACCGGGTTGTGCAATATCTCTCAAAAATCAGTTATGGTATTTATTTATACCACCTGATTGCCACATTATTTTTCTGGAAATTATTTGAAATTGCCCAGCATGCTTTGATCGGAAGCGGATATGACTTGTCTTCCGCCGGCAAAATATTTGCGTCACCCTATATCAGCTTCTGGATATATTTTATACTTGCTATTGGCTGTGCAACCATTTCCTGGTATTGCGTAGAACAGCCCTTCAATAACCTCAAGAAATTATTTAATTACGTAATGCCCCGAAAGGCTAAAAGCTCAAAGCACAAAGCTGAAGGCCTTAAGCCTTAAGCTTTACGCCTTAAGCTTTACGCCTTAAGCCTTCCGCTTTACGCCCTTTGCCTGGAATGATTATTATCTGAAAAAGCTAATAGGCCGGTATAACCATTTCTTTTCACGTTTCATTTTATATCCTATCAGGATTTTAATTTTGATCTTCAGCCATTGCCAAAAAGTAATATGGCTGAAATGCATCCCCATGGCGCGCTTTGATTGTTCCAGTGCAACATAGGGTTCCCGGAAAACGTGATAGATCTTATCTGAAGTATATGCAAAATAAAGTGCCAGGTGTTTTTTTGTATAACGCATTGCCCCGGCCCGCTCATTAACCGGCAGGAAATTTTGGATGAGATCCAGTACTTTCAATACGTCCGTCATGCTTTGTCCTGTAAGAAAATATCTGCTGGTAATATTGTTTTGATGTACCCTGTACAAAGCGAGTTTTCTGGGACTGTGCGCAACAGGATAGTTTGCTGCGATACGTACCCACATTTCCCAGTCTTCCCCGTAATGAACCGCATAAAAACTTCCCAGTTTTTCATATACGGATCTTCTGACAACTATGGCGGGGGGTTGAATAAGCTGGGAGCGTGCAATTTGATAAAGCCAGTTATTAAGCAGGCCAGGTTCATTCAATAATTCCGGGTTATCATAGAGACGTAAATTTTGTTCATCCACGAAAGTATATCCGGTAAAAGCTGCACCCGCATCGGGGTAAGCCTCATACAGATTTTCGATTTCAGTATAAAATCCGATTAATACCTGGTCATCTCCATGTAATAAATGAATGTAACAGCCGGTAGCGCGGTTAATGCATGTTTCAAAATTGCGAAGACTTCCCACATTTTCAGGCTGACGAAAATAACTTACCCTGCCTTTACCTATTTCCAGCACCAGGGATTCGACATCGGTGTCTGTGCTGCAGTCGTCTACTACTTCAATCTGCATGTGATCTGTCCCGGGATCCTGGGCCAGCACCGAGAGGATATTATCCACCAGGTACTGACTACAATTATAAACTGGAATCATTACAGACCACAGGGGTCTTTTGATATGATCAGGAACTGGTAATATTTCCGGAGGCTTCTGGGGTATTCGGTTATTCATTCGATAAACTTTCGTTTCCGTTCATTCAGAAGGTCGAATAATTGCTGTTCGGAGACATTGCAAAGCTAAAAAGAATAATAGTAAAATTGCTTCAATCACTGTTCCTGTGAAAGGTTCAAAGGGAAAGCCGGCCTTACAATTCCTGACCATTTTCCATAGTTACTACCTGAATCTTTATAATCTTCCACATCAAAAGACAGACACGAATCAAAATAAAAAAGCCGGGTTGTTGAATTCTTAACGAATGCCAGCGAGATATAGTACAGGCCGTCATTTAAAAAATTTCCTGGTATAGCTGATTCACCTTTTACCCTGCCATTTTTGAAAGTATGATCTGGTGAAGCAAGTTCGAAAATTAACTCACCTGAATTTTTGAATACCTGTAATATGACCATTAGATCTTCTGCTTCTTCTGCATGATATATAAATTCAAAGCGAATGCTTAAATCCGTCCTAATATCAATTACATGAAATTGATTTAGGTACTTGGGAATCAGTTCGACCCGGATAATGCGGATATTGTCGTTCCCGGGCAGAACAGCCTGCTGTGAAAAGTCATTGCCCAGAAGCTGATCTCTGCTCAGTTTTGCATAACTGGCGAGCACGGATTCTGTATCACCTAAAGCAACCATTTTACCTTTATCCAAAACCAATGCCCTGTTACAGACATTCCGGATCGTTTGGATATTATGACTAACAAAAAGAATTGTTTTCCCTTCTTCTTTGGAAATTGATTTGATCTTTGCCATGCATTTTTGCTGAAATTCAGCATCCCCTACAGCAAGCACTTCATCTATTACCAGAATTTCAGGATCGAGATGTGCAGCAACAGAAAATGCAAGACGTACATACATTCCGCTGGAATATCTTTTTACGGGAGTATCCAGGAATCGGGAGACACCTGAAAATTCGATAATCTCATCGAATTTCCTGTCAATCTCCTTTTTCTTCATTCCCATTATATTCCCATTCAGGTAGATATTTTCCCGTCCGGTTAGTTCGCCATGAAAACCCGTACCTACTTCCAGGAGACTCGCGATTCTTCCGTTTCCAGAAATCCTGCCCGTCGTCGGCAAAGTAATCCTGGATATGATTTTTAATAAAGTTGACTTCCCCGCACCGTTTTTCCCTATCAGTCCAAGCACTTCTCCCTGCTGAACAAAAAAATTAATATCTCTTAATGCCCAGATCTCCCGTCTGCTTTCAGGGTCCGTTGGTTCCAGGGACTTCTTTAAATTACCGGCCCACCAGTGTTTCAGGTCCTCCTTTAACGATCGTGAACCAAGTACACCCAGTCGGTAATATTTAGAAATATTTTCTGCCTCGATTAGTTTTTTTGCCATTGCTTAAATTACGTCCATGATTTGAATTTCCTTTTTGTTGAAGAGAACGATTCCCGTCGTCAAAATAATGAAGGTTGTCAGAAAACTAAGCAACAAATACATAATTGGAAGGGGGTGCGGTTTGAAAAAAGAAGAACGAAATATTTCGATAACAGGTGTCAGCGGGTTGAGCCAGAAAATAAATTTAAATTTTAAGGGAATCAATGATGCCGGATAAACTACCGGAGCCGCAAACATAAAAAGACGCAGCAGAAATTGTGTCATATTATCGAGGTCACGATATTTTGCTGTAAGAACACTAATGATGAGTCCTCCTCCCAATGCAAAACAGGCCGTTAGAATGATCAGTACGGGAACCAATAAAACCTGCCAGCTCAAATGAACGGGATTCCCCTTAACTGCATATATAGAACAGACAATCAGAAATAAAAGGAGTTGAATGGAAATGCGAAATGAATGGAAAAGGATGGTGCTTAACGGAACTATGATCCTTGGGAAATATACCTTGTTGAATATGTAGGCATTTATTTGGAATGTATTCATTGTGGCATTTACACAATCTGCAAAGTATGACCAGATAATAGTTCCCGGAAGATAAAACAGAAAGGGTGGAATTCCGTCTGTTGAAATTTTTGCGACACGACTAAAAATGATAAAATATACAAAGGTTGAAAACAGAGGTTGAAGAAAAACCCATATTGGGCCAAGAATCGTCTGCTGATAGCTGGCAATAATATCCCGACGTACAAATCGAAAGATGAGATCCTTATAATGAAAAAGTTCGCGCAGGTTAAGACTGAACCAGGGCCTGTGTGCCGATATTTCCCATTGCCAGCCTGCATTTTTCTCCATGTAGGCGAAAATAATGGTTAATTGTTAATTGTTAATTGTTAATTGATCAAAGAATTACCACGAGTAACTTGTATAAATGCCATACATTTTAATAAAGCAGTACCAGCATTTACAATTAACAATTTACCATCAGCAATTAACCATTGATACTCGTGTTTTCGAGTTCTTTAATTTTTGCCAGAAGGGTTTCTGAATCAAAAGGTTTGGCCAGAAAAAAATCTGCTCCCGCGTCGTATGATTTTTTCTCAACATCGGGGAGGCCGGACATAATATAAACCGGAGTAGTTTTTAAATAACTGTTTTTAATTTCACGACAGGTATCCAGACCATTTCCATGATCCAGTTTAATATCCAGAAGAATTAGATCTGGCTGCAAAAGACCAACAGTTTTTAATATCTCATCTGCATCAGATAGGGGGCAAATCTTACAGTGATAAGCCTGAAGTAAAAACCGCAGACCATGTAACAAGTCCAGGTCGTCCTCAACAATCATAATCTTTAACATGAGCTGTGATTCTATTAATAACATTACTTATATGATGCCAAAAAGGTTTCTTTCCATATGGAAATAGGGCAAAAATACGCGGGTAAACAGGTCTGCACGCCAGATTTTACGCTGGTTTCCCAAAATTGGAACAATCCTTATTCATCCAGCAGTTCATCCAGTTTTTCATCGCTGATATCATCCGGATCTCTCGATGAGGGATTTTCAGTTTCCTCAAATGCATTGGAAGATCCGAGATGAGTTTCCTTATCCTTTTTATTGATTTTTGCTTTTAGCTTTTTATTTTTCTCTATTGGATTTTCAATTGGTTTTTCCATATTCTTATCGTAAAGTTACCATGGTTATCGGGGCCACTATATCTTTATAACATGCACGTGCAATAATTGTTCCCGATAACCATACCATTCTAAATTTTATGCCAAAATTCAAACTCACTATAGGAATCGCAGGAGCAGGCATCAGCGGCTTAGTTGCAGGAATTGAATTGCTGCGTGCAGGTCACCAGGTTTCTATTTTTGAATCCAGCCGGCGCACCGGTGGAAGAATCGAAACAATAGATGTAGGTGGAATATGGGTAGAAACCGGCCCCGAATTTATTCATGGACATCTCAAGGAAACGATGCGGCTCTTAAAAAAATATCATATCAGTTTTAAGCCGATCCATGGTAAAATGTACAGATTATCCGACGGTAAAATAAGTGAGAATTTTGAAATGGCAGATGGCTGGGATCATTTATTGAACAAAATGAAATCAATAAAAGAAGACATGCCGCTCAGCCAATTCCTGGAAAAATATTTCCCGGGGAATAAATTTGACAAATTGAAAAAAGCTGCCGTCCGGTTTGCTGAAGGATTTGATTTGGCAGATACGAAAAGGGCGAGTACAAAAGCACTCATAGCGGAATGGGAACATGAAGAGTCGGGTCAATTTCATATTCCATCCGGTTATGGAGCACTCATTCATGCAGCAGAAAACGAATATACAAATCTGGGTGGGAGAATATTTTTAAACCACAGGGTTAAAAGAATTGACTGGGATTCTGATGTAATCAATATATGGGTTAATGATCAATCTTTTCATTTGGACAAACTAATCGTTACCCTCCCATTAAGTTTGTTAAATCAAACGACACCATCCTCTGAAACCATTCTTTTTAACCCATCCATCGATGAAAAGCAAAAGGCATTCAGTCAGATAGGATTTGGAACAGTTGTAAAAATTGTCATGATCTGGAATTCTCCATTCTGGGAAAAAATAATTCCCGATGCTCAATTTATTATTACGGATGAATTTATTCCTACCTGGTGGATTCAATTTCCGCAAAATATACCAGTGCTGACTGGTTGGCTTGGAGGACCCAGGGCGGAACAATATTCGGATAAACCGGATTCATTTTTTCTGGAGAAGGCATTTGAGATTCTTTCATCTCTTTTTTCGGTTTCAGTGGAAAAAATAAAACAGGAACTGAAGGATGTCAGAATTTTTAACTGGAAGAATAATCCATGGAGCCGGGGTGCGTATAGTTATTCACTAGTTGGTTCCGGACCTGCTAAAGCAATATGTAGGGAGTCCATACAGAACAGGATTTATTTGGCAGGAGAAGCTTACTATGATGGCCCTTTCCCAGGTACCGTAGAGTCAGCCGTCGTAAGTGGCCTGGGAACTGCCAGGCAGCTTTTAAAGGAACAATAAATTTTCAAACGTTCCGGCTATTTTTAATCATATGCCGGTTCAGACGGGTGTGGATCCTGTTTAGAGACTGTGTAAAACTGTTCCACATTTGTGGATAATATTTCCATAAATATCTTCGGCAGACTTGTAAATTCACTGATTAAGCTAATTTATTATGCATTCAGTAGAAACTTCACCCATCATTTCTGAGAAAGGATTTGTTAGTACTGTCCACATTTTGAAAAGTGGTGAAATGATCTACTCCCTGCAGGATTTTCTTAAAATTGAAAGCCGCTTTTCCTGGGTGGATAAAAAATACCTGGTTGGCAAAATTCTTGAATTACAAAAGAAGACTGATGATCGGAGAAGATCATTTCTGGTAATTTATGAAGATGGAAACCAGATTCGTGAATACGTAAATATGGATCAGACTTTCCAGCCACTTCCTTTTTACTGATCTGTTTTCTGCCGAATCAATATCTCAGATTCCGGAAAATTATTTTATGAAAAAGATATACCTGATTTCTTATACAGTCATAGCGCTGTTTTTCAGTTCCTGTCATAATAATTCTTCCAGTTCATCCAAGGCTGTGGATTCAAGTGGATCCAATGGTTCCGGATCAGTGGATTCTGCCGCCAATAATGGAATAATTCCTCCTTCTGCCGCTCCAGGCAATGCAACAAACTCCTCTCTGGCAGATACCACTTACAAGGTGAAGGATTCCTTGAAGAAAAAGTAAGGCAACTTTTGCGAGTATGGAAGTGTGGTAGTGTGGTAGTACTTATCACTTCACCACCACTCTACCACACTACCACACTACCATACTCTGAGGTTTTAGTCTTTCAATTAGTTCCAAACACGCCCTGCAATTATGATAAGGCCCCTTCCACATCCCGATCTTATCCTGGTTTATCATTTTCTTATTATCCATATCAACACCCCAAAGCCATTCTCCATGCGTTTTATCGACGATATGATGTTGAATAAACTGCCAGCTTTTCAGGACCGCGTTCTTATATAACGAGTCACCGGTTAACTGCCAGGCATTACAGAATCCGATCAGGGCCTCGGCCTGCGGCCACCAGTGTTTTTCAAGTATGAGTTCTTTTTTATTGTTATTGAATTCGTACCACAAACCACCATCATGATCAAGACCTCCCATAGCCGCCGCCGTTATCAAGAGGGCATTTTTTTTTGCAGTTTCTATAGCATCACTATCCGAGACTGATTCGGCGCAGGATTGTAACAACCAGCCTGCTTCTATATCATGACCATAAGAAACAACAGAATGATCCATTTGCCAGTCCTCGCTGAAAAAAAGAGTCAGATGATGGGTGGAGAGGTGAATGATTTTATTGTCGAAAATTTTCAATAAATCTATAATATCTTTTTTTAGTTTTTGTGAGGGCCATACTTCATAAAGGTTCGCGTAAGCTTCCACGATATGCAGATGGGTGTTCATGGTTTTAGAAGCATTCTCATCTTTTGCACTTAGCCTTTTATCATCCAGAAAGGTCCAGTCACGCGCAAATGCATCAATATAACCACCGCGTTTCGGATCACGACTATATTTTTCTATCAACATATACCATTCCTGGCACAACTCCAGTGCTTTGGGGTTTTTTGTAACCCGGTAGTATTCGCTCATAGCATAAATACCAAATGCCTGGGCATAAATCTGTTTATGATTATCAAGCATCTTACCCCGGTGGTCTACAGACCAATACAAACCACCATGATCAGGATCTGAAAAATATTCCCTTATATAATGATAAGCCCGGGAAGCAAGTTCCAGATGCAAAGGATTATGAGTGTAATGATAAACTGCAGAAAAACTCCATAATATCCTGGTATTGAGTACTGATCCCTTGGGAGCCGACGGATCCGCATGATTGTCCTGGTCTATTCTTCCCAGGAATCCTCCCCAGGCTCTGTCCAGCGTATGCTGTTCCCAATAGTGTAGAATACTATTCAGCTCATCAACTATTTCAGTGTAAAGGGAATTCCATCCCGCTGCTTCCGGACCGGAATTATTTTTATCATTCATTAACCTGACTTAATCGTTTAGACTTTTCTTTCTTTTCCAATTTCAGGTTCTTATCGATGAGGAGGTTGATTTGAACGACAGACTGAACGGAAGTAAATCCATCCGCCGGCGTATGGATGGTATAATCCAGGAGTTTTTTAATGGTACTAACGGCAACATGTATGCGCGTATCAGAAGAAGCATAATAGATATATACGGTTCCATCATCATCTGCGATCCAGCCATTGGAAAAAACCACATTGGACACATCCCCGGTCCTTTCTTCTCCTTCCGGTGCGAGGAAGTATCCGCCGGGTTTATAAATCTGTTTGGATGGATCTTTCAGATCCGTCATAAAAAGATAGAGCACATAGCGCAGACCGGCGGCCGTGTTTCTTACACCATGCGCGAGATGAAGCCAGCCGAGTGGTGTTTTGATAGGAGCAGGGCCCTGTCCGTTCTTCAGTTCATAAACTGTATGGTATATTTTTTTGTCCATGATGGATTCATTTGTGATAACGGCTTCTTCCATATTCTCGGCAAGTCCGAAACCAATACCGCCGCCTTTACCTGCCTCTATAAAACTATCCTGCGGGCGCGTGTAAAAAGCATATCTGCCCTGAACGAACTCCGGATGCAGAACCACATTTCTTTGCTGCGCAGATGGAGTGACAAGATTTTTTAATCTCACCCAGTTTATCATGTCTTTGGTGCGGGCAATAGCACACTGGGCTATGGCTGCCGACTGATCTCCTTCCGGTACTGCAGGGTCGTGCATCTCTGTGCAAAATAATCCGTAGATCCAGCCATCTTCATGGGCTGTAAGCCTGATATCATAAAAATTCGTTTCCTGATTATTCAGTGACGGCATAGTGACCGGTCTTTTCCAGAATTTAAAATGATCAAAACCGTTATCACTTTCTGCTATGGCAAAAAAAGATTTGCGGTCGATACCCTCCACACGGGCCATCAGAAGATATTTATTTTTCCATCTGATGGCACCTGGATTCAGAACAGCATTGATGCCAATGCGCTCTAGCAGAAAGGGATTGGTTTTTTCATCTAAGTCGTATCTCCAGGAAAGCGGGATGTGCCCTGCGGTTAAAACAGGGTATTTAAACCGGTTAAAAACGCCATTGTTATGCAGACTGATTTTTTTATTTTTTCTTTCAACGATATCCTCGTGTTGTTTCAGTAATTCTTTGTGTCTTTCAGCAAATGCTTTTTTCATAAGTAAAGTTTATTTAATTCTCCAGCCTGGACCACCAGGTTTTTTTCAGGATAATAACGATAACCGCTAAAATGGCAACGGTCAGGAAAAAAGGAATTTTCATCCATAAAACCAGATACATCGGCAGAATGGTAAGACAACACTGGGCAATGATTCCAAGGCTCACATTAAACATATCAAGACCAAATCGTCGATTGGGTTGGAAAGCCGGATTTTCTGACTGAACCAATATTTGAACAGGTTTCCAGAATCCCCAGGGCCTTACCTGCATGTAAAATTTTTTCAGGGTTTCCATATTGGTTGGTCTGGCAGTGAATGTCCCTGCGATGCATCCTGCAACGGAAATCCCGAACAGCAATGGCCAGTTATATAAAGGCAGCTGATCTTTAAATATATAAGGGAAAATCAGCGCTGCTGTAATGCCGGCTGCCATGCCCCAGAAGAAACCATTGGCGTTGAACCTCCACCAGTACCATTTGAACATATTGGCTGCAATATATCCTCCGTAAAGGGCTCCTACGATCCATTGCAGTACGCTGTTCACATTTTTTACAAAAAATCCGAGCAGGATACTGAGTAAAACAACGGCAATTCCCACAGCATAATTTCTCCGGATGATCTGTTGGTTTGTCGCTTTGGGATTAATGTATTTTATATATATATCATTTACAATATAGGCCTGGGCGGCATTCAGTGTTCCGGAAAACGTACTCATGAAAGCTCCAAGCAATCCGGTGAAAAGCAAACCCATGATACCTGCAGGAATAAACTGAACGATGGCAGAAGGAAGAATTTTTTCGAAATCAGTTCCTGCGGGAGAGGAGAGATTCAGTTGATTATAATTCAGCAGGGCGAGAACAGTGAGACCGATGATCAGAGAATATCGAAGAGGTAACAACACGATGGAAACAAATCCTGTCATCTTGGATGCTTCCATCGGGGAACGCGTGGACAGAATTTTCTGCATATCGTAGTTCGGCGCTGGTCCCGCGAGACTTGCAAAAATTCCTTTAAACAACATCATCATAAAAAAGAAACCAAAAGGGCTGAATCCGTCTTCCGCGATTTTTTTGTTTGCATCCGCAATAATATTCTTCCAGTCAAGACCAAGTTGTTTTCCAAAGAATGGATTATGCCAACCTGCCGGAACCTGAAGTGAATGACCCCGGAGGTGAATAATAGCGATAACGCCAACCGCAATGCAGGCCACAGAGAGGATGATATATTTTATCAGGTCGCCAATTACAATGCTGTGCATTCCTCCGATTACAGAATAAAAAGTTGCGAATAGCGTGAATACGATTCCGTAAATATGGGGCACATATTCAGCTGATACATGAAATGGAATATAAGGCTGAACAGAACTCCAGGGAATGAAAATTTCCATAAATTTTCCAAGTCCAACAAAACCATAGGCCAGAAAACCAAAACATCCTAGTAATGCGAAAATAACCACACTGATATGGGAAGCATTTACTTTTCTGTCGGATCCAAACCGCGTTGCCAGCCATTCTGCTCCTGTCGTAGCGTTGGATCTGCGCAGCCATTTTGATAAATACATCATGAGGAAGACCTGATTGAAAACCGGCCATAGCCAGGGTATCCAGATACTTTTCATGCCATAAATAAAACAAAGCGCTACCATCCACATGGTGCCGCTGATATCAAACATATCCGACGCATCACTCAGCCCCAGGAGATACCATGGAAGTGATTTTCCTCCCATCAGATAACTCTCCTTATTCTGTCCGGCTTTTTTCCTCAGCACCCATCCGATTGTGACCATGGAGCCAAGGTATAAAATGACAATGCTGATATCTAGCCAGGTTAATTTCATCGTTGGCGGGTCTGATCAAAGATCGGAATAGGAAGTCCTGTGCATGATGATACTGTCAATATGCGAAACAGAAATATTATTTCTGTACTTCGGATCTACAGATATTGTTTTCCATTCCTTGCTTGCTCCAAATTCTTTCCAGTGTTGATCATGTGATGCCATATTTTCAAAAACAACCATGTATACAAGGTTGGGCATACGACTGCCACTTAAAACGTCCGCATAAAAAACAGCCTGGAAATCCAGCCTTTTAAATAATGCAACTTCGCCGCCAGCATTAAACATATCTACTTTTATCCGGTGAAGCTCTTCAGTCGGACTTTCATAACTCCTCAGTTCATACAACGCATCCGGATTTGATTTTAACGTGGTCGGAATAATTTTTGTCTGATCAGGAAATGCTTCCATGATGGTTGATTCAATCCTGATATATGGGAGATGTGCAGTATCTGCATCATTAAATGCTTTGGCATAATTCGGGTATGTTGGATCTGTTTCTATATTGGATTTCATTTTGTTCCATACATCAAGCGAAATGTAGGGCACTATGACAATGATCTGCTTGATAAGAGCCGTATCGTTCGAAATTGGTTTGAAAACGCCAATGTTTTTGATTCCCATCCTGTGAAGTACAGGCAGGTAAGCATTTTCGAGGTAATAATCTGTTGCCTGGATCTGATCTGCGGTTTTCATTTTATATACCCTCATTTCAAAGATCTCTTTCTGAGAGTACCCTTGCATAAAAAATGTGGTGAGTAAGATTATTCCGTAAAGCCGGAGGATTACCTGTTTCATTTGTAAATGTTTTTTGATTTAATACCATATTCAAATAATATTTTTCCGGGGAAAGAAATTTTTTTGAAATCTGGTGCTGAAGATGAACCAGGATAAGGTACATAAAATTGTTTAACATCGGCATTACGCCAGGCAAGTGCGTAAACGATTTGATGAGATTCGATGGCAGGATAGAAAACATTGGTCCACCAGGTACTGTCTGGAATGGTATTATAACCAAACTCAGTAAGCGCCGGGACTTTATGACGGGAAGATGCAATGCTGTCGATCATATCCAGTTCTCTTTTGAAGAATCCTGAAAATGCTGTGTTTTCCTTGAGCGCTCCTGCCTGGTAAATATCAAATCCAAGGATATCAATAAACTTATCGCCCGGGTATCTTTCAAGGTATTCATTCCCACTGCTGAATTTATCCGTGTTGTATGCGTATAGAAGGTTATGAATATTTTTTTCGTTTTTCAGATAATGAATCGTGTAACGCCAAAGCTGTTTCATTTCGTCCGGGCTGCATTGATCCTTTCCCCACCAGAACCAGCCTCCGTTGAGTTCATGAAAAAGACGGAGTATGATTGGAATGCTTTCGCCATTTTTTCCTTTCAGACTGGAAAGGAAATCTGCTACATGATCAAGCCAAATGGTATATAGTGCATTTTTTTCACCTCCTGGCAAAATGGAAGCCACTGCTCCCGGTTTATTGTCCCAGGCTGTTTTACCCGTGAGTGGATTGTTCAAATGCCAGCTCAGCGTAATTACTCCGCCACGGTCATAGGCGTCTCTGATGAATGTCCTTGTTTTTTCGAAAGGCACGCTGTCCAGATTATAGGCAAGTCCCAATTCTATTCTTCCAAGATCAAAACCATAGATCGCAGGATACTGACCAGTAATATCTTTTATATCACTTCGACCCGGAATATATTTCCAGCCAACGCCATAACAGGGATCATCCTGATGACCTATCAGAATATTTTTCCCTATCAGGTTATGTAGATTTTTATACAGGTTTTTTGTTTCCGGTGTGGCCAGGCTATCGCTGCATTGATCATTCCCCTGTTGACCAAAGATCATTTGAAAGGGAAAGAAAATAATGAGGAAGAGCGGGTAGTATTTCTTCATTTTCATATAACAAGCGTGATTCTCCAAAGCTATTTTTGATAAAATCTTTAATTAAATACTTTATTAGCTTTTAGTAGTACTATTTTACGCAACATGGAGCAGCATTTAGCTGTTTCCAGCTGTCAACAAAGATATCACTAAGCTCAGGCTCAGTAATTAATTTACAATTTTATAATACTTTTTTTACTTTAGTAGCCATCCATGGGATCGAAAGGTCACCGGATACACCTGACCGGACAATCATCAGCCATGAAA
>Ga0207132_1049_pt1 | contig 26571 bp, 19 predicted proteins | sample Alteio_BWMinHeat_14_FD_153554 | JGI IMG/M metagenome (GOLD analysis project Ga0207132, IMG submission 153554) | Enriched cells from forest soil in Barre Woods Harvard Forest LTER site, Petersham, Massachusetts, United States -... | ecosystem: Environmental > Terrestrial > Soil > Temperate forest >...
GACAACGTTGTACCGGAAAATTGAAGAATACAATCTGAATGATTCTTACTGGGGAAACCCGGATTTTGACAAATAAATAGTATTGAAATGAATAAAAAAACCTTAAAAAACTGGACACCCTTTTTTATTTTATTTCTGGTAGCGGTCATCGGTATTTTTATACCCACACTCCCGAATTATGATGATGGTAAATATAATTTAGCTGATATAGCATGGGTCCTCGTTGCTACCGCACTTGTTTTTTTAATGACCCCCGGCCTTGCTTTTTTTTATGGTGGTATGGTGAACCGAAAGAATGTCCTTTCCACCATGATGAAAAGTATAGTTGCTGCCGGAGTAGTTGGAGTACTCTGGATCATCGTTGGATATAGTTTATGTTTTGGCAAAAGTATTCATGGGATTATTGGAGATCCTTTAAGCCATTTATTTTTTAAGGGGGTGGCTTCAGGACCTTCCTGGGTTCTTGCACCCACCATTCCAAAAACTTTGTTTTCAATGTTCCAGTTAATGTTCGCCATCATTACACCGGGTTTGGTAGTGGGAGCTATCGCCGAAAGAATGCGTTTTGCAGCGTATGTTTTATTTACGGTATTATTTAGTCTTTTTGTGTATGCTCCACTGGCACACTGGAGCTGGCATCCGGATGGTTTCCTGGCAAAAATGGGCGCCCTTGATTTTGCCGGAGGCACTGTTGTACATATTTCAGCAGGCTGCGCTGCTTTGGCTGGTGCATTGGTATTGAAAAGAAGAAAAGTTCATATTGAAAAAATAGAAGAGAAACCGGCCAACATTCCTTATATACTAATAGGTTCCGGGTTGCTCTGGTTCGGATGGTTTGGTTTTAATGCCGGCTCAGCGCTTGCTGCGAGTTCCCTTGCTGTGTCAGCATTTGCAGCTACCAATACTGCCGCAGCATCTGCAGGACTGTCATGGATGTTTTTTGATGTGGTACGAGGAAAAAAACCTTCTGTTGTCGGATTTTGCGTAGGCGCTGTTGTTGGTCTCGTGGCCATAACACCTGCTGCAGGATTTGTTGCCATTCCGCAGTCAATATTTATAGGCGTTATTGCAGCAGTTATATCAAATTTAGTCGTAAAGTTAAAATCGAAAACATTGGTAGACGATACGCTGGATGTTTTTCCATGCCACGGGATAGGCGGAATGGTTGGCATGCTGATGACGGGAGTTTTTGCTGCAAAAGCAATCAATGCCTCAGGAAATGACGGATGGGCGTATGGGAATTTTAGTTTTTTTCTTATTCAGCTGAAAGCTATGTTGATTGTAGTAGCATTTAGTTTCACAGTATCATTTCTGATTTTTAAATTTATCAACTTTATAGTTCCTATACGTGTAAGCGATAAAGAAGAAGAAGAAGGGTTGGACAAAAGCCAGCATAATGAAAACTACGTGCAGGGGACGCTGTTGGTTGGGACACCAGGCGGACTCAAAGAATTTGCAAATCCAATGAAAGATTGAAATTTTTTAATCAGCCTGGAGCATTTTCTCAATCATATACGGATTTATCTTGAAAGAAAATTGCCTGGAAGCCGCATTCCCTGTTCGTCTTCGAGCACTTTCTTCATGAGTTTTTGAAGTCCTTTGGGAATGATCTTTATTTCTTCGGGAGTCAGCGATTGTGTAATCTCAAAAAATTCATCCTCATCATCATAGTAACCAAAGTATATTTCATACCGTTCGCTGGCGTGTAATCTTAGAGAAATTTCTTTATCCTCTTCATAAATAAACATGCTGATAACGGACCATTGATCATTATCCTCGAATTCGAATCGGATTTCCACTGCGTCTTTACTGACTACATCGGTCACCAGTTTTTCTATCATCTCACCTGCGTGGTTTTTTACCAGTTCTTCATAAGTCATCGCAGTTTTTTTAAATGTTCGGGAATAAATTAACTATTTTACCTCTGGCAACTTAAATCCCTGTCGGGCCAGTAATTTCCAAACGCCTTTGTCTTTCTTCCAGATCATCAAAACGCCGATTTTTATATCCAGTGGCTGTCCTTTAGTGCTTCCGCTGATCGTGCTGATATTACGGACAATTGCGATATTGTCCGCTGGATTTATACTCTGGTTTGAAATATCTATTTTGTAAAATGTAGTTGGTCCTGACAAAACATTTTGCACAAATTCTGATTTGTTCTCTACAACACCTGTGGAATGTCCAAAACTCAATTCTTCTGCCGTCAATTTTTCAAGAGAGGATTTGTCCTTTGAGATCATGGCTGCGTTCAGGTTCGAAATGGAGGTTTCAACTTCTATATTGACGGATTGCGCATTTATATTCCAGCATGAAAGCAAACAGGCGAGGAGAAAAGTTAAACGTAATTTCATTTTTTTGAATTGATTGATGATGATTACATTAGAAAATCGGACCAGGCCCAGCGAAATTATGGAAAATTAAATCCGTAATATGAAACTAATATAGCTATGTCAGAATGCCCCATATTCGTTTGGATTTGGATTGATCAGGTGAGGGAACAAAAAACCCCGTGAAGAATCACAGGGTTGTTGAACCAAAAGACTAATTACCATTGTTGATTACTCTTTATAAAGTTCCTGTTGAACTTCGAAATCGTCGCCGTCAAACTTTACAACTTTAATATGATCATCATTTTCAAGATTGATCATATATACCGGATCAGCTTTATCAGACCGGATTTCATTTACGTAGGAAATGTGGTAGCTGTCAAAAAAATCCTGTAAACGATGTTTCAGATCAATGGAAAGGCCTGATCCGGGATAACTCAGCAATGTATATTGCCAATACCCGCGGCTGTTATAAAAAACACGGTTAATAACTTTACCATCATGAAATGTACAGTACATCTCATTATTAGGAAGGTTAAACCATGCGGCATCTTTTGCCTCAGGAAAGTTTGCATTAAAATGGGCTTTTGCGCGGTCATAAGCACTTGCAGGAGCTATCTTTTTAATAACTGCCGGGCCAACCGGAGCTGCATGGAGATTCAATTGAAGACAATAAAGTGCACCTAAAAAAATTAACTTTTTCATTGTTACTGATTTTATAAATTAATAAATAAACGTATGGCGGAGTCGATACTCAACCATCTTTCTCATGTGTTGCACTAGCCCAATGAAGAATAGCTGTTATCCAGGTTAAGATTAGCAGTAGTCCTGGTGTAGAAAATCGATCAATCCGGAGATGCAGTGAAAAATTTTATTTCATCCTGTTCATATTATTCATGCGATGCCCGTGCCAGAAATTAATACACTAAAAATCAACGCAATGATAAAATAAAACTTTACAACCCCTGTACGGAAATGATACAAAGTTTGTTCCATTCGTACATAATGGAATTTTCTTCTCTTAAAAGAGACTTATAATTCGGCAAAATGTTGCACAAATTTCTTTTTTAAAATAAGACTTTGTAAAAATTTTAACCTTGTAGTAAAAAATTTGCAGATCCTTTACAAAGTTAATCTTGCATTAACTTAAATATGCGAGAGCGATTCCGCAGGGCATCTTTTTTTGGTCGGTTGACATTTCTGATTCGTCATTTTTGCTTGTGTAATATTGCAGTGCCATTACCAGGATCATCAGTTTACCCGGTTCTGATGCGGTTCGCATGGTCTGAACAGGCAGATCAAATATTTCTTTGTTTAAAGGGATTTCAATTACAGCTTTGCCATATTCTTTTGCTTCATCCTTATCTAGATCAATTCCCACCAGTATCATTTTGCAATTAATCTGGTTTGCATATATATAATAAGGAATGATTTCTTTTGTTCTGAAAGAAGGCAGACTGATCACAATATTGCCGGGCGTAGTTATTTTTGCCGATACTTTCAGGAATGTCATATTACTCATATCAGCCTGGTCGTTAAATTGGAAATCTTTTAAATAGGGGAGTCCGCCCCATATATCAACCGGCACAGAAACTTGCTTTTCATTCCAGCTGATGAATTTATTCAGCGCACCAGTAAACCTGAATGTGACCTGGAGATCTTTTTTCGACGGGTTTATGGATTTTATAATATTCCGGGTTTTTCTGCCGATACGACTTGCTTTTCCAAAGTTTAAACCGCTTTTAACGGAAGCTTCTGTCCTTTCAAATTTGACTGGTTTGGCACGTATACACTGCTTGCCCTTCCAGTTATAATAGATAAATTCTCCGAGAGTTCCTTTTCGGGTGTTTTTATCCAGTTTTGCCATTTTTGTACTTTATAAAATTAAAAATGCTATTCCACCCAGCTTCTGGCTTTCTTGAAGTAAAGATATGGATAATTCCATAGTTATTCCATATTTAATGCATAGTAAGTCCATGATTTAATGGACTTGCTATGGACTAAGTATGGATTTGCTATGGACTTGATATGGACTAGTTTATAACTTTAATAAAACAAATATAAAATTCAACTGGTTGATTATTATCAAATTACAATTCTGGACAGGTATAATTTATCAGGGTTTATTCCAGAGAGGATGAACTTTCAGGATTTTGCCATAAACCGGGCAGTCCTTTGTATGAGCGCCAGCCAGGTATCCAATGCTCATTAAAAATTCGTTCACGATCTCACCGCCGGTGAAGCGGAATGTATTTTTGAAAAGTTTTACCCATTCCTCTTTGGTTTTTGGGTGTTGGGATTCCAGCCATTTTTCGAAGGAACCATATTGTTTTTGCAGCTGAAGAATTGTTTTCGCATTTTCAATCGAAGCATTGATTTTCAACCGGTTTCTGATAATGCCGGGATCTGCCAAAAGTCTTTTCCTGTCGGCCTCCTTATAAGCCGCTACTTTTTTTATATTGAAGTCGTTATAAGCTTTTCTGAAATTAGCCTCTTTCTTTAAAACAGTTTCCCAGCTCAGGCCTGCCTGGTTGATTTCCAAAATAAGCCTGCCGAAGAGTTCATTATCATTATGAATGGGAAAGCCGTAGTGCTTATCATGGTAAGCTTTGTGCAAATCTTTTTTTTCTCCCGACATGGTTTCTATTGCACTGCAATAAGACATAGATTTAGTTTTTGAAAGTTGTAATTATTATAAATAGTAAAACCTGTACAGGTAAATTATGATTATTTATTTTGACCGTTCTGCCAATTAATATTACTAAATTCTATTAAACTATTATTGTCCTGAAAACACAGGTATTCTGTAATTTGCCGCGGATTCCGATAAACGGAGCTAACTGCCGAACAATCGATTGTATGAGAAAAGCTGTCTTTTTGTTGGTCCTGTGCGTGCTGTCGCTAACCGGCCATTCCCAAAAATATTCCGATGCTTTGCTTAACCGGCTTGATTCCGCCATCACAGAAGTTCCCCATTATGATCAGGAAAAAATACAAAGGATAAACGTCCTGCGCGCCAGGGTACTTAAAAACCCTTCAGTCAACACGTATAATAATTTCCTGGATCTATACAAAGAGTATAACATCTTTAATTATGATTCGGCATATACTTACGCACGCAGGATGCAGCAACTGGCCGTTCAGCAAAACGATGCTGACCTGATTGCCTATGCCAAGATAAAACTTGGATTTATCCTTCTTTCCTCCGGCATGTTCAAAGAGGTATTCGACACACTTGGGACGATCAATCTTAAAGTGCTGGATCCGGATCAGAAAGCTGAATATTTTACCCTGATGGCACGATGTTATTATGACCTGGCGGATTATGATCACGATGATTTTTATGGTCCACAGCATAATGAGAAAGGAAATCAATACCTGGATTCGTCCTTATTGCTTTTCAATAAATCATCTTTCGAATACGCATATTATAATGGTCTTAGAAATATTCGGTCAGGACAAATGGCAGAAGCACTGGACTTTTTCAATAAAGCTTTGCAGCAAAAAGATCTTTCCCTGCATCAACTGGCAGTCGCCACTTCAACCATGAGTGATATTTATATCCGGAAGGGTCAGACTGATACGGCGATTAACTTACTGGTACGTGCCGCAATTGCAGATATTCAATCTTCTACGAAGGAGACTTCGGCTATTTTTAATCTGTCTTCATTGCTTTTCAAGAGCAGGCAAATTCAAAGGGCTTCTGTCTATATTCAGAAAGCGGTGGATGATGCCGTATTTTATGGAGCGCGTCAGCGTAAAGTTCAGTTAAGCGCTGTATTACCTCTGATTGAAGCGGAAAAGATCAGCCAGGTGGAAAATCAGAAAAAAATGCTGATCGCTTATTCTGTGGGCGCTACTTTTCTGCTGCTGGTTGTAATCATACTGGCAATCATCATCTTCCGGCAGGTTAACAAACTCAAACTGGCGAAAAAAATCATTACCCTTGCAAACGAGCAGCAACATGATATTAATAATAAACTTATCGAAGCCAACAAGATCAAGGAAGAGTATATCGGCTATTTTTTCAACGTGAATTCTGATTTCTTTGCTAAAATTGAACGGTTTAAAAAATCAGTTGATCAAAAAATAAGCGACCGGAAATTCGATGAGATCAAATTCCTGGTGAACAATATTAATCTTAAACAGGAAAAAGAAGAACTTCTTAAAAATTTCGATAAAGTATTTCTCAAGCTTTTTCCGGACTTTGTTGCAGAATTTAATTCACTTTTTAAAAAGGAAGATCAGATAAAACTAAAAGACAACGAACTGCTTACCACCGACCTGCGCATCTTCGCCCTAATGAGAATGGGTATTCACGACAATGAAAAAATAGCGCAGATTTTAGAATACTCAGTGAATACGGTTTACACTTATAAAACAAAGATTAAAAACAAATCGATCGTTCCCAACGACGAGTTCGAACACAGGATCATGGAAATAAAAACCATGTAGATATCTTATTTTCTTCATATATAAATTTTATTAATATGTTTATAACATATTATCATTCAATAATTTATAATTGAATGAATGATCATTTTTTGAATATTATTCATATTCTGTCCATATAAATTGTAATGGCTTTCAAATCTTAGTTTTTTTGGTTCTTACTAACGATTCACCAAAATAATTGCTTTTATGAAAAAAATCAGATTGCTGAAAAGGCTGCTCAACAGCCTGTGCCTTCTATTCATTCTCCAATCATCACACGCACAAACGGCCGAAGTTCAGGGAACCGTAACAGACGATAAGGGTAACCCTTTGGAGGGAGTAACCATTACTCCAAAAGGATATGCTGCGGGTGTTACAACTTCTTCCGCTGGTTTTTTTAAAATCAGTGTAAAGCCAAATACAAAAGCGTTGGTCGTTTCCTATGTAGGGTTCGAAACCCGGGAAATTTTATTGAAGGGAGAATCAATTTATACCATTTCACTGGTACGTACGCGTTCCAATCTTGATGAAGTGGTCGTCGTCGGATACGGAACACAGAAGAGGAGGGACCTAACGGGTTCTGTGTCTTCTGTAGCGGGAAATTCCATTAAGGATCTTCCGGTAACCGATGCAGCCAGCGCAATACAGGGAAGGGCGGCCGGCGTGGAAGTTATTAAGAATTCAGGCGAACCCGGAGCTCAGCCAACCATTATCATCCGCGGTCTTTCTTCATTGCATCAGCCAAATCCATTGTATGTGGTTGACGGCGTTCAGGTGCCCAGTGATAATATCAATGTGCAGGATATAGCCACCATAGATATTTTAAAAGATGCCAGTGCTGCGGCCATTTATGGTTCTGCTGCGGCCGGTGGTGTGATCCTGATCACAACGAAAAAAGGGTCAGGTTCAAAACCTTCAGTCAATTTCGATATGCGTTACGGCGTAACACAGCCGAAGCTGATTCACATGCTCAATACGAATGAGTATATCAAAATGGAGAACGTATTGAATCCTTCATTCTTCCAGAATGCCACACAAACAGATACGCTTCCTAATACCGACTGGACAGATGTTCTGTATCGTAATGGTACAGAGCAGAATTACAATCTGTCGGTATCCGGCTCGTCACCTGTAACGAATTATTTATTCTCTGGTTTCTATAATGCACAGAAAGGAATTTTTCTCGATAACTATTCCAATATCGGAGGTGTCCGCATCAACACCGATTTTAAGTTAGGAGACATTATCAGAATCGGCGAAAATTTAGCCCTTTCACTTCGTACAACAGCACCTGTAGCATCGAATGTCCCCATGCTGAAAAATGCACCTTTCCGTTCACTTCCCATTATTCCGGAATTTAATGAAGACGGGACTTATGGAACAGTGCCTCCTGGTTACCCGATCACATTTGGTGGTCCGAATCCTCTGGGAGTTGTCCAATCAGCAAATATTACAAATACGCAGGATAATCTACAGGGAAATGTGTTTGCTGAAATTAAATTGCCGCTTCACCTGTCGTTCAGAACAAATATTGGTTATTCCTACTACAATGAGAACGAGAATTATTTTCAGAATAACCAAAACTTTGGCCCCAGCACTCCGCCTACCAATTCGCTTACAAAATATTCAATCCTGAGTACACAGGTTCTCAGCAATTATGTGCTTACTTATGATGAGGCTTTTGGTAAAAGCCATTTTAACGCGATCATCGGTTACGAACAAATCACTTCGGACTATAATAATATTAATACTACGGAATCGGCGATCGGACTTCCCGGATATTCTTTCCTGCAAACATCTGCATCCACGATTTCCACTTCCGGTAAGGACGATCCGAATGGATTGATCAAATCTTATTTCGGAAGGCTGAACTACAATTTTGATAACAAGTATATGATTTCCGGTTCCATCCGTCAGGATGCGAATTATACTGTATTCGGCCCCGACAAACAGAAAGCACTTTTCGGTGCTGTTTCTGCAGGTTGGAATATTGGGGAAGAAGATTTTTTTAAAAACAATGTATCATTATTCAATGCACTTAAACTGCGAGGCAGTTACGGCAGCCTTGGTAACAGCAATATCCCTCCTTACTCTTACCTGGCAACTTATAGTCAGTTTATGGGTACCCAGGGCGGATTTGCAAATGGAGGACAGAATTTTGCGCCAAGCGCTCCGCTGCTCATCGCCAATTCTATCAACTCAGTACCGAATCCAAACCTTCATTGGGAAACAGTTTATGAAACAGATCTGGGTTTGGACGGAGAAGCTTTAAAAGGAAAATTATATTTCACATTCGAATGGTATGATCGTATCACAAAGAATATGTTATACGCATTACCACTTCCTGAAAGTTCCGGTTTCACTGTTCCCTATTTTGTAAATATCGGTGATGTGAGCAGCAAGGGTGAGGACATCACTTTAGGCTACCGGGATCATGCGGGTAAGCTCGGATATGATGTGAGTGTTACCATGGGCTTTAATCAAAATAAAGTAACTAATCTTGATAATATTACGAATGATGCGTTGTATGATGGTCGTAACTATTTCAATAATTACGATGCGAGCGGTTATAATCTGATGGGTACATCGAACATAACTATTACAAAAGCAGGTCTGCCTTTCGGTTCATTTTATGGATATAAAGTATTGGGTATTTTCAAAACCGACAAAGATGCGTCAGTACAAACTGTTAACGGCAACGTTGCGAAAGCAGGCGACCTTTGGTTTCAGGACGTAAATAAAGACGGAGTAATTGATGCCAATGACCGTCAGGTGATCGGAAATCCGAATCCAAAACTGGTATATGGCATTCATATCGTCTTAAACTACCAGGGTTTCGATCTTGCTGCACTGTTTAATGGTGTTGCTGGTGTAGATCTTTTCAACGGAGTGAAAGCTTATGAACAATTTCCTTTTTCAGATGGAAATACGACTACCCAGGTATTTAATGATTCTTATTTCGGCACCAATGGTCTGACAAATCAGCCAAGAGCGCTTACAGCGGATCCAAATGGAAACTACAATTCAGTAAGCAGCTACTATGTTGAAAACGGAAGCTATCTGAAATTGAAAAATCTCCAGATCGGTTATACATTCTCTAACAGTTTTCTTTCAAAGATCAGTGTTAAAAACGCGAGGTTGTATGTAATGGGAAATAATTTGTTTACCATCACAAAATACTCCGGTCTTGATCCCGAACTCGGAAGTTCTTATTCTCAGCAGGCTGCAGCAGGTTTTGTAGGCAGTTCTGTTGGTGTAACTACCAGGGGTGTAGATGTCGTGCCGCAGTATCCGCAAACCAAACTTTATTCAGTTGGTCTGGATGTTAATTTTTAATCCACTTAAATCTAAAAAAATGTATAAGAAAATAATTTCTTTCATCCTGGTACTTGGAATTATGGGCGGCTGTACCAAAGCGCCTACTTCCGAAGTAAGTCCGACGGATCAATATGCAACGGGTAATTATCCAGCCTCGATGGATGACGTGAACAGCGTTCTGGCTGCATGTTATTCAAATCTGAGGGATCAGTATTTGTTCGGATTCGACTATCTGACTAAAATGATGGCAAATGCCACCCATACATCCGACGGACAATATGGTGCGGGTGATTTCGGAGGCTTCGTTGCAATCAATACACTCAGTCCCACCAATGGTATGGCCGGCGGTGTGTGGCAATCTTTATATGTTGGCGTTAAAAACTGCAACGTGTCGCTCGCAGCGGATGATTCATATGCTGCTAAATATGCAAAACCCGGTGATCTTCAGGCACTCAATTTTGCCAGAGGTCAGGCTTATTTTTTACGTGCATATTATTATTTTCAGCTGGAGAATTTATTCGGCGAAGACAACCTGGTAAATCCTGCACCAACAGATACACTTGGAGTTCCGTTGTTTATCGGATTACCGACCAGTCTTGAAACTACCCAACAGCCACGCAGTTCAATCAAAGCGGTTTGGGCTCAAATAATCAGTGATCTTCAGCAGGCTGCTACCTTATTGAAAGGCCAGGTATGGACAGGCAATGATATCGCAAGAGCCACCGAATGGTCTGCCCAGGCATTGTTAGGAAAAGCATATGTCTTTACAAAAGACTGGACCGATGCAAAGACAACTTTGCTTAACGTTATCCAGCAGAGTGGTAAAACATTGATGAGTTACAGTGATTACAGAAATTCTTTTATCGGTGATCCGACATATGAATTTAACCAGGAATCCATATTTGAACTTAATATTGATCCGAATAGCAATGGCGACTACGGAGTATATGGTGGACCTGCTAATGCAACTTCCATCAACGGATTGATATGGTCTCCCTACGCATTGGGTACTGACGGAACGGAACAGAATTCCAATCCGATGGGTTACGGCGGAAATATTGGTCTTCATGATGTGAATGTTTTACGGTTTGGCTATACGCTGGGTACCTATACTCTTGTGAACAATCCTAACTTCGATAACACGAAACCAGCCAGTTTTTCAAATCCTAAAATGGTGATGGATCCTGTTTATAAAGCAAAGGCCCTCGCTGCACGTACCAATGGAACAGTAGATCCGCGTCTGTATGTGAATTGTGTTCAGCCCTGGCTGGATTCACTCCAATGGGCAGCTCCTGCTTCTTCAGCCTGGTACCCTGTTTCCAGGCCAAGTTATATTTTCGGGGACGCCAATCTGAGTTCCGAATATGGATGGGGCATGAGAAAATATGCAAGCCTGTTTAATAATATTGGTAATAATCCTGAAGAAGGTAACAACAAATATATTCTCCGGCTGGCTGATGTTTATCTTTTGTATGCGGAAACAGCAGCAGCAACGGGCGACAACGCAACCGCACTGGAATATCTTAATAAAGTAAAACGCAGGGCTTATAATTATCCTGTTGATTCACCTTCTCCAGTTGATTATACAAGCCTCACGGGTCCTACATCCGCTGCGAATGCTAACGACCCGGTACTTGGCAATAATCCGCTTTATTATGAAAGATGGGCCGAATTATTCAATGAAGGTGCCTGGTGGTTTGATGTTTGTCGCTGGCATCTTGGAGCGTCTGAAGATGCTTTATATGTAACAGCCAGATCACTGAACGGTGCGCCTTTTGTATGGACCGACAAGTCATATGCATGGCCAATACCTATTGGTGAGATCAATTCAAATCCAAAAGTAGCTTCACAACAAAATCCCGGCTATTAATAATAAAATCAAGAGCTGGGAAATAATTTGAGAATTTGGGAATTATATTATAATTCCCAAATTCCCCGATTACACCTGTTTGCATATTTAACCGGCAACTATGTATCTTATCAGCCTGATCTGTAAGGATAGATGGAAAGTTTTGCTCCTGGCATTAAACTTTTTTTCCGGAAGCATCGCTGCACAAAATTCCGGTAAGAATGAAGATGTACTGACCCTTCCGGTCAGCAAGAGGAAATTGGTGATCGCGCATTGTATGACCAATATTATCCGTTTTAAGGGGCATAAATTTGAAGACAGCTGCGATCCTGCCTATTATTCCTCTTCAGGAAATATTACTGCTTCTATCGGGGGACTTACCCAGGTTTTGCCAATGGAAGATTCTTATTTAAAAGATGCTTCCCTGGATAGTGCCGTCGCTTTTGAAATGAAGGCAGCCCTCGCCAGTGGCATCGACGGATTTCAATTTTATTATCCGCTCGGAACTGAGAGCTGGGATAATATTATCAATGCTTATTTCAGAGTTGCCGAATCGCAGCATATTCCATTTTATTTTACATTTTGTATTTCCCATCCTTCCGGCGGCAATCAGGAAAGCAGGATTGCATCCTACGCAAAAAGGATAAATGATATCTTTAATGAAGTTGGAAGAAATAATTCCCATTGGCTCCGGACACCTGATGGCAGACTAATCATTTATTTATGGAATGGAGACGGACTGGCGGATATTCCGGCTGACCTGAATGGATTTTCGCAACCGTATTATATAGCACTTGCCTATAAAAAATTAGAGGATGCAGTTCACGAAAAATTCGCGTGCACATTTCTTATCAATGAACAGATCAGCAGCAAAAAGTTGAACGAATACCTGGATTATTTTCCTGCATGCTGGATATGGACAATTCCTTACACAAATAATTACATCGGTGAAATGGTCGCAGCCACCTGCAAAAAAAGAAACAGAACATTCATGGGTTCGGCATTCTGTGATTTCTATACCTCCAAACTGCTGGAAAGGGGCACCTGGAATATTTACAGTGCAGAAGGTGCGGCCGCAGCCGGAATCGAAAAATCAGAGAGAAAATATATCGTTACCGGACTTTCCTATAATTTTAGGAAACTGCTGGAATTTGGCATTCATGAAGATGTTTCCATTATGAATATCATTACCTGGAATGATTATCCTGAAGGGCATCATCTGGCCCCTGAAATTAATCACAACGAAGGATTCTCTATTTTGCTGAATTATTATAAATCAGTATGGAAAAAGGATCCTTCTCCATATCTTGGTAAAGACGTTGCAGTTGTTTTTTTTAAGAAGTATAAACATAATACAGTTCCAGAGCCTTATCATTTTAAACTGGTCGATATAGAAAAAGGAATCGAATCGGAGATGGAAGATTCGATTGAAGTGATCACCCTGCTTACGCAGCCCTCCATACTGGAAGTGAATGGGCATTCGAGACATGTTGAAGCGGGATTCAGGGATACAAAATTCAGCATGGAGCCGGGAACCGTTAATGTTCGGATCCATCGCGGTGCTGCGAATGTTTTACAATTTACCACTCCTCAAAAGATTACTTTGCATCCCTACAGGACAGACCGGTTAACCTATTCTTACAGCAGCGAATTTGATCAATTTTACGAACCGCTTTTAGGAAAGGAACTTTTAGAGTCAAAGCAGTTTCAATTAGCATCCGAATTAATTCAAACTAATTAGAATAACCCATGATTTTTAAAAAGATTTGTTTCTGCATATTATGGATCACGATATTTCAATCTGCTTTTGCACAATCTAAAAATACAGCTTCTGCCAACATGGGGAAAATAAATCTGGTGTTTACCCTGGATGAAAACGGCATGCCTGCATACTCAGTTTCCTTTAATCAAAAGCCTGTAATTCTTTCTTCAGCCCTTGGATTTTCACTGGAAGATGACTCATTATTTTATAAGGATTTTGTAATGACCGGAACAGAGGAAAAAACAGTGGATGAAAACTGGCAAACGGTTTGGGGAGAACTAAAGAATGTCCGCAATCATTATAAACAATTAGCAGTTCATCTCACACAAAAAAATAAAAGACATCGTTTGCTGGATATTGTGTTCAGGGTTTTTGAAGACGGGGTAGGATTCAGGTATGAATTTCCAAAGCAGCCCGGACTTCAATATTTTATTGTGAAAGATGAACTGACTCATTTCAATTTCACAGGAGACCATAAGGCTTTCTGGATCCCGGGTGATTATGACAGTAACGAATATCCTTATACGACCTGCTCCCTTAGTGCCATCGACAATAAACCACTGGTGGAATCCAGCACTGCCATTGCAGTAAGGGTTGCACCTGACCGTTATTCAGTGCAAACACCTCTGTTGCTGAAAACTTCGGAAGGATTATATATTAATATCCATGAAGCCGCGCTGGTGGATTATCCGGCCATGCAATTGCATGTGGATGGGGCAACAGATCAGCTGTCGGCCCGTCTCGTTCCTGACGCTGTAGGAAACAAAGCATATCTGCACGCGCCATTTCATACTCCCTGGAGAACTATTATAGTCAGTGACAAAGCAACGGATATCCTTTCATCCAAAATGATATTAAACCTGAATGAGCCATCCGTAATAGCCAATACCAGCTGGATAAAACCGATGAAATTTGTTGGCGTTTGGTGGGAGATGCAAACAGGCAAAAGCACCTGGAGTTATTCCGACTTTCCTGACAGTGTTGATGCAGGAGGAAAACTAATTCCTAATAAAAAACATGGAGCCAATACAGCCAATGTAAAACGTTATATCGATTTTGCTGCCGCCAATGGCATACAGGGAGTGTTGGTGGAAGGATGGAATATAGGTTGGGAAGACTGGTTTGGAAACTGGAAAGAAAACGTGTTTGATTTTGTAACTCCGTATCCTGATTTTGATGTAAATGAAATTAAAAATTATGCAAACAGCAAGGGCGTTCAGATTATTATGCATAATGAAACATCGGGTTCAGCAACGAATTATGAAAGGCAGATGGATACGGCCTTTCGATTCATGAATGAACACGGATATCATTCTGTTAAGACAGGATATGTAGGTAAAATCATTCCGAGAGGTGAACATCATGACGGCCAATGGATGATAAACCACTACCTGCGTGCGATAAAAAAAGCTGCCTATTACCGGATTATGATCGATGAACATGAACCCGTTCGTCCTACAGGTTTGCAAAGAACTTACCCGAACTTCCTGGCCAGTGAAGCCGCCAGAGGAAACGAATACAATGCGTTCGCAGATGGTAACCAGCCCGAACATGAAACGATACTGCCTTTCACCAGATTGATGGGAGGTCCCATGGATTATACACCCGGTATCTTCAAACTCAATCATTATTCCGGCGACAGCAGCCGGCGCGTTCATACAACACTTGCCAAACAGCTTGCTCTTTATATTACTATGTACAGTCCTCTGCAAATGGTGGCAGATCTTCCTGAAAATTATGAAGAACATATGGATGCCTTTCAATTCATAAAAGATGTACCGACGGACTGGGATGATTCACGAGTCCTGGCAGCAGAACCCGGGGACTATATCCTGATTGCCCGCAAAGAAAAAAACGGAAACGCATGGTTTATGGGAGCTATTACCGACGAGCATCATCGTGAAATGACAGCCGATCTTTCTTTCCTTGAAAAAGGAAAGAGTTATGAAGCCACCCTTTATGAAGATGCTGAAAATGCTGACTGGCTGCAAAACCCGGAAGCATACCGGATTAGAAAAATTAAAGTGGACCAGTCGAGTAAGCTGATTCTCAAACTCGCTCCCGGTGGTGGAGCGGCCGTTTCAATCAAACCATTATAATAGGATACCGATTGCTATGATATCTTTATCTTGTTGTAAATAGTCTGATGAAGAAGCGCAGCATTTTTTATTTGATTACAGGTCTTTTCCTATTTTGTTGTTTCTTAAGTTTTGGAAAAAATTTAACAAAGAAACCCGCATTTCATGTACTGGTCCTGACGGAAAAAGGCGGCATACATGAAGGATTCGTTATTGCTGCATTGGACTGGCTGAAAGATTTCGCTGCAGAAAATAAATTTGACTTTGAAGTTATCAATAAAACGGATTCTATAACTGAGGCTTATCTTTCTCATTATCAGGTTTTCATTCAATTGAATTACCCTCCTTATATGTGGACTGATCAATCCAAAGATGCATTCATTAAATATATGGAAGAGGGACGGGGCGGCTGGGTTGGATTTCATCATGCATCTCTGCTGGGTGAGTTTGATGGTTATCCCATGTGGGATTGGTTTTCGCAGTTCATGGGAGGCATACGCTGGAAAAACTATATCGCTGCAAGGGCGACTGCAACCGTGCGGGTTGAGGATAAAAATCATCCTGTTATGAAAGGACTGCCAGACACTTTTTCCATACCCGACGATGAATGGTACACTTATGATAAGGACCCCAGGCCGAATGTTCATGTGATAGCCAATGTGGACGAATCAAGTTATCAGCCACCTTCAGATATAAAAATGGGAGATCATCCGGTGATCTGGTCAAACGATAAAATAAAAGCACGCAACATTTATTTCCAGATGGGCCATCACGCCAATATATTCCACACGGAAGCATTTAAAAAAATGTTTGGTAATGCAATTCTCTGGGCCGCAGGGAAGAATTAATTAGCCTGAATTGTTAGGGATTCGTTATATCATACTTTGGAGACATCCTTCAAATAATTTCTGCGTTATTAAGGTATATCAAATGCGTATTTATGAAAAAGTTAATGATCATTGTGATGCTTGCGGGTTTCGCTTTTGCAGCTAAGGCACAAAAATTTTCAGGCGTGCATAGTTATGCATATGTTATTCAGCCAAGAGTGAGTGTAGGCTTTGGTTATTATCCATTCTACAGCCCTTTTGGATATTATGGATTACCCTATGGAGCTTATTATCCTTACGGATCACCTTACTACCGCTCCAGTAATCTGCAAAAAAAGGAAGATGCGATCAGAGCGGATTACGATGACAGGATTTATTCAGTACGTCAGGATAATACACTCACATCCAAACAGAAGCGTCAGGAGATCCGGGATTTAAAGAAACAGAGAAAACAGGATATTCATGACCTGGTTGCGAATTATCACAAACAGCCTGAGACAAATGTGACAAAGTAAAAGGATTCCGCAGAAATTGTCCCGATTCAAACTGGTGTAGTCCGCCAGGACATCTGCTATAAGCGCAAGTTTTATCAGTACACCTGCATGTGCATGACCTGCACGCAGGTTATTTTTGTGTCAGGTGAAATATCATTGTAACATTTGTTTAAGATTAACCGTCATATCGCTACCGAACACCACCCGGCAAAGAACAATTTATAGTGAAATGATTATGAGTATATTGCAGAGTTGGCATCTTTTAGGATATAAGATCAGCTACGCCTTATAAACTGAATTAAATACAATCCATGATAAAGAATCTATTACGAATTGCCTTTCGCAATTTCAGAAAAGACAAATGGTATAGCATTCTTAATGTATTGGGACTTACGCTTGGCATAACATTCAGCCTGTTTCTTATTTTCTATATCACCGATGAATTGAATTATGACCGGTACAATGAAAAGGCTGACCGGATTGTAAGGATCGTTTCTTACATACAGGAAAAGGATAAAAATACAGACTGGACGGTAACACAACTTCCGCTGGCAGCAACATTAAGAAAAGATTTTCCTGAGGTAGAGCAATCAACCAGATTGCTTAGCAGGGAAAGGACATTATTCAAAAAGGGTACGGATGGTTTTTATGAAACTAAAATTTATTATGCTGACAGTTCTATTTTCAGCATATTTTCTTACAAGTTTATTGAAGGCAATGCAGCCAATGCATTAAATAAACCGAACACCATTGTGATTTCAAAATCGCTTGCTGAAAAATATTTTGGTAAGGATGCACAGGTTGTGGGCAAAACAATGAAAACCGTTTATGATTTGTATAAGGTTACGGGAGTAATAGAAGATGTTCCAAAAAATTCGCATTTACGTTTTGACATGCTGATTTCCATGTCAACTATCTTAAAGGGTGTTAACGATGGTCAGGACAACTGGGGTAGTTTCGGCAACTTTACTTATGTACTGTTGAAGCCAGGTACCAGTGCAGAAGCTTTCAATAAAAAACTGATTCCCATGTACGACAAGTATATGGCGCCGATTTTCGCAAAATTCAATGTAAAAATTCATTATGGTGTAATGCCGATTACATCTATCCATCTTCATTCAAAACTGGATGGGGAACCGGAAGAAACAGGTGACATGTCGTATATCTGGATTTTTTCCGCTGTTGCTTTTTTCATGCTACTGATTGCCTGTATCAATTATATGAATCTGACAACCGCCAGGTCTGCACGCAGGGCCAAAGAAATCGGTATCCGCAAAGTATCTGGTTCCACAAAAAAACAACTGGTTGGTCAATTCTTAAGTGAATCATTACTTACCTCATTTGTTTCTCTGTTTTTAAGTATTATCCTGGTTTTGTTATTACTCCCGGTCTTCAATTCCATTTCAGGAAAGGAATTCACTTTGCAAACTTTGTTACAGCCTTTTAATATCTTTCTGCTGATCGGAATTCTTTTGTTTACTGGTTTAGTCGGCGGAAGTTATCCTGCATTTTATCTTTCGAGTTTTCAGCCAGTGAGTATATTAAAAGGCGCATTATCAAAAGCATCGGGCAATGTAAATCTGCGCAGATCACTGGTTGTGTTGCAGTTTTCTATTTCCATGATCATGCTCATCTGTACCTGGGTAGTGTATGCGCAACTTTCGTATTTAAGAAAAAAGGATGTTGGGTATAATAAAAACCAGGTTATGACAATAACGGTGAATACCGGTGAGGACGAACGTGGTAAGATTTTCGCCATGAACAATGAGTTACGTAATCTGCCAGGCGTAAAGACAGTAGGGACAGGTAATAATTATCCGGGAACTCCCGGAATCAATCTGAATCTTTTTACTGTACAGACAAATTCAGGCCATGTGGATAAAGGGATTGAAGATTATGGCATAGATGAAAATTACCTGGCTGCGCTGGGTATCCCCATAGTAAAAGGCAGAAATTTCGAAGGTCCTGCCGACACATTGCACAGCATCCTGGTGAATGAAGCCATGGTAAAACATTTTGCGTGGGACAATGCGATAGGCAAAAGAATAACATTCCCGGGCGATACTTCAAATCGTTATCTGGAAGTGGTTGGGGTAGTTAAAGATTTCAATCAGAAATCATTATACAATACGATTGCTCCGCTTCTGCTATTTTATTCGCCCAACAGTAATATCATTCAGGTAAAGCTGAATCCCGGTGATCCCAAAACAACGATTGCGAAGGCAGAGGCTGTCTGGAAGAAATATTTTACGCAATTGCCCTTTGAGTATAAATTTCTGGATGAAGATTTTAATTCTCAATATGCTGCTGATCAGAAAAGAGGAAAGATATTCGCAGCTTTCTCTGTGATCACTATTTTGATTACCTGCCTGGGATTGCTGGGTCTTACTGCATTTACAACACAACAAAAGCAAAAGGAAATCAGTATTCGCAGGGTGTTGGGAGCAAGTATCCTGGAAGTGGTAACCCTGGTTACCAGGAATTACTTATGGTTGTCTCTGATAGCCGCTTTCATCGCATTTCCCGTTGCCTGGTATTTTATGAATAACTGGTTGAATATATTCCCTTATAATGCCGGGCTTTCACCCATTCCATTTATATTATCGGCCCTCGTAATTGTAATTACTGCGGTCATAACAGCTATGTTTCATTCAGCGAGAGCAGCTGTGGCCAGCCCGGCAAAAATTTTGAAGACGGAATAAATATGTAAATTTGTTACCGTTAGATATTCAACTTATAGAAGCAATTTTATATGATGTTTTTATTTTTAATAAGCGCCGCCATCTATTTTATTCCAACTATCGTAGCTTTCGACAGGAGAAAAACAAACAGGTATGCCATTTTGATGTTGAATATTTTCCTCGGCTGGACCTTTGTTGGATGGATTTTTGCACTTGTATGGGCTTTCACACATGAAAGTGTGGATAAGCGTTACAATTAATATCTCCACATCATCATTCATTCAGAAATTGAGTAAGTTTGCCTGACTATTGACTAATCATCCAAATGATTATTGAATTAAAACGAATTACAGATGACTAAAAAATTCTTTTACAGTTTGTTCATTTGCGGTTTTATTACCGGTCAGGTAAACGCACAAAAAATGAATATTGACACCATTGCGGTTGCCATTCTTGACCGTATGGCTGCCATGATCGGAGATCTTGGTTCCTGTCATGTTACCGTGAGTTCGCATTACGATGTCCAAAGTCAGCATTTTGGACTCGTAAAACATGAGGACGAGGAAGAGTTATACATGCAGGGACCTGATAAATTGCTGATTCGCGCAGAAGGAGACAGGGGCTCCCGTTCAATATATTATAACGGTAATATGCTTACTTATTATTCAATGGAAACCAATCGCTATGCGACGTTCCCCTTTTCTGCACCTATTTTAGAAATGATTGATACGGTTAATAAATTGTACAATATAGATTTTCCCGCGGCAGATTTCTTCTATCCTTCTTTTGTGGATGATATATTATCTGAATCAAAAAAACCTTATTTATCTGGGCATGACGAAGGTGGATGGTAAGAATTGTTTTCATATTGCCGGAACCACAGCCGACAAAAGCTATCAGTTCTGGGTATCTGACGATGCACTTAATCTTCCGATGAAAATGGTAATTGTATATACGACCCGGAATATGAATCCGCAATATGAAGCCATCCTTTCAGGCTGGCAGATCAATCCGGTTCTTCCACCGGCATTGTTTGAATTCATGATTCCTCCTAAAGCAGACAAAATCAAACTTGGCAAGGGCCCTGTAAAGAAATAAAATTACTTATACGATAAATTTCAGGTATGAAAACGTCTTTCCGAATTGCTTTTTCACTGGGTCTGTTATTCCTCGTGGTTTTTTTGATAAGCATTCCCCAGGAAACAAATGCCCAGCGTTTCAATCATCCAAATTTTAGTGCAGGAGGCGGTGGCAGCAGGGGAGCTGCACCTGCGCAAAATTTCAGCCGGCCGGCACCGGCACCTGCGGCATTTCATCCTGCGCCCGCTGTAAGTCGTCCTGCTCCTGCACCGGCTGAATACCGTCCCACTATCAATGGGGGCAGCTACAATACCGGTAACCATGTATATCATCAAAGTCCTGCTCCGGCCAGGACAACGGTCAATGTACATGAGAATGTTAACGTACAGAGAAATGTTGCCGTTCACGAAAATGTAAATGTTTATCATAACCATTTTCAACCGGTGCATGCTTATTCATATCATCCTTATCATCCCTATTACTGGGGCCATAACTGGCACCCATATGGATATTTTGCAGCTTCTCTAACAGGTGCATTCCTCATTTCGCTTGCCAATCAGCAATATTATTATGACGACGGAGTCTTTTACCAGCCATATTCAGGAGGTTATACAGTTGTAGCTGCGCCGATTGGCGCATTGGTGGGTTCTCTGCCACCTGGCTATGAAACCACCATGGTGGGCAACGATACTTACTTTTATTATGGCGGTGTTTTTTATATTTATACAGGAAGCGGTTACCAGGTAGTCGCTGCGCCTATCGGTGCTGTAGTCACGCAGATCCCTGACGGAGCTGTACAGCAGGATATCGATGGACAGACATACCTGGTTTATAACAATACTTATTATCAGCCCATAACACAGGATGGACAGGATGCCTACGAGGTTGTTCAGGTGAATTGATTTATAATTCAGTTTGCAAATCGGATGAGAGGGAAAATTTTAATAAAACGGTCTTATCCGGTCCATAGTGTTTTTCGAAATTTCACTATTACTCTCATCATTATTCTAACAGGTTTTAGCAGTCTGCATGCACAGAATGCTATGATGAACGTTGATGCACGCAAACTAATCAGTCTGAACGGAACATGGGATGTTATCCTTGATCCGGCAGGCGGAGGCGAATGGCGCCAAATCTGGCTCGAGAAAAAGCCTGAAAAAAAGACAGATTTCATAGAATATTCCTTCGACGGCGGCCCTTCATTACAGGTCCCGGGTGACTTCAACACACAAATGCCCGAATTAACTTACGAGGAATGTATGGTCTGGTACAGGAAAATATTTAATTATGAATTGGATTCCGGCAAGCGTTTATTCCTTCATTTCGGCGCAGTAAATTATACTGCCGATGTATATCTGAATGGGAAAAAACTTGGATCTCATGAAGGTGGTTTTACGCCATTCCAGTTTGAAATTACTGATTTTGTAAAATCGGGCAGGAATTCCATCGTCGTTAAGGTTAATAACCAGCGTAACAAAGAAGGATTGCCCGCATTGGGATTTGACTGGTTTAACTATGGAGGCATTACAAGGGATGTAAATCTGATTCTGACACCCAGGCGTTTTATCGAAGATTATTTTATACAGCTCGGAAAACATTCTTTCAAAGAAATAAATGGATGGGTTAAAATAAATGGTATTCACTCAATTCAGGATGTCAGGATATTAATTCCTGAATTGAAGCTGAATAAAATATTTAAATCCAACCAGGATGGAATGGTGCCGGTAAATTTCTCTGCGGCATTTCAATTATGGTCTCCTGAAAATCCAAAACTATATAACGTGATCATAGAATCAGAAACAGATACGGTGGCTGACCAAATCGGATTTAGAAATATTGAAGTAAAGGGCAACCAGATTTTCCTAAATGGTAAATCCATATTTGTAAGGGCTGTAAATATTCATGAAGAGAAACCCATAAAAGGTGGCCGGGCCAATTCAGCAACGGATGCCAGAGTGCTTCTCGGATGGGCAAGGGATTTGGGCTGCAACCTGGTAAGACTTGCACACTATCCACACAATGAAAACATGGTTAAGATGGCTGAGCAAATGGGCATTATGGTTTGGGATGAAATTCCCGTGTACCAGCAGATACAATTTTCTTCGCCGGTCGTTCAGCAAAAAATGAATCAAATGATGACTGAGATGATCGGACGGGATAAGAACCGATGCGGCGTGGTAATCTGGAGCTTGTCAAACGAAACAAATTCATCACCTGATCGTGATAAATCATTAATTGATCTTTCAAAAAAATGCAGGTTGCTGGATTCGACGCGACTTATTACTTCTGTAATCAATGATCAACAGTATAAAAATAATAATATCCGTGTTTGGGATACATTATATAAATATTTTGATGTTATGTCCATCAATGAATATCTCGGATGGTATGTTCCATGGCAGGGGAGACCTGCAGATACAAAATGGGAATTCGTTTATCAAAAACCTGTTATCATCTCTGAATTTGGAGGAGAAGCTAAATTCGGAACTAATATTGGGCCTAAAGATGAAGCCGCTTCCTGGAGCGAAGAATATCAGGAACAGATTTACAAAGACCAGGTGGCGCTATTCAATGTAACTCCAAATCTTGCGGGGGTTTGTGCATGGATATTGGTAGATTATCATTCTCCAACCAGGATGCATCCGGTATATCAGCAGGGATATAACAGGAAGGGACTATTATCAGAACTCGGTGAAAAGAAAAAAGCCTGGTTTGTTTTGAATCAATATTATAAAAGTAAGAAACTGGATTATACGTCGCCGTGAGGAGAAAATTCATGAGGGACGATATTATAACGGGGTTACAAGGGGGTATTTTGACGGTATTTTATCACGATTTTTAATAAGCCATTATAAATCGATGAGAAATTCTTATTTTAAAGCAGGATCGTTTGATAAACTCCGATTTTTCTACTGCTGTTTGCACGTTTTTCCGTTTCTATTAAAACAGTCCTGATTGTTGGTCTCTGATGTTCAATTGCTTCATTTCGAATGAATTTTTGAAAATCATTGAACTATGCCCGGAAGAACTCTACAAAATTACGTCGGCCTGACCAGGCACGGGAGTGCCAATAACCACTATTCCATTCAATCCCACCAGGGAATTCAAAAAAAGCCGGCCGTTTCGATGCTGAATAAAGTGCAGGAATTTTTCAGCAACAACATTTTTGGCTGGCTGATACATGACTGGCGCGTGAAGCCTCCATTTAAATATCCTGCGATTCATAACAGCATACACGATATTCTGAAAACTGAGGATTCAGGACCTGTCACTATTGGAGTAGCAGCTGACTGGGCAACGGACACTGTTCAGTCAGAATTTATCGGGAAATCCATTAAGGATAAAAATCCGGATTATACAGTACACCTCGGAGATACTTATTTTTCCGGTGATCCGGAAGAAATGAAGGCCAATTATTGGAGTGGAGAATCAAATGTAGGGCTGTGGCCAAGGGGCAGGATCGGAAGTTTTATTTTAATTGGCAATCATGAAATGTTTTCTTCGGGATCAGCATATATTGAAATGATCAGAGACCCCTCCAAGAAATTCGGAATAAGAAGTCCGGGTACAGAAATATTTTCAGGACAGGAAGCTCCCTGTTTTTGTCTGCGTACGGATCATTGGATGATACTCGGACTGGACACAGGTTATCAGTCACTTAAAACGGGAATACTCCGATTCAATCCAAACAATAACAATCTTAACCTTCCTGATTCAGTTGCTGACTGGATAAGGGATAAAGTATTGACTGATGGAAATAAACGTGGCATCATTGTGCTCACGCATCATCAATATGTAACGGCCTTTCACGGCGAATCCGAATTCACCAATCCAGCCCTTCAGCTCAGGAAATTATTTCCCGATTCAAAGGGCATATTATGGATCTGGGGTCATGAACACCGTTTTTCAATGTATGGAAAGAACGAACTCAGCGCTAAACATATTCCTGCGTATGGCCGTTGCATTGGTAACGGTGGAATGCCGGATGAGCACATGAGCGGACGTTTTGTGATTGATTCGGAGGGGAAAAACAGAAAGCTGGTTTTGTATGACAAACGTACGGCCGACAGTATACCATTGTCTGACGGGATAGGTTCGAAAATGCAGGATGTCGGATTCAACGGATATGCCATGATTCAGCTGGAGAAAGAAAAAGCCCAGATCACATATTATGCTTCCTATAAAAAAAATATTGAATCTGATCCCGGCAGAGATAATCCGGTCTTCAGGGAATCCTGGATTTCCGACGGGATAAACGGACAGATCGTTTTTGAGATGGCTGAAGATCTTACGTCTGGTAATGATCCTGAAAATCGCATATCCTGGTTTGGTGCAATAGATCCGGTACTCGTAAGTCAGTAAATGATCCATACATGACAATGCCAACTTCTAAATCCAGCATTTCAATTTCACGCAAGAGATGGAAGAATTATGTAAATGACCAGAGCGCTGATCCACTTAGGTTTTCAAAACCTAACAGCTTATCAGAATTACGCGGGATACTGGAAGATGCACGCAGACAAGGACTTAAAGTAAAGGCCATCGGATCGGGTCATTCTTCTTCTGATATTGCAATAAGCAGGGACTGGATGATTGATACACATGGACTGAATCAGGTATTCGATAATGAACAACTCGATCTGAATTCGCCGGGCGATAATTTATTTTTCGTTGAATGTGGAATCCGAATCAGGGATGTAAACAGGGAGCTGGAAAAACTCGGGAAAGCACTTATTAATATGGGAGCTTATGACGGCCAGACGATTGCAGGAGTCATATCTACATCCACTCATGGTTCCGGTATAACTCTGGGTGCTTTTCCCGATTATCTGAGATCCATTTTCCTGCTCACGGAAGATGGAACGTTAAACCAGATTGAACGTTCACCCGGCAAAGGAATCTCGAAAGGTCCTGCACGAATACGGGAGGCAGGGATGATAAATTTTATTCAGGATGACAATTATTTCTTTTCGGCAGGCGTGAGTATGGGCTGTATGGGGATCATCTATGCCGTTGTCATTGAAGTGACAAACAAATACATGCTGGAAGAAACCAGGCATTTTACCAGATGGTCTGAAGTAAAAAAAGAACTTCAGGAAGGTAAAATTTTACGAGACAAAAGACATTATGAAGTGCTGGTAAGCCCTTATTTTTTTAATGGAAATGATCACAAATGCCTGGTAACTGAAAGAATTATTTCTCATCAGGAATATAAAAGCCCTTTGATACCGAGAGGTCACCGTAAAATATTGCCGGAGTTATTTGTCCGCATCGTTCCGACTTTTTTAATTGATTTTGCCATTCGTTTCCTGATCAATCATTTTCCAAAAATCATTCCCTCATTTGTTCAGACAGAAATTAATACGCTTACTGACAAAAGATATATTGATAAAAGTTACAAGGTGCTCAACCTTGGAAAGGACAATAATCTCGCGGCGTATGCAACTGAGATCGCATTTCCTGAAAAAAGCTATCTCGATGCCGTGGAAGAAATTATCAGAATAGTAAGCCAAAGTGTGGATGAAGGCAGGCAATATCTGACAGCACCATTCTCACTCCGGTTTGTAAAATGCAGTCCGTTTTACTTATCGATGCAGCATGGGAATACCGGTGAATTTGTTTGTATGATAGAATTTCCTACCGTCAGTAAAACGATCGGAGGTCTCGAATTACTCGCCCGTATTGAAGATGCTCTTTATCGTTTTGGCGGTATACCGCACT
>Ga0207132_1050_pt1 | contig 26356 bp, 25 predicted proteins | sample Alteio_BWMinHeat_14_FD_153554 | JGI IMG/M metagenome (GOLD analysis project Ga0207132, IMG submission 153554) | Enriched cells from forest soil in Barre Woods Harvard Forest LTER site, Petersham, Massachusetts, United States -... | ecosystem: Environmental > Terrestrial > Soil > Temperate forest >...
CCACCAAAGTAACCGGTATGACCCCGCCTGATAACACTGTCGTTCCGCCAAAAAAAGGTAAAAAGATCAACAATAAAGCGTTCATCCTTAACCTCCAAACGGCGTTGAAAGACCAGGGACCAATAGCCGCAGATTTTGTGAGGCAGTTTTTGTTTTAGGTCGGGGAAGTCCATGGACCATAGACCATGGACAATTGTGTGGTCGCTGGCGCGCTGCCAAACAAATCATTCAGCACAATCCGCCGGTACAAATTGAAACCTGCTTTTATTAAAATTGATAGCGCTGTGGTTCGGGAACCAGGTTTTACCTAAATAATTGACGGTGACGCCAAAGCCGAGGAACAGTTTGCCACTTTTTTTTAATAAAGCGATAGGGTTGCGGTAAAGGTAAGTATGGGCGCCGTTGGTAAAAAAATAATCGGCAAATAAGGTGTCGTTTGCAAATTTCCCGGTGATTTCGCCGTGGTAAAAGTTCTTTTCCAAAGCCAGGGGTTCCGGTTCGGCATATTTTATGATTAGCCTGCCCCTAATTTTTCCATCGGCCGTGGTTTTGAATTTTAAAAAGGCGCTGTCTTTTTGAAAAATGGCATTGAAACATTGTTCGGGGCCTTTCATGAGCTGGTAACTGTTCTTATTTCGGAGGACGGTGTTGTTTTCGAAATTGCAGCTGAAGCAAAGGATCATGATGACGATTGCCATAACAGTTAGATTCCCGCTTTTTAAATTGATCGGATCCTGCGTAGTTGCAGTCTGGCAGCCGGGACTAAAGTGGTCTTTTTGTGATAACATGTTTTGATCGGGTAAAAGGGGTTATGATGTTGGTGATGTATTATACACAGTTCTGCATAATTCCTCAGCCCTCAAAGGTAACATCCTTATTACAAGTACTAAGTTTTTAGTTAAATAATGTTAAAAGTGTTAAATCTTCTTTTCCCATTGTAACGACCACATGTTTTTTACTGTCAATTAGCCAAAATCACTCCAAATGAGACAACCTTTACTGTTAGCATTTCTTTGCTGCCTGTCTGCCATAGCTGTGGGCCAAACTCAGCCTTCCCCTCAAATGCTAACAGTTAAAGGTATAGCTATCGACTCTGCAGCAAATAAACCGCTGGGCTATGTTACTGTCGCGTTGCTGGACGCCAAAACCCAGCAGTCGGTAAAAGCAGGATTAACAAAGGACGATGGCAGCTTTGAGTTAAAAGGCCCCACAGGCAAAACATACCAGTTAACATTTGTTTCGGTTGGTTATAAAAATAAAGTGGTAAACATCGCCGGTGGCGGTGTCGATGTAAATGTGGGCAAAGTTTTTTTGTCGGTTTCGAGTAAGCAATTGAACGAAGTTTCGGTAACGGCAACCAGGCCCCTGATGAAACAAGAGGTTGACCGCATTAGCTACGACGTGCAGGCCGACCCTGACAGCAAGGCCTTGTCGGCCCTCGATATGATGCGCAAGGTGCCGCTTTTATCGGTCGACGGGAACGATAATATACAGCTAAAAGGCAGCGGTAATTACAAGATACTGATCAACGGAAAAGAATCGGCCCTGGTAGCCAGAAATCCATCGGACATATTAAAATCGATGCCGGCGACCAATATCGAAAAGATAGAAGTGATCACTACACCTCCTGCAAAATATGACGCCGAAGGACTGGCGGGAATCATCAATATCATTACCAAAAGAAATGCCGACCAGGGCTATAACATAGGATTTAATTCACGGTTCAACTCCGTATTCGGCGCAGGTTATAACCTCAACGGTACATTTAAGGAGGGTAAATTTGGGATGTCATTTTTTGGGGGATTTGGAAGCAATGGCACACTGACGAATACCTCGCAAAACACCGAGCATATTTTTGCCAGCCAAACCGATATTTTACAAAACGGTGTAAATACGCAAAAAGGTAATTTCCATTATGGGGGTACCGAACTGAGCTATGAATTAGATACCCTTAATCTGCTCACCGCTTCGATAGATCTTTTTGGAAACGACCAAAACCAGCATGGCACCCAGTTTTCTAATACCGACAGTCTTGGGATTAAGGAACAAGCCTATACGTTACAAAACAGCGGCAACAATAGCTTTACCGGGCTCGACGCTGCGATCAATTATCAATTGGGGTTTAAAAAATCGAAGGACCGCTTGCTGACTTTCTCCTACAAATACAGTTATTCGCCAAATAAGCAGTATAACGATAACGTGTTTAACGACCGGTTTAACTATTTCTATTCATTGGTTCCCGACTACCAGCAATACAACGATGCAGGTAATAAAGATCACACCATACAGGTCGACTATGCAAGCCCATTAACCAAACAAGTTTCAATTGAAGCGGGCGCCAAAGCTATTTTGCGCAACAACTATAGTAATTACCACGTAAATGACCGGGATAGCACTACACAACAGTATTCGCAGAATAATGCGCTTACAAACGATTTTAACTATCACCAGGATATTTACAGCGTTTATAATTCATATCAATTAAAAATGGACCAATGGACCGGAAAAGCCGGCCTGCGTTTGGAACACACCGCCCTCAGCGCCGATTTTATTTCCGCAGGCGTTGCTACTGCGCCAAGTTACAGTAACCTTATCCCATCGGTGTCTATTCAGCGCAGCTTTAAAACCAGCAGTATCAACTTCGGTTTTACCCAGCGTATCCAACGACCGGGCATAGGTCAACTGAACCCTTTTGTTGATCGCACAAATCCGACGTTTATCAGCGCCGGTAATCCCCAGCTGAAGCCGGAACTGGATAATACTTTTGAGTTGACTTACAGCAACTTTACCAAAAATTCAATCAACATCGGCTTAAGCTATGCATTCTCGAACAACTCGATCCAGAATGTATCCAGCCTGCTGGTTGAAACCATGAATAACAAGAAGGATACGGTAACCTATACAACTTTTCAGAATTTAGGATCAAACAGGACCCTGGGATTCAATGTCAATACCAACCTGGCTGTAACCAAACAGTTCACGATAAGCCTTAATGGCCAGGTAAATCATATATGGCTGAGTGGGGACTTTAACGGCGGTATGTACCATAACGACGGATTTACCGGCAACGCCTTCGGCAATATCAGGTACCGGTTCCCCGATGGATTTGCATTCAGTTTTAACGCCGGCTTTTTTAGCGGCAATGTAAACCTGCAGGGTAGTTCCAGCCCTTTTGTTTTTAATCAATATTTACTGTCAAAGGATTTTTTCAACAAGAGGTTTACATTTGTGCTGGTGGCAAATAATCCATATAAAAAATTCAATAATATCACGTCAACAACCAGGTCAAACGATTTTTATCAGACCTCCCTCAACCAAAATTACTACCGTTCATTAGCATTCAGGCTGAATTTCAGGTTTGGCAAACTTAACAGCGATATCAAGAAGAACCAGCACGGTATCGAAAATGATGATACCAAAGGGGGCAATAAAAACACAACCGGGAACGGATAAGGAAAGAGCCAGGAATCACTCTATTATCGCAATTGCCTGATTTACAGTATTAATTATTGGGGGGATTGGTGGAGAGACACAAAAAGTGGTACACCTGGTGCCGCAGGTTTTAGAATCATAAATAATAAACGACGTTCGATATTAATTCTCCGCTTGCTTACTTCGCGTCAGCGATTTTGGAGATGTTAATGGAGTCGTTGGTAAGCGTGCCATCGACAACAACGTCCTTGCCGGCGTATGGAACGGCCACTTTTTGATTGGTTATTTGGTAAATTTTATCATCAACTACGAGCACAGCTTTTGCACCCATTTTGAGACATTTTTTTACACAGGCGATGCGGTCGTTGAGCGGCGACATTTGCGTTTTGGCGTTAGCGCAGGTCGAGTCTTCAATAACACCCTTAAGGTGTACGGCGTCAACCCTAAAACTGGATAACGCAGCTACAAACAAAATGATGGCGGATGATAACAGGAACTTTTTCATAATGCTGGTTTTTAGCTTTTAGTTTAACTGGTAATCAAATATACAGAAATTACTTTTGAAAAGAGTCAAGAATTAAGAGCCGGGAATCAAGCCTGAAGCAAATTTGTATAGGATCGCATTTCCTCCCGGGAACTTCATCCAAGGTTTTTCTATCCTGACTCCTGATTTTGTGCAACCTCACGCTCTTAGCTCAAATTCAACGCCGCTTGGCAATTCAAGTTTGGGTTGGTTGATCGGCTGATTATTTCCAAAACACCGGTAACGAAAATCGCCCCGCAACTTGAGAGATGATTACCTGAAGCTAATCATCATCTTGTTTTCTTTCGCTCATAACGCCAATGCAGTGTTTAAATAGTGCCTGGTGGCTAAACTTTTTTTCGATATCTGAAAATAGCAATTAGTGTTGTATTATTGCTTTGATGAAGGCATACCTGTTTGGATGGAACCCATTGAAATTTAAATGGGCCGATTTGGACGACGACATTAAGAAGCTGGCAGAAACTGGGCATCTGGAAGATAACTGGAGCGTGATCAGTCATAAGAGCATTAAACCCGGTGACAGGGCCTATATCGTCAGGGTAGGTGTTGAGCCGAAAGGGATATTTGCCTCGGGCACCATAGCCGCAGATGCTTACCCTGCCTTTCGCAACGGCAGGCATTATTACCGCATTACCGTGGCGCTGGATGTGCTATTGAACCCGGATAAAGAACCCATTCTTGCTTTAGATATTTTGAAAACCGGCAATCTGGCCGCACAGAACTGGACGCCGCAGGCATCGGGCATTTCTATAAAACCGCAACTGGCTGACGAACTGGAAGCCGTTTGGCTTGATTTTTTAGGTTCTACGGGGAAGTGGGAGATTTGATAGAGGCTTGATAGGAGGGCTATCGTTTTATTTTAATTTCTGCATTGAAATGTAAGTTTGGATCATTTATAAGATGAAAATCTTTTTTTGAATTCTTCAAATGTAATGTAGCGACCGGCAACAATATCTTCCTCGCCTCTTTTTATACCATCCAAAACGTGCTGCGGTAAGTGCTCGGCTTGGAAAAAAACACTTTCCTCATCGTTAAATACATCGGGCATTACCAATTGGTCATCACCGTTAGCGGCCATTTCCTTAAACGCCTCCGCCCACCCTTCTCGTTTTGCATTCTGAGGTGCGCATAGGATTACATGGTTATCCTTTACTTCTATATTCATATCATCATCGGCTTGGTGTTCATTTGAGATATTTCGAGAAGGGATAACGGTTTGAGATTTCTTTGTTTTCCTGATGCTTGATTTCATAACATCAAGTTATAACACTTTACAATAGCTTACCCAGGAATGTTTGTCAACGCAAAAGGCCACCCGCAAAGCGAATGGGCTTTTATTATATTTATTCCCTCTCCTTTTATGTGGTCATGCGTTATTCTTTAATCTTTACATTAATAAATTGAGGCTAAAGCCGGCAAAACTGCCCCGTTAGGGGCTACCTATTTGTAGAAAATAGGCAATCACATTATTTTGCCCCGTCAGGGGCTACCTATTCTTTTTCGTGAACAAACATTTTTTGCTATTTTCAACCCATGTCAAATACCTACAGCCAGGTTTATATACATTTTGTATTTGCCGTAAAATACCGAAAAGCGGTGATACTCCCCGAATGGGAAGACGAACTTCAAAAATACATTACAGGGATCGTTCAAAACAATGGGCATAAGATGATTTCAATAAACAACGTTCCGGACCATTTACATTTTTTTGCCGGCCTCAACCTTAAACAATCCATTTCGCAATTGATGCAGCTTGTAAAAGGTGATAGTTCTGAATTTATCAACAAAAAACAACTTACGCTCCGAAAATTTCAATGGCAGGATGGGTATGGGGCATTCAGTAACAGCCGTTCGCAAATACCTGGCGTAGTGAAATATATTTTAAATCAAAAACAACATCATTTGAAAAAAACGTTCAGGGAAGAATACCTTGAAATGTTAAAACCGTATGAAGTTGATTATGATGAAAAATATATTTTTCAGGATTTATTGGATGATTGAATGGAGAGCTTGCCAAAAAGAGGTAGCCCCTGACGGGGCAAATAACCTTATTTTTATTCTTTCTACAGATAGGTAGCCGCTCTGCGGCATGAGTAGCACAAATTTGTTTGAAGTATTCCCAACCTCACTGAGCGCAGTTTTTCCGTTGTTAAAACGGCGTCTATCTCAAGCAAAAAGGCCATCTGCAAAACGAATGGCCTTTTAAATATTGTCCGTTCTTCCGATACTATCACACTTTGATCTCAACTTCAACGCCGCTTGGCAATTCAAGTTTCATCAAAGCATCAACAGTTTTTGAGTTTGAACTGTAAATGTCCAATAACCGCTTGTAAGAGCATAACTGAAATTGCTCACGTGCTTTTTTGTTCACGTGCGGTGAACGCAAAACGGTGAAAACTTTCTTTTCGGTTGGTAAGGGGAGTGGTCCGCTTACTACAGCGCCTGTCGGCTTTACTGTTTTTACGATCTTCTCAGCTGATTTGTCAACCAGGTTGTAGTCGTAAGATTTCAATTTGATTCTGATTCGTTGGCTCATGTTTGTTATTTTTTGTGATTTCACCGATTTTAGGGCGATTTCACCGATTATTAAATATCACGCCTAAGAGCTATTTGTTAGGCAATGATCTGATTTACTCTTTATTATTTATATGATTTCACCGGTTTTTTGAGTGATTACACTGATAAAAATCGGTGTAATCAAAAAATAATCGGTGTAATCCCAAGTTATTGATTACCCTTATCCCTTTTACCTTTTGCTTTCGCAATTATTTCGTCCTGTACGTTACGCGGCGCTTCGGCATAGTGGTCAAACTCCATGGTTGAAGTTGCCCGACCCGAAGTGATGGTACGCAACTGGGTTACATAACCAAACATTTCCGAAAGCGGCACCGTAGCCTTGATAACCTGCGAACCAGCACGCGAGTCCATGCCCAAAAGCTGGCCGCGGCGGCGGTTCATATCGCCTATCACATCACCCATGTTTTCTTCAGGGGTAAGTATCTCTATCTTCATTATCGGCTCCAGTATGATCGGTTTACATTTTGGCAATGCTTCGCGATAAGCTGCACGGGCGCAAATTTCGAATGATAAAGAATCTGAATCGACTGCGTGGAACGATCCGTCAATTAACCTTACTTTCAAATCCTGTAAAGGATAACCAGCCAATACACCATTGTCCATAGCTGACTTAAAGCCTTTTTCGACCGATGGTATAAATTCGCGCGGGATGGCGCCGCCAGTAATTTCGTTCACGAACTCCAGGCCCGTTTTGCCTTCATCAGCAGGCGAAACAATGATCTGTATATCCGCAAATTTACCACGACCACCGGTTTGTTTCTTATATGTTTCCCGGTGCTGGGTGGTACCTGTAATGGCTTCTTTATAAGCAACCTGTGGTGCTCCCTGGTTAACCTCGACCTTAAACTCACGCTTCAGGCGGTCCATGATAATATCCAGGTGAAGCTCGCCCATACCCGAAATAACGGTTTGGCCGGTTTCTTCATCTGTTTTTACGCGGAACGTCGGATCCTCTTCGGATAATTTTCCAAGTGCAATTCCTAATTTATCCACATCCGCCTGTGTTTTTGGCTCGATGGCCAAACCGATAACCGGCTCAGGGAAATTCATAGACTCCAGTACGATCGGGTGTTTTTCGTCGCAAAGCGTGTCGCCTGTTTTTATATCCTTAAAGCCTACAACCGCAGCAATATCTCCCGCCCCAACATTCGGGATCGGGTTTTGCTTATTGGCATGCATCTGGAATATACGCGAAATACGCTCCTTGTTAGCCGACCTCATATTATACACATACGAGCCTGCTTCCAGGTTACCCGAATATACGCGGATAAAGCATAAACGGCCAACAAACGGGTCGGTTGCAATTTTAAACGCAAGCGCAGCAAAGGGCTCTTTTTCCGATGGCTGGCGTATTATTTCTTCACCGGTTTCGGGGTTTGTACCCACAATACCCTTAACATCCATAGGCGAAGGCAACAGTTCCATCACATAGTCAAGCATGGTTTGTACACCTTTGTTTTTGAATGAGGAACCGCAAACCATAGGTACAATCTTGGCATCCAAAACTGCCTGGCGCAAAGCATCCAAAACCTCGCGTTCAGTAATTGTTTCGGGTGCGTCAAAAAATTTCTCCATCAGGCCTTCGTCATACTCAGCTACCGACTCCAGTAATTTTTCTCTCCATTCGGTCGCTTCTTCAATCATATCGGCAGGAATAGGCACTTCGGTAAAGGTCATCCCTTTATCGTGCTCATTCCAAACAATACCTTTCCAGTTGATCAGGTCGATAACGCCTTTAAAGTTTTCTTCCGCGCCCAATGGCAACTGCAAAGGGATTGCGTTGCTGCCCAGCATGGTTTTTACCTGTTTTACAACATTTAAAAAGTCGGCGCCTGAACGGTCCATTTTATTTACGAAGCCTATACGGGCAACGTTATAGTTGTTAGCAAGCCTCCAGTTGGTCTCGGATTGCGGCTCAACCCCGTCAACTGCCGAAAAAAGGAACACCAAGCCATCCAGCACACGCAGTGAACGGTTTACCTCAACGGTAAAATCCACGTGCCCCGGTGTGTCAATAATGTTGATATGGTATGATTTTCCCCTGTATTTCCAGTCGATAGTAGTAGCAGCCGAAGTGATGGTGATCCCACGCTCCTGCTCCTGTGCCATCCAGTCCATTGTTGCAGCACCCTCGTGCACCTCGCCTATTTTGTGGCTAAAGCCCGAGTAGTAAAGTATACGCTCCGTCGTCGTTGTTTTACCTGCATCAATATGCGCAGCAATTCCTATATTTCTTGTATATCTAAGATCTCTTGACATTATTTTTTATTTTTTTGATTTCACCGATTTTAGGGTGATTTCACCGATTTCCTTTTTTTGATTTTCTATCAATTTTTCTGCAAGCATACTAAATCAATATAATCTCAACATTTAATCGATATAAATCTTTTTAAATCAGCAACATCATTTTATAATCGGTGAAATCACTCTAAAATCGGTGAAATCCCAAATTAAAACCTGAAATGCGAGAACGCTTTATTGGCTTCAGCCATTTTGTGCGTATCTTCTTTCTTTTTCACAGCAGCGCCTTCGCCTTTAGCAGCCGAGATGATCTCGCCGGCTAATTTCTCCATCATGGTTTTTTCACCGCGACGGCGTGCATAGCTGATCAGCCATTTCATACCTAAAGCCACTTTGCGCTCGGGACGAACTTCTGTTGGCACCTGGAAGTTTGCACCACCTACGCGGCGGCTTTTTACTTCGACAGCAGGCATAACGTTGTTTAACGCTTTTTTCCAGGTATCAAGGCCGCTTTCGTTAGTTTTCTTTTCAACAATTTCAACGGCGTTATAAAATATGGCGTATGCGGTCGATTTTTTACCGTCATACATCATGTTATTTACAAACCTTGTAACCAAAGTATCATTGAACTTTGGATCAGGAAGGATTATTCTCTTTTTTGGTTTTGACTTTCTCATTGCTATCTTTCCTCCTGATTATTTTTTCTTTTTAGCCGGTGCACCTTTAGTCGCAGCTGCTGCCTGACCTGGTTTAGGGCGTTTGGTACCATACTTTGAACGACGTTGGTTACGGCCGGCAACACCCGATGTATCCAATGCACCACGGATAATGTGGTAACGTACACCCGGTAAATCCTTAACACGGCCACCGCGGATCAACACGATTGAGTGTTCCTGTAAGTTGTGTCCTTCGCCAGGGATATAAGCATTCACTTCTTTTCCGTTGGTTAAGCGCACACGGGCCACTTTACGCATTGCTGAGTTTGGTTTCTTAGGGGTAGTGGTGTACACACGGGTGCACACGCCTCTTCGCTGTGGACAACTGTCCAACGCTGGCGACTTACTCTTGTCGACCAGAGCTACTCTACCTTTTCTAACTAATTGCTGAATAGTAGGCATTTTTGCTTTTTTGTCTTTACTTTTTTTGTCCCTTTAACCCACCAACCCGGCGGGCAGTTTTAGGGACTGCAAAAGTACGGACTTATTTTTTGATTTTCAAGAGGATGGGCGAAGTTTTTTGTAGTAGTTGAGGAGATGGCATGTTGCAAGGTTGAAATGTTGGAAGGTTGCCCTGTTTTGACGCGATTTTTCCGTAGAGACGCAACACTTTGCGTCTCCCGCGTTTAGGTAGACCGCTTACTTAAGTTGTTCAAATCTCGAATTTTCATGCGGATTTAGAAGGGGGTGGGCTTAAAGTAACTTTAAAATTGGGATTTTTTTCATCCCCATAATAACCGTCCCCCCTTGAACGAAAATGAGTATAAAAATTAAATAAATGATTAAAGAAAGCATTGTAGACAGTGCAGTCCTGGCCCATCGAGGAGGGCGTCTGCACGCCTTCAATATGACTCATGCATAAATCAAAAGGAATGATCTTGTAGTTTGGAAAAAATTTATTGATTTGTTGTTCTATCTCTTTAAAGTCGGCTTCAAATTCCATGTATGGTGATGCAGTAACCACATTTATCGCATGGTAACTTCGAACAGACTCATCACCCTTTTCTTTAATTGAAGTTTCATCAATGCCGCAAATTGAATAGAATGGTGCGATGAGGCTCACCGCAAAAGCAATGCGCTTTGTTCGGGTATGTGAATCGTCTTCAAATTGCTGCAGGATCAAATCGGCGCTAAACCCGGGCACGAATCCGTAAGTAGTCTCTTTGATTTCCTTTGTGCCGCGCGCGCACAGCTCTCGAAGAAGCGACGTCCAAATTACAGCTTGGGGTCCCGGTTTTTGCTCCGGAGGGCCTATGTTTTTATAAATTATCTCATAAGCCTTAACAATTCCTGGGAATTCCGAATATACCGAATCAAAACTGTCAATACCTGCCGGGTAATATGTCTTGATAGCATCTGCAATGGCTGAAGCTAATTTATTATGATTATTATCCAGTGGCAGGTATCGTATCATAAAATTGATTCAATTGTTTCTAAAAAGATCAGCGATGGCATAAAACTTCGCCTTGCCTTCGTGAATTGTCTTTATTTCCATCAAGCCTTGTTCTATTTGGTTTAATAATTTCGATTTATCGTGGCAGGTGGGCTTCGAAGCGTCCGGGTGCCCGTCGCGTTTAGGAAATTCATTCGACATAATACGAATTTACGGGATTTTAGTAACATATGGCTGAAGGTGTTAAAAGAACGTCGATCCAAGTTTCTCCATTCCTCAATCAATGTCTAATGATGAATGGGTGTTGAAATATTACGGTGTTGCGGCGAGGCTGCAAATATAGAGTACCCGGGAGAATTTTATGGTGACAGTCTTTTGTCAGAAAACCGCGTTTTTTGGCTCCATAAAAACGCATAAATAACTACTAATCAATCGTTAACGAAAAACGAGTGTGTCGCGAACGTGAACGCGTGAATCTTTTTTTCGGCGTAAATGGCGCCGCCTTAGCCCCGGACCGAAATAACGTCGCTAACATAACGCGTTTAATGTCGACCCGATAGCTATCGGGTGCTGAATCATTATCGCCTTAATAAAAAATCCGATATTGAAAATCTCCGAAGGAGTCCAGCGGACCAACTTCCGAAATTGCAAGGCATTTTTAACACAACCATAATGAATTATAATATATTTGATCACCAGCCACACCCATCATGAAAAAAATAACTTTACTACTCACCATTGCGTTAATATTGTTCATCAATCTCCCCACCTACGCGCAGGTCATCACCAAATATGGCGATAACGTAAGCACGCTGAACGGTATCATGAAAGCCTATTATGACGTGGTTACCGTAAAAAAAGGCGGCAAGGTATACTATGAGCGTGATAGTTTGATCCACTGGCCGAATGTAAGTGTAGGATCGTCGGGTATTTCAAAAAGCGGTAAACCTTATTTTAAGTACATGAGCTTAAAGGAATACCACCGGCTCTCGGATGCTTCGTTAGAGAAGGACGGTTTTGATGAACACGAGATTTCGCGGAAGGTGGAGAAATTCGGCAACATTTATCATGTCTGGAGCACTTATGAGTCGCGTAATTATGCAGGCGGCCCCATTATTGAGCGTGGAATTAACAGCATTGAGTTATATAACGACGGCACCCGCTTTTGGATATTGGGCTGGTTTTATGACGGCGAACGTAAAAGCAACCCGATACCGGCCGAATATCTGCCCAAACACAAGTAACGAAGTCACGCTATTGCATTCAAAATTTAGAAGCTGTTTAAATTTAAGCCATTAAATGTTTTATAAGTTATAATAAACACAAATTATCACGAATGAATCGAATTACACGAATTTTAAGGCACTTAATTTAATTCGTGTAATTCGTCCCTGTTCGTGGAAATTCGTGCTTTTTCTCAATTCGCGAATTAATTTTACCATTTTTAAACAGGCACTTATAATTGGTTTCGCATCGATTTTCTATATTCGGATCGAAGATTTACTAAGTTTCATGACCAGAAATATCATCTGCCGCCTTTTTCTATTACTATTGTTACTGCCGGTTTGCAGTATTGCACAGATCAAGTTGGAGAAACGCAGCCTGCTTAACGACAAGATTGAACTGCTGGTACCCGATAATTTCAAGCCGATGACGTCGTATGCCATTACGCAGAAGTACCCGAATTCGGGCCAGCCGCCCAATTTGGCGCTGACTGATGAAAAATCGGATGTCGACCTCATAATCGTTTTAACACCGCAATTTATCCAGCCTTCCCAAATGGGACAGTTTAAGGACTTTATGATCAGGACTTTAAAAAGGGGGCACCCTGACGCAAAATGGCTGGATAACGGGGTAAGAACCGTCAATGGTAAAAACGTGGGCTATTTTAAGCTGGTGACAAATGCCGCTGACCAAAAGAAGTTTGTGTATTATTTTTTTACAGATATGGATGGCAAAGTGCTGATGTTTACCTTTAACTGCACCGAATCGCTTTTGCCTAAATGGAAAAATACCGCCGAGGCAATTGTGGCATCGCTGAAAGTAAAGTAAAATGTGAGTCATCCAATAGGTTCACCCTTCATCCTAATGTTACTAACTTAAACGAATAACGATCGCGGAGTTAATATCGAATAATGAATTTCGAATGTCCAATTTCGAATTTTCACTTCATTATTCGAAATTCGGCGTTCGATATTCGACATTAAATGCACAAAAAAGAGCCCCGTTAATGCCGGGGCTCTAATCACACACACCAAACCAAACTAAAAACTATATTAGTCTCTGTCATGCCAGCGATGGTAATGGTGGTAGCGGTAGCCACCTTCCACATAACATCCGGACGTCACAGATACAAAAGCAGCTATTATTAATGCAAATAAAACAGATTTCTTTTTCATGGCTTTCAAGTTTTAATATCAACATCCTCAATACCGGGTGTTTGTATGTTTGATGGATAAAAACTGAAAAGGATTAATCGCGTTCGCAAATTCTTATTCCCGGAGCTATATTCATCGCAGAAACCTGATTTGCGGCAGTTAGCCTAAACTTCAGTAACCTCTCCAAGTGCGATGATAAAAACCCCTGTAGCCATGACTGGTATAACATCCCGACGCAGCCGTTACAACTACAGCCATTAATACTGCAAATACAAAAAATCTAGTTTTCATGGTTCTCATACCTGGTATCGGGGAAAGGAAATACTATGTTCGTTGCCTGGTTAATTTTTACGTGAAAAGCATCAATAAGGTTCAACTTAATTTGAACGGACTGCGGTTTTTTAAGCAACAAATTATTTCCCTTGGCTGTAAAATCATACCTTCGGTATACCAATTATTCACCTATGAAAAAACTTTCGTTTCTCCTGGTTTCAATAGCTTTCTTTTTTAGCTGCGAACAGCCCCCGCCTTCGGAAAAAAGTGTATCGGGAGACGCCGCATTTCAAAAACTTAGCGACGATTATCTCACTGGTTACCTGGCCTGGCGACCGGCAAACGGCGTGGCTTTAGGGTATCACCAATATGATGGTAAGGTAACTGACCTGAGCAAGGAGTCGCTTGGGAGAGAGTTGGGACGGCTTAAAGATTTCGAACAGAAGCTGGCTGCAACCGATACGGCTTCGCTAAGCCCGAAAATGTTTTACGACTTCCGCATTTTGCAGTCCGCTATTAAAAACGATATTTTCAATTTTGAGGATATGGGGATATTTAACAAAAATCCCATGACCTATGCCGGCGCGGTGGATGTAAGTATTTATATCAAAAGAAACTTCGCCCCAATTGAAGAGCGGGTTAGATCCATTATCGCTATTGAAAAAAATGCACCGAATTTCTTCGCAGCAGCAAAGCTGAATTTAATGGACACTCTGCCAAAACCATACATCGAAACTGCTATCCAGATTGCCCGCGGGTCGGCGGAATTTTTAGGCGGCGATTTGAAAGTTGCGCTTAAAGGTGTAAAAAACGATACGCTAATGCGGGCCTTTAATACTGCGAACAAGGCTGCCATTGATGCGATAAACAACTATGCCGCCTGGCTCGCTAAGGAAAAACTGCCAAAGGCAAATAATAAATATGCCATAGGCGAGGCCAGCTACAAAAAAATGCTGCTATATAGCGAAGGGTTGACCTTATCCCCTGAAAAAATATTAGAAATTGGCCTTAAAGAATTAAAAAGGCAACAGGGCATATTTAATGCCGCCGCAAAAACCATCAATCCAAATAAAAAACCGGTAGATGTTTACCATGATCTGCAAAAGGAGCATCCAACCGCAGAAAGCCTGATACCTGATGTCAAAAAGAACGTTGAAGCGATCCGCAAATTCCTGACGGACAAAAACATCGTATCTATGCCTGATTCGGTTAATCTGAAAGTTGAGGAAACTCCTCAATTTGCACGGGCTACGAGCAGCGCCTCAAATGACGACCCCGGCCCGTTCGAAACCAAAGCAAAGGAAGCGTTTTACTATGTTACCCCTGTCGACCCCAAGTGGACACCCAAACAAAAGGAAGACTGGCTGAGGCAATTTGACTACTACACTACCGACAATGTCACCATACACGAAGCTTACCCTGGACATTACACCCAGTTTTTGCACCTGAACGCCTCCAGGGCCACCAGGATCGAGAAAATTTTCGGCAGCTACGCCTATGTGGAAGGCTGGGCGCATTATTGCGAACAAATGATGGCCGACGTGGGTTATGGCCACAACGGCGATACCGTGAGAGCGGCCAAATACCGACTGGCACAGGAAGGCGACGCATTGCTGCGTCTTTGCCGTCTGTGTGTTTCTATTAAGACCCATTGCCAGGGCATGAATCTAACCGACGGCACAAAGTTTTTTATGAATAACTGGTACCAGGGCGAAAAACCGTCATACCAGGAGGCCCTGCGCGGCACTTTCGACCCGGGTTATTTATTTTATACCATCGGCAAACTGGAGATCATGAAGCTGCGCGCCGATTACGAAAAACAAGAGGGTGCTAATTTCTCCCTCAAAAAATTTCATGATGAGGTGCTGAATCACGGCATGCCGCAGATCAGGCTGCTGCGCGAGGTAATGCTGAAAGATAAGCGGATTTGGGGCGAGGTGCTCTAATTTCGGATTTCGGAATTATTTAATGTATTTCACAGATTTTCTTAAAAGAGGAGTTTTCCTGGTATATGCCATAAATTGCTCAGGCAATAAATTCTAAGGCTTGACCGCATTACTATCACTTAACTTTTGGATTCTTCGCTTATCAGGCGGTAGCGCTTTGAACTTTTTGTAGCAATCGTTTATATATACGGCCAGCGATGGGCCGCTGTTATCCATTAAAAAAGCATAAGTGGGGCGATACAGCGTCATAAAATCTTCCAGATCCTGCCCTTTTAGCGGGACGATGCTGCCCACGTAGCCTACACTGAATACATCATCAATGTGCCGCTCCTCGGCCTCGCGTTTAAAGTACCTCTTCAGTCGGCGGGCGTCTTTACCTTCCTTGCTGAACCACGACGAAGGCGAAAACACGTAAACCTTGCTTTTGGTGTACACGTCCGGGTATTCTTTGTGCGGATCAAATGCCTCGCGCCTGCCGGTGATATTCACTTCGCGCAAGGCAATGGTCCTGACTACGAGGTTGATCCTCTTTGGCGTAAGATCAACAACATACAGCGTATCAGACACGTAGCCAGGTGAATCAAAGATCAGCAAATGTCCCGCTTCGGTCTTTATTTGAAAGTTTCCCTGCTTATCAGTCAGGGCGACCTGCTTGGTGCTTTTATCTCTTATAAAAACGTCAGGCAGCCGGGTATTGCTTCCATTTTCGTAAACAGTACCCTTCACCATGCTTTGCGCATTTACAAATCCTGCAACGGAAAAAAGTATGACAAATAATAAATAGAGTTTTTTCATGGCAGATAGATTTTCCAGTTAAATTTAACTAATTCAGGGGTTAAATAGTTTTGTTTTTAACAATTCGTAAGCAGTGAGTGTTGGTTTTATTAAACACTCACTGCTCACCACTCGCCACTCACCACACTATTTCTTCCACTCGTCATTATCCTGGTTAATATCAGGGAACACTTTATCGGGATCATAAGTGACCGATTGTATTTCTTCGGTCGACGGATACTTAAAGGTCCAGGTGTTGTTGCGTTCCCATATTTCAACCGGTAATTTTACCCGGTCGACTTTCCCGCTTACAGTTTTTATTTCCAGTATTACTGGCATGGCCATTTTCTGCAGGTTGTCAATGGTGATCAGGGCGCCTTTCTTCGGATCGCTGTTCACATATTTTACATCGCGTACTGCAACATCCAGCTGCCAGTTATTCGTGAACCAGCCGCGCCAAAACCATTGCAAATTTTCCCCGGCGGCGTTATCCATTGAGCGGAAAAAGTCGTCAGGCGTAGGATGTTTAAACGCCCATTTATCTATATAATTCCTGAAAGCGAAATCAAACCGCTCGGGTCCCAAAACCTGCTCACGCAGCATTGTTAAACCTATGCTCGGTTTAAAATACAGCAGTATGCCCGTATTCTTTTCCTTCAGGTTCGCAGGCTGGCTCATTACAGGTTCGAGGCCACCGCCGGTTATTATTGGCGCTATCCTGTGCAGGTCAAACGGTCTTTTATTTTGGTATTCGCCATTGTTAAAGGCGGCGGTCGAGAGTGTATTGATAAACGTATTAAAGCCTTCGTCCATCCAACCATACAAACGCTCGTTTGAGCCCACGATCATAGGGAACCAGGTATGCCCGAACTCGTGGTCGTTAACATTCCATAAGTTGCCTTTTTTTGCTTTATATCCACAGAAAACAATTCCCGGGTACTCCATGCCACCAACAATGCCGGCTACAACTGTCGCGTTCGGGTAAGGGAACTCAAACCATTTGGCTGAATTGAATTCGATTGATTTCTTTACATACTCGGTAGAGCGGCCATAACCATCGTTGCCATCACTTTCGACCGGGTAGGCCGATATCGCCATCGCCTTTTTGCCGCTTGGCAGGTCCATCTTTGCAGCGTCGACAATAAAGGCTGCAGAAGCTCCCCACGAGGCGTCGCGAGCATTCTTTATCTGGAAGTGCCAGGTCAGCTCCTTTTTGCCGGCCGGCCGGGATGCCGGGTCCGTAACTTCTTTGGCTGAGCGGATAAAAACCGTGCTTTCGCTATTTTGAGCCTGCTCCCAGCGTTTTAACTGTTCAGGCGTATAAACATCCTGGGGGTTAAGCAACTCACCCGAAGCGACAACGATGTCGTTTGCTGGCGCCGTAATGCTCAGGTCAAAATCACCATATTCAAGGTAAAACTCACCGGGGCCGGTGTAAGGAATAGTATTCCAACCGGATACGTCGTCATAAACACACATCCGCGGATACCACTGGGCAACCTGGAATATTTTTCCATTTTTTGTTTGCTGTATCCCCATGCGGTCTGACCCGTAATCGGGTGAAATAAACGAGTATTCGATCTTCAGCTTAACCTGGCCGCCGTCTGCCGTCATCTCATTAGGCAGGAAAACCTGCATGCGGGTATCGGACACTAAAAATTTGACGTCCGTTTTGGAGCCGGTAGCACCAACCATTTTTATCGATTTAATCTTAAATCCGGCATCAAACTCCTGCCCGCGACCCCAGTTACGGCTACCCTCGAGCGGAACTATTGCAGTACCCCTCGAATCGAGCCTAAACAGATTCTGTTCGAGGTTCATCCACAGGTAACCAAGTTTTTGAGGACTATTGTTGGTGTAAGTTAATACTTCGCTGCCGGTGATTTCGTTCGCCTGATCATTCAGCGTAGCGGCCAGCTGGTAATCGGCCCGGTTCTGCCAGTATTTAGGGCCGGGCGTGCCGTCGGCCGCACGATATTCATTCCCGTTTTTAGTGTAAAACAATGGCCCGAAGGTTTCATGGTAATCGTAGACGGATGGTTGTTGCTTTTTCGCGGTGGTGTCCTGTGCCTGTGCAACGCTTATGATGCACAAAAAAGCCAGCGATACACCGGCTATGAAGTTTAATTTCATTTTTTAATAATTTGGTCAGTTATAAAAAACAAGTATAGCATAATTTAATTTAAGCCCGATTCCGTAAAATAATTGTTACGCTGAGTACTTCAAGTAACTGATCAAGTTAATCGGTTCAAACTTAATCAACACAATCAACCACTCACTTAATCAACTTACGATAGACGTCCTCATTAAAGCCAAAAAACAGAAAGTTATTGTTTTCTATTACGGGTCGTTTTATCATGCTGGTTTTTTCCTGCATCAGGGTAAAGGCATCGTCTTTGGTCTTCACATTTTCCTTTACTTCGGGCGAAAGTTCCTTCCAGGTGGCGCTGTTTTTGTTCAGGAACTTTTCGTAGCCGGCTTTGTAATCCCATTCATTTAATTTTTCCAGGCTTATGCCCAGCTTTTTAAAATCGTGAAATTCGTAATCGACGTTATTAGCTTTTAACCAGCGTACCGCTTTTTGTACCGTGTCGCAATTGGTGATTCCGTAAACTTTCATGGGGTAAAGATAGGGGATTTGAGCACCAGGAACCAATCAACAATCAAGAACCAAAATAATAAAAGGCCATTCGTTTTTTTGCGGAGGGCCTTTTATTATTATTCGATGGAATGTCTAACTTGTCGCGATAAACGCCACAATGTACAGGCTTATTATAACTATTATCATCCTGGTCAGTTTTTCCGGCTGCCGGCTAGCACCTGTAAAATACCAGGATGAAAAACTGAAACCTTTTTTAAAGGCAATTGCGCAGGTGAAACGACTACGGGACTCACTGGGGTTTTCACCCGTGTCGGAAACGGCCAAAATAACCATAGAAGGCAGCTCGGCCAGCTATGATGCTATGCTGCATGTTTATCAAAACATTTCATCGCGTACAATTGCATTTAAAAAATATGGCGGTAAATATGTGTGGATAGGTGAACAGGAAATTTTTACCGGTCCCAGAAAATATAAAACAGTAGATGGCACTTTTAACGAAACAATCACCTTCAACTACGAGACACAAAATATTTCAGGATACCCCATCAATCAACTGGGAGTGATTTATGCCGGGCCGGATACCGCATATACAAGTCCAAATTCTTTATCCGGGCTAGTGGCGCAAGCGCTGATTAAAAAGTGGAAGTTGTCTGAGTAGATTATTAGCCTTCTCCTTAACGTTAAACATGTTGCTATTTAAAGAACTTGCATTGCTACTTATCAATAATAATAAAACCCATCGTATTTCCCATACAGAAACGTATTGGCTTTACTGACAATGTATGCCGGGAAGGCCATGTTGGTAAGCGCATAAGTGGTAACCTGGTTAGCGTATGGGATTCGATATACTGCATATACAAGCCCTCCGAAATAAAAGAGGCCGTCCCGCTGAACACTCATGTCCACAATGTACGGCTGATTGGTTAACACCGTGAAATCATACAAATTGCTAAAGGTTGCCCCGTTGTCTTTTGACACCAGTATGGCATCGTCGACACCTGATGTCATGACTGCCTTATAAAACCAGCCGTTGTCATCGCTGCATATCGCCGTAACATGCGCGTTCGTGGCATTTGCCAATGGTGTCCAGCTCTTCCCTCCGTCTGAAGATTTATATAAAATATTAGTATAGCTAAGGAGGTACAAATCGCCGTTATTCAGCTCCACCGGGAATTGGTAGGCAGCACCGGTACCAAGCCCCGCTCCGGCAAGTGTCCACGTTTTCCCTTTGTCGGCTGAAATGTAGGTGTCGGTCGATACGCCGGCAAGAATTAATTTACCGCTTCTCGTGTATGCCATATCTGATAGCCGATCCTGTTTGGTAAGGCCCGGCGGTGAAACGTTGCTCCAGCTACTGCCGCCATCGCTTGAATAAAAGACGCCGTCGCCGTCGGTAGCCGCAAAAATTTCATCCTGCGGTGTGGTAACCAATAATAATACGGTGTGATTAGCACCAAATCCCTTTAATGGGTTCCATGATATACCGTTGTCGTCTGAATATCGAATCGATGTTTGAGTGTAAAAACAGGCAAGCAAACGACCCGTACTCAAACTCACGATATTTTCGGGAAAACCACCCGGCGTGCAGGCCGATTTCGCAGGCATGCCGCTCGATCCGACCGCAGTGGCATTTATCGCAACTGAATCAATTCTTTTTCCCTGGCTTACAGCGACTGCCTTAAGCGTTTGAGCGCCCGCATTAGCCGCCAGCGCCCAGTGATAAACGGCTGTTCCGTCAGCCTTCGTGTTAACATCTGTCGCCAGGTCGCTGTTACAGCCCGACCCAATAAACTGAACGTCGTAGCCGCTAACCGGGTTGCCATTATCGGTGACTTTTACAACTATGCTGTCGCTTAGCATATAACCAATTTGGCCAGTCTGGTTGAGCCCGGAGACCAGATTTATTTTGATGACATCGTTGGTAACCGGCGTCGGATTGTTTTTGCTTTTTGAGCAGCCGCCGAGAAAAAATAGGATTGCGATCGCTGGTAATAATTTAATTTTCATAAGGTGGTAAACGGTTAGGTAAAAATATTAAGATTCATCTAAAATGGCAAGTGCTAAGCCAGTGGTTTATTGTTTTTCAGTAGCACAAACGGGTAATTAAACAAGAGAAAGGCAATTGTTTGTATTTGAAGTATTTTCATCAGGATATTATTTCTTGGTCATAACATCCATTACGGTGGTTGGTTCCGCTGCGCGACAGAATCGCTTATATTTTTTTCTACCCTCTCCCCAACAAATCATCAAGTTTATTCCGCTCGGTTTGGAGTTCGCGGGCCAGCTTTTTTTCCTTATCGTTGGCTTTGGTTTTAAAGACTTTAAAATCTTCTTCCAATTCGTTATACAGCTGTGTGCGGTATCTTGCCTCGCGCCTCAGGCTGCCAGACCGAACGATCAATACCAGGGCTGTGATACCAAACACGGCTATCAACCCCCAGACAATAAAGTTGTAGGTGGTCTTCGGTAAAGCTATGCCCAGCACGTCTGTTTGGTCGTTCGAGGTTGAAGCTGCTTTGCTGCGCTCGCTTGCCTGGTTTTTCAGGCTATCGACCATTTTGTTTTGGGCATTTAATTTAATTAAAGCCTCTTTGAGTTTGCTGCGGTTAAGGTTAAGGGTATCGGATGCGTTTTTCCAAAGCGCCGAGATCAAAGGCTGTTGGTAGTGGTAAACCTTTGTCAGCAGGTATTGATACTGGCCATTGAGACTTTTATCGGTAAAGCTTGGCACTGCGGCCGCTGTGTCGATCGCTTTTACAATGGGAGAGTCGGCTTTGTAGTGATGATAGCCGTACGAGCGGTATTTATAGGGCTTAGCTTTAAGCGCGGGTTTTGCCGGCTGGGTTTTTTTGAGGCTGTCTTGCGCAAAACTAAACGTAATACTGCTGCAAATAAGTAATGCTATTAGTGCTATCCTTGCCATATCGGCTCATTTATACGGTAAAATTAGTATTTAGATGTGAAAATTGATATTTTTTTTGTCTCAAAGTAGCGGGAGCCCGGGAGCCCGGAAGCCCAAAGACAGCTATATCCTAAGCACTTCTAACCCTCATGCTTTCACCCTTCGCCTTTTACCTTTCCCCTTTCACCCTTTCTCAATATATTAGCGGCATGAACATAGGTATTATTGGCCTGGGCGATATGGGCCGCCTGTATGCCAAAGCATTTTCAAACGCCGGTTACCAGGTCTGCGGCTGCGACCTGCCCGCAAATCGCTCCCGGCTGGAAGATGAACTTACCCCTTACGGCATAAAATTGCTCGACAACGGTCATGACGTCTCGCGAATGGGTGATCTGGTCATTTACTCAGTTGAAGCCGACAGCCTGGCGCGCGTGGTAGCTGAATTTGGCGCATCCACCAAATACGGCGCTATTGTGGCGGGGCAAACGTCGGTAAAGACGCCCGAAATAGAGACTTTTGAGAAATACCTGCCTGCAGATGCGCAGATCATCACCTTTCACGCCATGCATGGGCCAGGTTTTGTACCCGAAGGGCAGAAACTGATATTGATACGGCATCGGGCCGATGACGAGGCCTACCAGCGCATGGTCGACCTTTTCACCGCACTCAAAACGGATATTGTTGAAATTGCGAATTACCACGAGCACGATAAGATAGTTGCAGATACCCAGGCAGTAACGCACGTCGGATTTGAGAGCATGGGCACCGCCTGGAAAGAAGCCGGGTTTTTCCCATGGGAAAATGCCTCCTATATCGGCGGGATCGACAATGTGAAGATCCTGACGACGCTTCGCATATTCAGCTACAAGTCGCACGTTTATGCCGGCTTGGCTATCATGAACCCTTATGCACGCCAACAGGTAAAGCGGTATGCCATATCCGAATCTGAATTGTTTAAACTGATGATCAAGGAGGAGGAAAAACTGTTTAGAGAGCGGCTTTACCGTGCGCGCGATTTTGTTTTTCACGAAAGCCGTAAACCCATCATGCTGAACGACCAGGTGATGAAGGAGTTTTCGCTGGGGCAAAAGCCCGCGCAGCAAAAGCCAAACTCGCATTTAAGTATTTTGAGCATGGTTGATGCCTGGTACCACCTGGGTGTAAATCCCTATGACAACCTCATCTGCCAGACGCCGCCCTTCCGCCTGCGCCTCGGTATAGCCGAATATTTGTTTAAAAATGACGACCTGCTGGAAGAATCCATTGAAACCGCGCTTTATGACAAAACCATACGCGGCGACGACCTGGAGTTCCACTCAGCGGTTAGGGAATGGTCATCCATTATCGGGTATGGCGACATGGAAGGCTACAAAAAGCACTTTAATGATGTGCAGGCCTTTTTTAAAGGAAGGTTGGAAGAAGGCAACAAACAAAGCGCCGAACTGATCAGGCGGCTGATGATGGAGTAAAATTAAAGATGCTGTTACACGAAATAGTAATAACACCCGAAACACCTGAAACAGTAAATTTTACTTAAGTTACTGTTAATAAGGTGATTAGCCAATAGTTTTTAAGGACAATCCCTGTTTCATAAGAATTATTATTTTTGTATCTGCCTTATAATTAAGTAGTTGCCAAAATTGCGAAATTCAATTTTCGCTAAAAATTGCATATTTTCAATAAAAACGCTTAATTTTTGGCGAAATTTCATATTGTTTTTAATAAATGTCCGCACATCCCGTCATCGGAACAGCCCGTCCCGACAAAGTTCGGGAAAGCGACCCCTACACTCGCTCATTAATCCCCACCTCTCAATACCCGAAACCCGGAAAAACAAGATGAAAGATCGTCCACCATCCGCCCTGGCACGACATATACAGTTTAAACGGCCCGCGAATATCAACCTGTTCATTGTTTTCTAACATAGCTTTATATTTCACCAGGCCTTCCGCATGGCCGATGCCCCCATTTTCATTCAATTGGAAGCTGATATCCATAATTTTATAGTCGCAATCCGTAAAGGGACCGTAAAGGTCGAAAATGGTCTTTATTTTTTCCGCTACTTCGGTTTTGCTTAGTGTTCTTCTGTCGGGCAATATAAACAGGTCGCCAAAACACCAGGCGCCTTTATCCAGGCTTTTTTTAAACCAGCCGGTGATAAACTCATCGGCCCGGTTTCCGATATCCAATTGATGATTTGGATGAAACTCCTCATAATTAAAATGGGTGGTCATCCCCATCAAACGCATATCTTCTGTTTCTTCCTCAAACAACTCATCTACAATAAAGCCGTACTTTGTCCGGTCGTCATAATCTGCGCTAAAATCGACAGCAATGTGTTTTTTAGCTAACAGGTCGAACAAGCGGTCAAGTTCGATACTTACCTGCTCATCATCCAGTTCGCCAGCATTCTTAAAATCAGGCTGATCCAAAAGATCGAATACTTTAATCCGTTTGCTTTTTGCATAGTTATCCTCAAAAGCCATTATATGTTTTAAGAACGCATTCTCAAGCTCAGGATCCGACTCTCCGGTACTATGTAAATCACTGCCAAGCTCCGCTTTCATTTTTAAGCGCAGCAGCTCATTTTCCATCCGCAGGTTTTCCTCAAAATCATCGCTTAACGGGGCGTTAAGCATATCATCGTCGTCGTTTTCCATAAATATTAAATACGCTGCTAATCAAATATGTTGATTGCCTCACCGATAGTCTCGAAAGATCAGCGGCATCAAAAAATCACATAAATCAGCGGTTTAGTTTTTAGGCATGGATATGTTACTACCGGCCGAAAACAACGTCCAGGGGTAAGCCTTCATATCCCTCAGGTATTTACCCTGTGTTTTAAAATATTGGGGATGTTGTTTAAAGAAAGGCTTGGCCAGGAAATCATCGCCACCCGGGTGACCCATGTGCGCCCAAAACTGCATATTAGCCGCCAGATCGGATGTGGCCACTTTGCCCTGTACAGCACCCATTGGGAAAAATGGCGCCTCGTTAAATTCTTTGGCGCCCAACGGGTCCTGATCTACGTGGCCGTCAATAACACAGCGGTCATAAGCTTTTTTATTGTTCAGGGCGTCATAAGTGTCGCCTTCAATAGTTTTGCCGGTAGCATCATCCAGTTTGCCTTTATAGTTAACATGTACCAGTTGCTCCATCCGCTTGCGGCGGGCGTTTGGCGAGGTGGTTTTGTTATTCACGTCAAAAGTGGTTTCTTCTTTCAGGAGCTTCGGGTCGCTGGCAAAGTTGGTGCCAATAAAAGCCGTATCCTTCGAACGCCATAATTTGTAAACTTTAAGGCCGAGCTCCAGTTTGGCCACTTCATTAGTTTTATTGTCGCCCACCAACCAGTCGTTGGCATAACCGCCATTGTTATCAGTCGTCATTATTTTCACAAAATCATCAATGCTGTTGCTATACTGGGCCGCTTTGCGTGCACGGACAAATTCAGGCGTTTTGGTAGTATCGTAGCCCTTAAACTGGGTGATGGTGGTTTCGGTTACCATCAAGCCGCTTTTGGTAATTAAAAAATCATCCCCGCTATGAATAAAGCCCGGACCGGTATCCATCAAAAACTCATTGCCTTTTTCTGGCTTAATATCAGCAATCACATTCCAGCGTTCGCCAATAATATAGTCTGTCCAGTTATTATGTGCTATCACAATTTTATGGTCTTTCGTATAGCTGCCGGTTGCTATAAAAGCGCTGCAGTTGCCTGGCGCGCGGTTATCGCCGCTGCCAGGCTTTGCCTTGTTCATTAATGTAGGCACATAGTATCCCGGCAATTCATATAATGCGTTCATGGCAGTAACATCCAGTGTATCGTATTTAAAGCCCTTTGCCTGCAAGCCATCTACAATGCCTTTTATCTCGTCCTGGTATTCTTTATCAATCTTCTTCCATAAAAAACGCTGCGCGGCGCCGCGATAGAAGGCCCAATTTTTGCCGCTATTGCTTGGCAGGTAATACTGCAATACCTTCATCAGGGTGTCAATTTCGTTTGCTGCCAGGTAACCGTGCTGAAAGCCGATATCGCCGGGGGCGCCTGCAAGGTGCAGGTATATCCAGCCGTTATTATCCTCGCGTGTAGCTTTACCCAGTCGCTTTGCCTGGGCGGCGGATTTCGTTGCGGAACTATCTCCGGCGGGCGCGGTACTACCGCCGTTTTTTTGCTGGCAGCTATTTAGCATGGCAACCGCTGCGATACTTAGAAAAAAGCAGGTGATGTTTATTTTCATGATTTCTTAAATATTAGTAAGTAAATTTCTTTTTTATCGGGCATGCTAAATTTTTCGATGTTGTTGTAATTATAAAAAGGTTCGGCGATCTCAACGTTCTTTGAAGCGAACGATTTTCCAAGAATTTTCCGTGCTTCGTCAATGGTGTATAGAGTGTCCTTTATATTAAATACAAAGCCATAGTCAGAATTTCGGAGTTCCCTTAGTTGCACTTCATCCTTAGGGTCGTAAAAACTTATCGGCATTGAATACTGAACCCTCACCGGCTTGCCATCCTGGCTGCCCGGCTTCCATTTTTTTGATCCCTCAACAACCTTTACCGCTTCCGATTCGCAGCCGG